>Ga0154020_10000615_pt1 | contig 43454 bp, 33 predicted proteins | sample Klosneuvirus_201_FD_109709 | JGI IMG/M metagenome (GOLD analysis project Ga0154020, IMG submission 109709) | Active sludge microbial communities from wastewater, Klosterneuburg, Austria - Klosneuvirus_20160825_MG | ecosystem: Engineered > WWTP > Aerobic digester > Activated sludge | place... | reverse complement strand
CCTCTGGGACGGGCTTAGTTGCAACACACTCAGGATTTAGTCTCCATGCTGGAGTTGCTGTTGGTGGAGGAGAGAGAAAAAAACTAGAAAAACTCGCCCGGTACATCGCTCGCCCTCCCATTGCACAAGACAGACTTCGTCTGAGTGATACTGGGCAAGTCATTTATCAATTAAAAAAGCCCTATAGAGACGGAACCTCCCACATCGTAATGTCGCCTCTGGAGCTATTGGAAAAAATAACAGCAATTATATCCCAAGGCCGAGAGTTCACTTAACTAGGTTCCACGGAGTACTTGCCCCGCATTATAAATACCGAGAGCTAATAGTCCCGCCAAAAAAAGGAGATCCCCTCCCTTCAAATGAGAACAATAAAAATGATTTGGTTAAAATAAACCGGGTTACTTGGGCTAGACTCCTCAAGCGGGTTTTTGACGTCGACGTTGAAACGTGCGGAGTCTGCGGGGGAAACGTCAAAATCATTGCGGCCATCAAAGAAGGAGAAGTGATAAAGAAAATCCTGGAGCTACCAAAAATCCTTGGATCCTAGATGTATCGTCAATAGGTTTTTTTCAAGTGAGGACACGCCTCATATTTTTCCTATCAACACGTGCATATGGTTTATATTTAAAGACACACCCTAATAATTATTTTTCGCATTTAAGATTATTCTTGATATATATGTCGGAATTAGCGTATAATTCTGACATATGATACCGCGAATTTGTAACATATCAAATTCACATAGCTTTTTTCAATTTGGTCCAAGGGGAGTAGGGAAAACAACTTTTCTAGAGTCCTGGTCTAAAAGCCGGAGTACCTTTTACATTGATCTCCTCGATCCACAAACCTATCAAAGATACTTTTTAAAACCACAACTTTTGATTAGTGATTGGGAGGCAATTGGCTCAGACTGGATTATTATAGATGAAATTCAAAAAAATCCCAGTCTTCTGGATGTAATTCAAAAACTAATGAAAATCAAAAAGCCTCTATTTGCTCTAACCGGGTCTAGCGCCAGAAAATTGAGAAGAGGGGCCGCCAATCTCCTAGGAGGAAGAGCTTTCGAGTTTCACCTTCACCCGCTCACTCACATTGAATTGGGCTCTAAATTTAATTTGTTGGCTTCATTAAAATGGGGCACTTTACCCTACATCAGTGAAATGACTGATGCCAATAAAGTGCGAAGCCTTTATTCTTATGTATCAACCTATTTAAAAGAAGAAATCTTAGTCGAACAAATTGTAAGAAAAATTGAACCTTTTCAGCGATTCCTTGAAGTCGCTGCTCAAATGAATGGTAAAATTTTAAATTATGCTAAAATCGCACGAGATGCCGGAGTAGAAGAAAAAAGTATTGCTCGATACTTTCAAATACTAGACGATACTTTGATTGGATTCCATCTCTACCCATTTGATCGATCCATTCGCAAACAACAATCTAAAAAAGCAAAATTTTACTTTTTTGATACTGGTGTTACACGTACCTTACAAAACAAAATTACATTAGAATTAAAAAAACAATCAAAAGATTTCGGAGACTATTTCGAACAATTTGTTATACTAGAGTTTTTTAGACTCAATGAATATTATGAAAAGCATTTTGAATTCACCTACTTTAGATCTAAAGATGACCTAGAGATTGATTTGATCATCAAACGACCAGGACTATCTGAGGTGCTTATTGAAATTAAATCAAAAGACTATTTTGATGCCGATGACTCGAAGAGCTTGAGGTCCATAGCAAAAGAATTTAAAAAACCTGAGCTCTATGTATTTTCAAACTGTCAAACTATCTCACTTTTTGAAAAAGTTCACTATATGCCTTGGAATTTAGGAATAAAGAAAATTTTTGAGTCCTAGAAGTTTAATAACATGTTTGAAAAATAACTTACAGACAACGAAATTCTTAAAACCCAGCCATGGAGGAGTTATATTTAAAAAAAATGCCATACAGCAATTGAAAGAGAATGATTGATTTCCCCCTCGCGGATCAACTGATCAATAGTGCTCAACGGCAGAAGTTCCAATTCTATTTCTTCCAACATTTCTAAATTCTGCTTTTGATTCATTTGCACTCCGTGTACCACAAAATGACAGCAACATGGCTGAAATGACCACCGCCGTTCTTTGATTTTTTTGATGCTCCAAAATTTCTAACACCTGCATTAAAAGACCAAGCGAGATTAGGCATGAATTAATGTTACAGTGTATTAGCTCTATTACTTAACATAACAAACCTTGTTCGTTGTCAGCTTGCGATATAATTCGCTAACTTCGTCAAAAGGATTCAACCCTACTGCTGCTCAACATAATAAATTCTTTACAAATCTAATCGCATTTATTTGAAATTCAATTTATACCATAACAATGGATAACTTATACCAACGATTGGGAGTTCCGGAGTCGGCTTCTGAGCATCAAATTCGAAGAGCTTATCGAAAACTGGCACTTCAATTTCATCCCGATAGAAATCAAAATAATATAGAGTGGGCAACAGAAAGATTTCGTTATTTTACTGAAGCGTACGAAATACTTTCAGATGAACACAAACGCAAACAATATCATCAGCAATTATTTGAAAAAACTAACTCACAGAAAAAGGAGAATCGAGCCTCTAAGAAGCAGACACCTCGAAAATATGATTTTACACAGTCAGCAAATTCAAAAGACTTTGAATCAAAAGATGCCATAATGGCTATTTTTATCTTCTACATAGGGCTGTTTTTAAAGGACTCAAATAATTTAAGTTTAGATTACGATGGAATAATGAAACTTATATTCCTGAGCGCAATTGTGTCATTTTCTTTAATGGCCCGCGGGCTCACAAAATTGGTGATAGAAAATCTATTTGGAGTAGGTCAAGAGACCTTAACTATTATAGTTATTTGTTCGATAAGTAGCATCATGAGTTTGAATTTCTTGTCAGTGAAATTTCATGTTCTTAATAGTGGACCATTAATTCTACCTTTATGCTTAGTCATGATCTCTTCTCTTTGGGGAGCTGCCATAGGGAGAGTATTTTCAATGTCAATTAGCTCATTGGTAGGATTTATTGCTGGTGGAGTTACTGGTCTTCTTTTGTCTGGCTTTAGCTGCGCTCTTTTAACTCTTTTCTTAATCATGGAAGAATTATTAATGAGAACAGAAATTTCCAGCGAAGTCCCCCCTGCTTTAATTAATTTGCTCATTACAGGCGTTGTCTCAAGTGCCTTAGGATCAGTGGTTTTTCATCGATTGTATCTTTACAGAATATTGGATTTTTTAGAGTCTATTTTTGACCTTTATCGACCTACTACTAACTCTAAATCACTTCAGTTAAAAGACAATTGAACTCTTGGTAATCTTTCAATTTTTCTTGTAATTCATTACAATAAATACCAGTTAGAACTCAAAGCTATCTTTATACTAAAATCCAGTTGAGTGGATGAGAATGAAGGGATTTATACTTAATGCAGGTTTAAGCAAAACTTCTAGCGTGGGATTAGCTTCATGAGACTCCAAAGAGCAACCGTAGCCCTAGTAAGTCCCGACATTTTTGCTAATTGCAGTTGAGAAAACCTTTGCGTTGTCGTATTCATATCTTCTTCTTCGAGCTGGGGAAATAGAGGTAATGCTTTTTCAAATAAGGACATTAAGTTTTTTGTTTTCCATTCAGTTCTTTCAATATTTAATGGATCTAGTTGCATATTAACCCCCCAAACTAAGGAGACCACGGATGGATCTCTGTTTATCTATATTAGAACTACTTGGCATTAAAAATGCTATTATTGAAGATGTCAAATTATACCAAAAGGATCGACGTTTTGAACTGGTAATCAGGCAGGATCGTAAGGAGTGTTTTTGCTCAAAATGCGGTTTAGAGTTGAAGTCTGTTAAAGAATGGGTTTCAAAAAAATTGAAAGGTCCACCGATGGGGATATATCAGGATGTAAAAATAAAGTTCTGGCAACTTAGAGGAATTTGTGATGATTGTCATCGAACATCCATGTCTGTCGTTGAATGGATTCACCCTAAGTTTGGATCATTGACTTGTGGATTTGCTGAAGTCGCTGGGAGACTGATGGAGGAAATTACTTGCGAAGCGGCCGGACGAGTTTTTAAAAGTGAGTCAAAATTAATGTGGGATTTAGATCAATATAGAATGGAAGTTATGCTTCAGTTTTTAGAGCTTCCAGATGATCTCGACCTCTCCTACTTAGCAGCAGATGAAGTGCATCAGCGTACAATTGAGGTTAAAAATCGTGTCGGTCTATTTGCAAAAAGACGACAACCAGAGTTTATCACAAATCTTGTTGCTCCATTACATGGAAAAGTTCTCTTTAATGCTCCAGGAAGAGGTTCTATGTCTTTAACTACAGCAATGAGCCTTATTTCTAAGGGAAAAAAACTGAGTGTTGAATTTTTTGCGGTTGATATGCATGAGGCATTTATAACGGTAATAAAAAAAGAATGCCCTAATGCTCAAGTCTGTATCGATAGATTCCACCTAGTCCAAAAGGTAAATGAAGCCTTTGATAAAGTAAGAAAATCGGAATTCAAAAAGGCTCAAGAAAATAAGGATCAATTTAATCTTGATATGCTTGAGCCCCACAGAAAATTTATTCTAACAGCTCGAGAAAAGGAACTATCAAAATCAGAGGCAAAACTATTAGATAAACTTCGAGATGTGAATAAAATAATTCACTCGGCATTGCTATTAGTAGAGTATTTTCATAAAGCCCTGGATAAAAAATCAGTGAAGGGCTTCAGGCAAACTCTTAAAACATGGTATCTCGTAGTTAGAGAATCAAAACTAAAACCTTTTTTAAAACTTGCAAAAACAATTAGAAAATATCGTAAAAATATAGAAGCATATATTACATCAAGGCTCACAACAGCTGTTGCAGAGGGGTTAAATAACAAGATTAAAGTTTTAAAAAGAATGGGCTATGGATATAGTAATTTAATTTCATTTTGCAGAAAGATACTTCAACGATGCGGTTATCTGAATCATCTATCTATAAATACTGATAAATTCTTCTACAGTTGGCCGAACCCCGCTTAAAACCGGAGAGGGCTTATGCAGTGACTTAAAAAGTTCAGTTGTTTACCAGTTTTTAAACTGCAAATATTTTTGACACTCGACTTTTTACGCCAAATCTTCTAAAGCGGTAATACACTTTTTTACAGTAAAAATCCCTACACTTCATAAGGTATACTACTTGCAGATAAAAATTGTATGTCATTTTTAATTATACGATTAATATTTTTTATAAATTTACTTTTGATAAGTATTGGTGGCCAAGGCCAAACTCTTGCTGAAAAAGCCAGTGGTCCACCTCAAGTTGGACTTCCAATGGATAACTATGAGCAAATAACTGCTTTTAAATTAAAAGATGCCAAAATACTTTGGTACAACAAAGATTTATTAGAAGAGTTGGGATTTAAAATAGTTTCAACTGGCTTAACAGAGGAACAAAAACGGGAATTATTGGATATATTTGCTTATTCTTCAAATGAAAAATTAAGTCATGAGTTAGTTGATACAGAAAAGACAAAAATCTTATATGCTGATTATTATGGAGGAAATGGCTTAAATGGAAATTATGGTAGTGGTAGAGCAGCCAGTATCGGTCAATTCCAAATTAAGGGTATGCCCACACCAATGATACGTAAAGATTCCAAAAGTAATGATCACAATTCAGGAACTGCAAATATTCTTGATGGATTTCGAGAAGCGATTTGGGGTTCAATTTTAAATAAAATTATGCCCCATGGAGCCAATCAAACACTTTTAATTATTGAGACAGGAGCAATGAGCCAAACGAAATATGGAGTCTCTATCCCAGGTGCTCTGGTTGTCAGAAAACTACCACTCCGCCCAGCAAATTTTTTAATAAATTATAATAGACCAGATAAAGAGGCAGAAATTCTAAGAGTGAAAAAAAATTTAAAAATACTTCCATTTTTACTTCCTTTACCACAAGACTTTAGCGCCAATAATGATGAAGAAAGAATTAGTGTTGGATTTAGAACTCTTATAACTAGAACAGCGGAACAATATAGTTTTTCCTACGCCCATAGAATATACCATGGAGCCTTAAGTACCTCGAATTTAGAATTAAATGGCAGTTTTTTAGATTTCGGTACTATGACAACTTTAGATGGTTATCAAAAAGCCATGGCCTATGATTTAAAACCCTTTGGTAATACTACGATTTTTGAAGACAATTTGTTTTTTATTTTAGCAGATGAATGGGGAAAATACTTACCCGCTAATTTAGCAAGAGAACTTCCTTCTAAAACTGAAATACATGATTTATTTCAAAAAACATTTACAAAAACTTTTAATTTAGAAATGGTCAAACAAATTGGAATCCCTCAATCTATTCTTCAGGATCTTGAATCACAAGAAGCTGTTCAAAAATTAGGATCAATTCTTAGTAAAATAGCCTTTACAGGACCAGATCAATTAGTCGATATAAAATTTCGAGTTTCAAAATCACAAAATGATTACAATATGCTAAATATATTTAAAGTACTTTCACATGAAGCTTTTAGTGATTCTCATAGACTAGATCATATGCTCATGGTTCATCTTTCGAAAGATAGCTTAAGGACCCAACTCGTAAAAGCCTATGTAGAATTAATGAACATAATCAAAAAACAGGCTGAAATAAATAACTACGCCATTTCTGACATAAAAAATGAAATTTTAAAAGAAGCAGAAAGATTTCAACAACTACGTGATGATTTATTTAGAGGTCCAGCAAATTTCCTAAAAGTTATCAGCTCTTATGTAAAAAATAAATTTTCATCGACGCAAACTTTATTTCAAAATTTTATAGATGGCATTATTAACCGAAATGTCAGCACTTTTAAAAGTGTAATGTCTTATACACCTGAAATGCATTCTATCGATGTATCCATTGATACGGAACAAAATAAAATTGATCGCACTGTAGATACTTCTAAGTTCATGAAGCCAAGTGCAATACAACAAGACATTAAATATATACCAGAGTCAGGAAAATGGTTTAAAATAAAATCAGCATGGGTGCCTGAATTTTGGTTGGATGTTGCAAAATCAAAATTTATGATTCCAGCTGAAATTAGTGATGATTTAATTAAAATTAAAAATAATGTTCGCTATTTTCGTTTTTTTATACATCCCGAATCAGAAGAATTTTATAAAGAATTACTTGCTCAAGTTGAAGTCGTTGAAGAACATGAAGCCAAAGCAACCTCATCAAGTCGTACGGTTTGGATTAGAAAACTGCATAATGAGACTCCTGAATATTATGCTAAACTTTCATTGGATAAAGTTATTGGGGGAGCCTATCGTGGATTACCTAGATCCGAAACAGTTAGTAGTATTGGTCACTCGGATTATATTAGACAAAATAGCTTATTAACGAATTCAAATTTACAAATTTTTCCAGAAGTTTTGGGTGTCATACCAAAAAAATGGACTCGTGGTGGACAAATCATTCGACTGATTCCACCGGAAATTAAAATGAATAAAACCAATATTTTGCCTCTCTTTTCTTTATATGCCTCTACTTCTGACCAGCAAACATTACTTGAGCAATTAGCTGATAAGGAAGGTCTAAGTCTAGAGGAATTTACAAAAATAAAAATTATTGAGCCGTTTTTAAGAATTTGGTTTCTCTGGCTTGTAAAAGGAAATGTAATCATTGAACCTCATGCTCAAAATACATTAATTGAAGTTACAAAAAATATGAGAGTGACAGGTCGATTTTTTTATAGAGATCATGGTGGTGTTTTAATTTTAGCAAACCAACCAAATTTTAATCACGAATCAGTTCGTAATCTACCTGTTTTCGAAAACTTTGAAACTGATTATCATCAAAGCTTTATTGAAAAAACATTGGCAGATAATCTTCGCACTTATTTTCAAGGAGGTTTTCTTTTCGGTGTAGAAAAACTAATCTCCAAAAAATCAAAAATCAAGTCGAATGAATTAACAAAATATATGGAAGGAAAATTTGTTGAAATTTACAATGAGTATAAAGTCAGTGATCCTACTCTTCCACCAATTGAAAAATTAATGGATCCTGAAAAAGGTAAAATCAAAGCATTAAAGGATAAAATCTACCTCAACCTTTTATCGCTTACAGGTGGGCCATTAAATAAACCTGTAATTCTAAAACCAAGCTTAAACAGTTGTGCAATTCTATTTCACTAATTTGAATTAATTCGATATTGCTGAAATAGCAAAAAAAATTAAATAAAAACACTTTTAAGAATAAGAAAAATCGGCGTAATCGTTCGCATTCAGCATTTTATTGATTTACGCCATTTTAACTATTTCCAGATTGAAACGCGGTCTTTCTCTGGAATAAACATAGGGTCGCCTTCCTTGCACTGATAGGCTTCACTAAACCCCTTTAAATGCTTTACCGGTTCATTGATACGCGCCCAACCAGCAGAATGAGGATCTGTTTTTAACAATCGCTCAGCATACTCAGGACGAATAACACCACACCAGAGTCGCGCATAACTTTCAAAAAATTTTCTTTTGTCCTCAACACTGGGATTAGCATTATCACGAAATGCTGTATCATAGGCAAAAGTAACTCCTACTAAATCACCAATATTCTCACCTAATGTTAAGTTCCCATTATGGCCAATTTTATTAAATTGATCGATCAATTTTTTACTGCGAGCTGAAAACTCCTTCAAATCTTTATCTTTCATCCAGCTATTGAGCTTTCCGGTTTGATCAAATTTAGAACCAATATCATCAATTCCATGTCCTAATTCATGACCGACAACGGCTCCAACTGAACCTAAATTTTCGATCTCACTTCCATCAACTGAATAAAAGGGTGGTTGAAGAATCCCGAGTGGCATTACAAATTTATTCGACTCACGACTGTAATAGGCATTGACAGTGAGAGGACCCATACTCCATTTATCTTTATCTGCTGGTTTAGCTATGACTTGAAGCATTTTTTTAAATTCAGCAGCAGTAAGCATTTCCATATTTTGTATTCGATGGTTACTAGAATATGTGACATCAGGATGAAAATCCCATTCTCTTTCATTGATTGGTTTTACTAATTGTAACCGAGCATTGGCCATCTTTTCTTTAGCTTCTTTTTTAGCAGAACTACTCAGCCAAGTGTTATTTTCAATTCCGTTTACAATATTTTTACGAACTTTTTCTACTAATTTTTTAAAAGTTTCCTCTGGAAATGTTGGATATAATCTCGGTAACAAAACTTCATCAATTTCTTTTGCGAACATATCCATAGTATCCATTGTGCAGCGTTCTTCTCGAACCGGTCGTTTCTCAGGTCCTCCAAAATAGTGATGTCTAAAATCAAAAGCTTTTTTGAAAAAACCTGGATAAGCATCATCCATATTATCTTTTGCAAAACGATAAAAGATCAAATCTTTAAGCAGGGGAAGGTTTTTATCAATTAATACTTCATTGTAAAAACCCATCGATTCAGGAATCGGTAAACGGATCAAAGTTTTATCTGGAATCATTTTAAATAAATTAGCTAATTTAAGATTTGGATATGTATTTAAAAAATCGGATTGTTTTAAATCTCTTTCTTCACTCCATCTTTGTCGTCGTACATCATTCTTGGGGTATATTTTAATAAATTCCTTTTCAAATTGAACTATCGATTGAGCTTTTTTCATAGCCACTTCTTTTGATAATTCAGGTCTTGCTGCATGAAAAAAATCTGTGATTAATGTTTGATAGGCATTCATCAAATCATCTTTAGCATAATAGCTATGATCAGGCAGTTCCATAAAGCTAATTCCCAAATATAAATCATATTTGGTTGGTTCTTTAGAGTTTTCTGCTTCACCCATACCTAACAAAGTAGGTCTTCCTTTTTCTACATTTTCGTTCAAATAAGAAATTAATTTTTCGATCGTTTGAATCTCATCGATTTCTTTCTTTAATTGACGAATCCATAATCGTTCTTCTGCAGCTCCTGCTTTTTCATTCATACAAGCCGCGAAATTATTTTTTAAACCTTCTCCACGAGAAGAAAGATTTTTGTCTTTTTTAAGATTTTTTAAAAAATCTCGTTTCTTAAGAAGCAAACGCTCAGAAGAATCATCGAAAGCAAACATATGTCTGCTTCTATCATCTCGCAATTTAAATGAAGATTCTACTTTGGAACAAACGTAATCATGAAAATTCACGCATGGTGGATGACTTTCATCAACTGGAAACTCACGCTTTTCTGGAATATCACTACTTGGTTCAGTTGACGTATTATTCAGAAATGGATTTTCATCAGAGATATCTACTTTTGACATGACCCTTGTATGATGAGATTCTGCTAATACAAATAGGGGGCAAGTAAAAAGTATAAAGAGTTGCATGAAACTTTTCATTCGATTAAGTCCTTTCTAGACACAAAACATTTATTAGTTATCACGTCAAATAGCCTGTTAAAGGTATGCGCGAAACTCACTATTAGAGAGCATCTTCACTTTGAGATACCTCTATTTTAAAATAAGCACTAATAAAGCGTCGACTTATTTGCTTTTTCAGTCAAGCTAATGCCCTAAGACTTCAGACCTTTGGTTTGTCGAGATCTTTAAAGAAAGGAAAGTAAAGATCTTCTCCCATGGGGATACTCACATCCAGTGAGTTATCATCTTCCGTAAATTCAATTTCACTGCACTTAAGTACAGCCAAAGGTCTACACTCATTACCCTCGCCCATCATTAATGTTGCAGCCGCAGCAAGACCATCGGTCACATTGATGGTTGTCATTTTTAATTTTCGACCAAATAAATCTTCTTTACCAATCATATTACGAACCCCTTGAAAACCCCAATGCGACAGAGAAATACCAGTTACGCCTCTACGCAGTGGCGTTGTGTGTGAATCTGTCATTAAAACTCCAAGCCGTTCAATATTCCAAGCAGCTCTAAGTTCGCTCCATAATTGTTTTGCACTTTGAAAAGGATTTTTTGGGTATAAAATATATTCGTCATTTTCTGAATTCGATTCATCGATTCCAGCAGATGCAATGAAAAGACCATGCTTGATAGTTAAATAACAACCATATCCAATTTCACCAAAATTATGATCAGCTTCAGATTGAATTAATTCCTTTTTTTCAATACCTGATTTTTGAACTAATTGTTTTTCTGCTAAACTAACAATTTTTGATGTCACAACGACAATCATCTCTTCACTAATCCATTTCGAATTCAAGTTTTCTATGACGAAATCAGACAGTTTTTCTCCTGTTTTAAAAATTCTAGTTTTAATTGGCTGGACAAAAAGTCCAGGTAAATCAGTTGAAGATAAGATTGTATCAAAGTTATTTTTTTTCATTATAATATCTCCTGAAATGATTGTAGTGCAATCTTATGGCTTTCAAAATCATGAACTCTTAAAATATCAATGCCTTTATTTTTGATCGCTAAAGAAACACTCAATGTAGCACTATCACGCAATTGGGGACTAGAAATATTCCAAGCTTTAATAAAGGATTTCCTTGAATGACCAATCAGTATTCTCACCGGAAGCTCTGAAAATTCATCTAATCGACGCAAAATGGCGATGGATTGCAAAGCTGTTTTTCCAAAACCAATACCAGGATCAAAGATAGCACGATCTAAATCTAGACCCTCTTTTTCAAATAACTTCATCTTTTCTTCAATCCAAATTTTTAATTCTTGAATAGGATCTACTGTTTTAGACCAACAAACATCAGGATTAGCCGGTTGTGTGAGGCTATGCATAAAAATAAAGTCGCAACCACTTTCTTTAACCAAGCCACGCATTTTTAAGTGAGCAAGACCACTCACATCATTAATCATAGTTACACCCATAGATAGGGCTCGCTCAGCAATTTCTGGTTTGCTTGTATCAATGCTAATAATAGGACGGAAACTTTTGTTTTTAAAAAACTGATGTGTATATTGCAGTGCTGGCTCTAGGCGCCTCCACTCTTCTTGTATGGAAATCATTTTAGCTCCTGGACGTGTTGACTCTGCTCCAAGATCAACAATTGGAATTTCCAATTCAAGCATTTTATTTAAATTTGACTCTAAATTTTGAGTCACTAAATTAACTCCACCATCTGAAAATGAGTCTGGAGTGAGATTAAGAATTCCCATAATAAGAGGTGTATGAGACTTTAATCTCCTTGCCAAAACACAAACTGATTTCTGAGTCCGCGGCAGCTGATAAGTGGAGGCAAGATCTTTTAATGGGTCTAGAACAAAAGAGCGATGAAGAATTTCGGGATGTGGGATTTTTAGATTTTCACTATCAATAACTTCATCACCAAATGTTAATAAATCCAAATCAATTATCCGAGGGGCCCAACGAGGTGCTGTGATCCTGCCCAAATCTTTTTCTATCTGCTTTAATTCCAATAATAATTCCATGGAAGATAAGCTCCACTCAATTTGAATCACGGCATTCAAGTAAGAAGCTTCACCCCACTCTTTTGGTGCACCAATTGGAATTAATGCCGATGATTCATAGATTGGTGATATAATTATTTTTCCGTTGGTTGAAATTAAATTTAATTTTTGAATTGCAAACTCTAATGTTTGTTTTCGATCACCTTGATTTGAACCAAGACCAATAAAACATTTCATGGATATGTTTCTTTCTCAAAATCTCCTAAACAAAAAATTGCGCCACCTCGCAAACCTTTAATTGGTGGGTTGATTTTGTGAACTTGAATCCATATTTGATTATCTCTGCCAATTATCTCTCGCAATAATTGAAATAAATCCCCCCCTAATTTTTCAATCAAGTTATACTCTCGAGTTATTAAATAATTTTCAATTATACTGCAGACGTCTGAATAACATATTGTATTATCAATTTGATCTGTTTTAGTACCTTTTGGTGGCGTTTTAAAACGGATCTCAATACTCACAAGTATTTCTTGAGGAACCATTCTTTCTTCAAGGTTTACTCCTAATTTTATTAGCAAGCTAAAGTCTTTGATCTTTAGCGAGGAATATACTTTTCGTAACTCGAACGATTCATAATTCATGCACAAGCGAGTCCATGAACTTCACCAATTTCAGTGAGAAAATCCCATAAAACGGTGCTAGATGCCTCTGCGGCTTCTTGAGCTAATTTTTGATCTTCAAGTGATAGTTCATCAATTAATCTTTTTATGCTCTCACGGTGTAATACATCTGCTTTAATATGAACATCAAAAAATAATAGAGCTCTTTCATCCAAAATTTCATAGAATTTTTTTAATCCATCCATTTTAGATTGAGCCACTTCAGGAACTTGAGCTTCATAGGCGTAAAGAGATCCCAAGGCTTCTGCAATAGATGATTTCGAAAATTTTGTGAAGGTATCAATGACCACATTAATGGCCTTCCGCGGCGCTGATATAGCTACTGACATTCGACTTAACCCCAAACCTTCTGCAAAATTGATCCAAAGCTCAGGATGGGGAATTCCAAACGTAGTTCCATCTTCTTCAGCTAAATTTTCAGACAAGATTTCTCGCTGAGAGGAGTTTTCAGTTTTTAGTATGGCATTTTTAAGATACCGAGGAAAAGCTTCAACATGGTGATAATATTGGCATGCGTAGTCTTGAAGGGTTGTTTGAGTCAGTAAGCCTGCATTCCAAGCCTGGTAAAAAGGATGTTTCAATAAATGTTTATCCTCATTCAATGAAAAACTAAAGTTTGCGCTCATATTCTCTCCTTTTTTATTGTTAAGTCGTCTTTTAAAAGAGCTATCAAAAATAACTTGAAAGATCAAATCAAGCAAGTCAGTATTCACTAAACATAGTGTTGTCGCGATCTATTAGTTTTATTGATACTTGTATTGCTGCTAGACATTTTTTTGCACCTATATTATAGCCAACTCTAGTATAAATATTTTTACCTAGTAATAAAGCAAATATTCCAAAAAAATACGAATGGAATTTAAATGAAATGTCGACAAAATGATTGATTCAAATAAAAATACTTTTGATATTTTATTTGAGGATACGTGGCTTTTGATTGTAAATAAACCATCAGGCCTTCCCACACAAGCAACATTGGATCCTAAACGTACCAATCTCTATACTCAACTCCTTCAATCCAATAGGTGGAATTATATTGGACTGCATCACCGACTTGATACTCCAACAAGTGGTCTTGTTTTATTTACGAAAGATCGTAATGCAAACAAAGGAGTCAGTGCTTTATTTCAAGAACATCTCATTCAAAAAAAGTATCTTTGCTTGGTTGGAGGAGTAATAAAAGAAGAGCATTTTGAAGTAAAAAATCATTTAAAAGCTTTTAAATATAAAAATGGCAAATCCAAAATGCAATCAACCTTAGCCGGTGGGGATTATGCACATACAATTTTTACTGTACTATCACGTTATAATCAAATCACACTACTTCAAGCAACTCCCAAGACAGGAAGAATGCATCAAATTCGAGTTCATTTAGCTGAGTTAAGTATTCCTATTCTAGGAGATAGTTTATATTTTAGAGCGGATCGACACTTCCCAAGACTTTTGCTCCATGCCTCTGAGCTTCAGTTCCAACACCCTATAACAAAACAACAGATGACAATCTCTGCCCCCTTACCAGGAGAGTTTAATAAAGTCATAAATAGTGTTCTCAAAAATAGTTGATACAAATCCTCATCTCCACCTACCCGTCACATTGTATGACGGATAAAGTTTTTGATTTAACTCATACCGATTTGAATTCAATTTTATGGAAGTAATAAAACTTGACCTGCCATAATGCGTGGACGCTTCAAATCATTGACTGAAAGAATCGATTTAATACTCACACCAAACTGTCGAGAAATTTGATATAGAGTGTCTCCACGATTGACCTTATATTTTCTTTGTTCTGCCAAATTTTCAGAGGATGCCATTTGTCTCACATTTGAATGTTCATTTTGTCTTAATTTTTTCTTTTGATTTTTTTTGGTATTTACAACTACCGCAACTTCAGAATCGGTAGGTAATAATGAACTTTCTAGTGTTTTTGACACTTCTTCATATTTTTCAACTGGAACTACTAAATAACTTTTATTATCGAGTGGCACTCGATTATTATAGGCAGATCTTTGCAAATGAGGATTATAGAGTTGTGCTCGCTCACGATCACCATCAAAAGCTACGACTAGATCTTTAAAAAATATGGGATTTTTGAGCTTTAGTTGAGTAAACTGAAATGGGATATCTTGCTTTATTCCAGGAAAATAAATCAAAGCTTTACTTTCAACTTCCAGAGCAGCTAGAAAACTTGCATAAAAGTTTCTAGAAGCGAAACCAAATCGTCTCCCTTCACCTGTTTCAATCAATTCCCCTAAATCTCGTGTCTTATTGCGCTCTATGAGTCTTTTCACTCCATAAGGTCCATGATTATAGCCTGTAATAGCGAGAGGCCAAGAGCCCAACATTTGAAAATTAAATTTTAACATCTTTGCAGCAAGCTCTGTCGCTTTTTGAGGATGATTTCTTAAATCCACAACGTTATTTACTTTAAGTCGGCCTCTTGCCGCTGAAGGCATAATTTGCCAAAGACCACTAGCTCCAACCTTAGAACGCGCCAAAACATTAAATGAACTTTCTACAAATACCAATCGAGTGAGTTGAATAGGTAAGCCTTCTTTTTTAAAAACTTGTTCCATCATAGAAAGATAACGACCAGAAAGAAATATTGCCTCTTTCATTCGATCGCTTTGGCCTAATTGAAATCGAATGCGATCGACAGAAGCCGCTTCTTTTATAGCATTGACACCACCTTGATTCTCCCAAAGTTGTCTCAAGTTTTTGTCAAAATCAGATAACTCTTCTTCAGGGGTCAGGTTTGCAAATTTCTTTAGCCCAATTTCAATTTGCTTTTTTCGTTCATCAATAAGATTTTCACGAGCCTTAGCCTTTTGTGATTCGGTGAGGCTACTATTAGAATCGATAAATTCAAAATCAACTTTCTCATAGACGACATTGAGATTATCTATATCATGTAATAATCCCTGATTACTTTTGTATTCTGTATAAACACTAATCCAAAATTTAACGGCACTTTCAATATTTTTGGATGGTATAAATGAATCCGACTCTAAACCTATTGCCGAGTTCTGATTCGTAAAGTCAGTGGGGGCCCAAGTCTTTCCTTCATTATATATCATGGAGAAATCAGGTAATAGTGATTTTAAAACAGGAATTTCAGCAATAGTGAAAGTTGAATAAATTAAAAAAATACCTAATACTATTGATTTGAAAAAAAAAGTAAGTTTCATCTTTCACCCTACTCAAGGATAACAATGGGCTCTATTTTATTGCTTCCGCCAATTGAGGATTTTTGAAACTTCTTAAGTACTTGAAGTGAATCTTTGACCTCAAGGACTTCACAGGGACCCAATTGCCCAAGACTTCGACTTAATTTATAATGATAATGATTACAGAGCTTACTCTCAATATAATCTTCAATAGTTTCTCTCATTAATTCATTAGAAATCATCTCACCCTCTAATAACAATTTATATTTTGGCTTTGGTAAAGAACTCTTTTCTGCGATTAAACACAAACCACGTACGCCAAACTGTTGATTAATATCCTGAATGATACTCTGAGCCGTATCAAAGTCAATTTTTTCACCAACTAAATCTATTGAGTTGATTCGGTTTATAAAATTCAAACACGGAGTCCGTTCAATAAATCCAGAAACTTTCATTTTATCTGGCAATTCATAACGAAGTAAACCATTCCGTGAAGTAATTATGGGCTGAACATACATATCTTGTTTTAATTGCCAAGGAACTAAAATTTTCTGAGTATCTAGACAACGGAACTCAAAAAAGTGACTTCGAATCGAAAGTAAGCGCTTTCCACGAAATGGAAAAGTAACGACGCCTTCTGTGGCCCATAAGCCCTTGCCTTGAAGTGGAACATGGGGAAATATTTTTTTAAGTTCAGAAATCCAAACCTCAGCGGTAGAAGAATCCCAACAACTAATTAGAGCAAGTTGGGGCCAAAGTTTTTTTACTAAATTAGATTTAGATTCATGATTGGTATCAAAATCTGAAATATTAAAATTCTCTTTTAAAATTTGTGCTTGAGTTGCAGCAATAGGACACTTTATATTTTCCAATTCTGCTGTAAATATACTCCATTTACCATTTTTCAACGAATTTGAAATTTCATCTCTATAGTGATAAATATCTTTTACCATTTGGATTAAAAAAGTTGGACTCCAAATTGAAATAAGAGATAAGTCATTTGTTGATACAATATAGGCTAAACTTGCGAACCAACAGGCCTCTTGAGTTTTGGCAGATTTAACTTCATTAGGAACAGCCATAATTTTTGATAAGAAACTTCTTTGCCAAAATGGAAAGAGCTCTACATCATTCGAATTATGAGTTTCTCTTAACTCTGGTGGCACCCAAGACAAAGACCAGTAATGTTTTCCCTTCAATACATCGGGATATTGACTAAATGTATCATAGAGCCAAGCCGAGGCAGCTCTATTAATTTCTGTCAAAAATCCTTTAGAATAAGGAATCCATTTTACCGCATTAGTTGAACCACTCGATGGTTCAAAGCGAGAGCAAACTTTTCGAAATGGATGATTTGAATTATTTCTCATCTCATCAATTTCAGTTTGCCAATTTGAATAATGTGTAATTGGCACTCTTGCTATAAAATCTTCGTAGTTTTTAACAGCACTAATATTTTTATTGTAGGGTTTTAAATACTCAATAATATCTGCAAGATTTGCTCTTTGAATATCCTCAACTCGAGACAGTGATTTCACCAACTCTTTAAACTCAATGCCATACTGGAAACATATAATTTTCTGTATTACAGAAGTTAGACTCACAAATTAAATCCTTTTTTAGAATCTTTCAATGCAGAATGGATTCGCATTGATGATATTCTCATTATAATATGGCAATTTCGATATGAGCATCTTCATTCGGTTGTAAATCAATTTTCGGGTCGTCTTCTGGCCAATAGGCTAAATAAACAATACTCTTCATTGTGAAGGGTCGAAATGACTTTTGGATGATTTTTGAAAACTCCGTCCATTCAAAAAATCCAAAAGACAAGTAGTGAAATCCCTTCTTTAAGTTTTCATTAATAGCAAACTGGACCATTGGCACTAAAGCATCTGCATGTTTAGGGTCAAGAGCTAGATGAGAAAGATAGGCATTGGAAAAAGAGGTTCCAACTTTTGGAAAATAAGGAAGCTTTGTCCATCGTTTTAAGGCATTGAGAAAAACTCGAATCAATTTAATTTTTCTTTCATAATCGTGAACATAAATTTGTTTAAAACTTTGTTGATCCCAAACCGCTACACATCCTACTGGATCTGTTGGATTTAATCTATCAAAAGTAATAAAAAAATTTTCTGGAGTTATATCAAGCTCTGAATGAAATAAGCTCTCTTTAGTCCAATAAGGGGCCAAGGTTTTGGATCGATAGTTTTTTTGCAGTAGACTAACAATGAGATCTTGATCTTGATTCGTTCCTTTACGAATTATATATTTTTTATTAGTAATTTTTTTATGTATTAATGGCAAAATATAGGTATTCAAACGACCTAATTCTTTGTGAATGGGAATTTTTCTAATACCTGAAGTCAAGAGTCGTCGTGCAATTAAATTATCCTCAAGGACACTAACCAGATAACTTTTTGTATCTTTTAGTTCTTGATGCAGTTCATACATTTTTTCCCAACCCGACATAATTCGACTGGTTGAACCCCTAAATCCCTTAGATATTCTCATTTGACTAAAATACCCAATTTGGTTCACTTCTCCAGAAAACCAATAGGGTCGTGAGGACCGACTTCCAATCGCCACAACCCTATCTTCATCACTTCGATTCAAAATGGTGACGTGATTATCCCCTTCAATATGGGTTGCTTTAAAAAAATGTGGTTCTCGTTCAAATGAAAGGGCTATGGCCCCTTGCATTGGGTTGTCTTTAAGAATTTGACGCAATCCTGGCTCGTCGGCTTCGGTAGCTGTCGTAAACTTGGTTGACTTTCTTTTCATACTTTTTCGGAATAAAGTACTTTAACACATGAAATGTGAGGTCCTTCCATAGAATTTCAGTGATACAGGCTAATTCCTCTCCCTCTGTATAATTTGGATTCTTTTCAAGAAAATACTGAATATCTAAATCTTTTCGCGATTCATCAGAAGGTGCGGCGATATCCCCTTTAACAGCACCTTTTGATTTTTCAAAAACGATGAGATCCTTTTCTGCTTTATAAGCCGAAGCAAACTTAACTTTATAAAAGTTGTCTTGAACTAATTTTAAGTGTGAGGGCGTACCACCTTCTTTTCGAGGCCAGCAAGAAATAAAATTTCTTTTCATCATCATATAGGTTTTAAAACCCTTACTGATCAACATCCAATAAACAGGATCGAATGGAGACGCTAATTTGGCTCGTAAAATGAAATAAAAAAATGCTTTTTGTAAATATTTTGTTCCCCAATAATCTTCTCGTATTACGGTATCACCGGAATACAAAAATGTCCCTTTACCAACTTCGGGCATTTTCTTACGAAAGATAGTACTAAAACCAACTAGAGCATTTTGTTCATTTCTAATAAATAACACATGTGTTTTTTCATTTAAGTCATGAATGAATTGCTCGTAAGAGATATCAACATAATATTTCTCAAACAGATGATACATCTCAGACAAAATACTAGTATTAAGTTGTGATACTGATTTTGAAAAAAACTGAACTTCCATGTTCCCCTCCTGTTTTTTTTCAATCAACCAATATGAAGGCTAAATTATGAATGGTCAGTCCTTCAAGCTTTTTCTTAAATAACTTTTTTTTGTTTAGATATAAGAATTCCTAATACTCACTTTCATTGTTACAACCCCACATTTTTATTCATCTTTTCAAATGTCGTCGAGTAGGCTTAAAAATGACGCCAATCTGCATATATATTGAGTCGAATTATTACACGATAAACGCCGCATCGAATCAGGATTTAAGGAGCTAAAATCACCTCAGAAATTAAACGATCATATGTATTTCTCACAAATGCTCCATCCTTAGAACCATTATAAATAAAAGCGAATGACATGACATCTCCATCCTCTAGTCCTATAAACCCAGCTAAAGAAACCACACCAGTTAAAAGTCCGGTCTTAGCTCGAACCCAACGAAAAGATCGTCCCTCCTTCATTCTGTTCTTGAGTGTTCCATCCACGCCTGCAATTGGGAGACTCGAGACATATTCTGAAAAGAACCTAAAATCTTTCCTTACTTTTTCCAATACTTTTACTAGTGCCCGAGGTGAAAACAGATTCTCACGAGTAAGACCTGAGGGGTTATAAATCTCAAATTCACTATCAACAACTCCAGCACCTCTTACACTCTGGCGAATGAGCTCTATTCCAATTGGTAGCGTTCCTTGGGTTCCATTAAATGCTGCCAATTGCTTTGTCAGCATTTCTGCCACAAAGTTATTTGAAAACTTATTCATATCAGCCAGTAACTGCTCTATGGGTTTACTCGGTGATTCTGCTAAAGTCTTTGCATCTACTGGAGCCTTACCTGCTTTAATTTTTCCCTTTAAGGTAATACCTTTCTCTTTTAAAAATTGCTTTAGGTTATACCCCGCCCAAAGATTAGGGTCAGAAATTCCTTTGTAAACCACCAATTCTTTACTGTCTTTTGCAATTTTTCCGCTGACACGTATCAAATCTCTCCCTTCTGAATAGGGACGCCTTTCAACGGCATAATCTGTCGACTTAGCTGTTCTAATTTCAGAATTTAGCTGGATATACTCATTCTCAGGATCAATAGACACAATTGCAGGATCTCCAATTTTATCACAAGGACGGATAAAAATATTCACTGCGTTCCAATTAAAAGACATGGCCCCCACAGGAGCATCATAGGCACGATCCACTCGTTGATCCTCCCTTGACTCATCATAGCGCTTATTATCGAATAAAGTGTCATCAACGATAATATCACCTTCGATTTGTTTTATTTTTTCGCGTGAGAACGCATTCACCAGATACCACATACTCTCTGAAACAAAACCTGAATCACCAGCTCCAACTAAATAAAGATCACCCTTTAATATATCATTCTCTTTTTTTGCAGGACTCGAAAGGCGAGTGATAAACTTTGTACCAGGCGGAATGTGCTCTAAAACAGAAAGGGCTGTAAATAATTTAGTCACTGAGGCAGGAATAAATTTTTTATTGGCATTCAAATCAACAATCTCAATACCTTTTTGATAAACTGATATTCCAATTTGATTTTTATCTAAATGCGCTGATTTAATAATAAACTTTTCCACTCTTGACTTTAAATCTTTAGGTTCAAAAGCCAAAACTTGTGAAGAAAACAAACCTAGATGCAAAATTGAAACAAACTGAATAAAATAAAAAAGAATAAAAGTTACCGCCCAACTTGATTTAAACCACTTAAAATTGAGACTTCGACTCTTGAGCTCGGACTGGAGCCTCTGGATAACTTTTTTCCAAAAAAATAATGATATAGATTCCTCAAGTTGTACACTGTGCTTTTTTTGAGTTAGCCCATTATGAATTACGTTCATTTTTTCACTCCATTTAAATAACCTTTTTTTTACCATTCAAATTAACCCTGCACGAAGGGTCGATAAAAAGCACTAGCTCATTATTGGCATAGCATCTTTAATCCCATTCAAATAAAAACGTTTCTTTTTATGCTCTATTAAACAAAGTGCCGAAAGGTAATCACCATCTGGATTTCTTACAATTCCATAAGGTAAAGCCTTTCGGACTTTTCCCTTCATGGAACCACTCATATAAATAAATTCGACTGATTGATTGTTTTTAATGGCTTCAATCAAACCTTTGATATTTTGATTTGAATGTAAATCTTGAATGGAGTAATTTTTCCAGGATAAATCCTTACCTTGTATTTTTAATATTTCTTGAAATGTTGCATTTTCACCAATGGACTTAAAACAATGTAATGCCACTTGCAAACAGGCACGAGCATCACTTTCAGCGCGATGGGCTTGACCGGCCTCAATTTTTAAATATTTCACTAAAGTTTGAAGTTTATGATTTTCAGAGCCCTTGATTACTTTTCTTGATATGAGACTAGTACAGAGTGGTGGAGTTTTAGGTAAAATAATACCAAATCGTTCAAAATCTGGGACTAAAAAACCAAGATCAAAGGGTGCATGATGAGCTATTAAAATACTCTCACCGATAAACTCTCGCACTTTTCCAATAACCGAATCAATTGATGGTGACGAAGCAACCATTTCATTGGTGATACCATGAATATCAATCACTTCTTGCCCCATCGGTTTTTGAGGCTTAATCAGTTGATCATAAGAATCTATTTCTTGTCCCGCCACCCACTTTACTAGTCCAACCTCTACGATTTCATTTCCCAAAGGATATGGGCCTGTGGTTTCAGTATCAAAAGCCACAAAAGACAACTCTTTCCATGGAGTTTCTAGCATACTCATCTCTTTCAGTTTTAAATTATGAGTGCAGCACTACTTTCGAATTTCTTTGCGAAAAGTCTCATTAAGATCATCATATAGATCTCTGCTACGTGGTTTATTGTCGAAGTTTGTCTTCTTCGGGGCAACTTCTTTTTTCTTTTCTTTTAGCTTAGCGCCAGATTCCTTAGTGCGTTGAATATTAAATTTAATGAATCCTGTTACAGCACTCGGTGTCGTTCCCTTACCCCTAGATTTTACATCAATCTCGCCTTCAGCATCAGTGTTTTCATGTTCGAGACTCGATTTCACTTTCATAACGATCAGATCCAGTCTCGCCGTAGCAACATTAGCTGCCAAGGTAGGATCCGCTTCAGGCACACCTTCAACATAGAGTTCTGAAGTAATATGTATTTTGGAGGAATCGAGACCACTGACCACTTTTTTTACTCGATTCATAATATTAATAAACTCACTTGTTGCCTCAGAAGTTCCAGGCATAAAAAGTTTATTATCGGGAATAACAAAACTAATCTCATTGTGATTGACTTCCAACTTTTCTGCATCTTTTCCCACATTATCTGCAATATAAGAAAGTGCAATTTTATCATCCTGGAACTCGAAAACATTCGGAGTCTTGTCCATAGGTTCTAAAAGTTTTGCCACTGTATCGAGTGGCTCATTGAGTAAATCTGCAAAAAGTTTTTCTAAAGTTAATTCGACGCCAAAGTTTCTGAATTGAAATTCAATCACACTAGGAGTTGAAAAGTAATCGGATATACTTTGACGGGCTTCAGGACTAATACTTAATAACCACATACATAAAAAGAAAGCCATCATTGCTGTCATGAAGTCAGCGAAAGCCACCTTCCATGCACCACCGTGGTGTCCAGCACCACTAATCGTAATTTTTTTAATAACGGTGATCGACCTTTCTTTCGCTGCCATATTTTATGCGGCCTTTTTCTCTTTGAGTTTATCCTCTAGCTCTTTAAAGCTGGGGCGTTCATGTGGAGATATTGTTCGTCTCGCATACTCAACACAAGTATTTGGGTTAGCACCTTTTTGTAGCGCTACTAAAGCTGCCTTGATTACTGATAGAAATCGACCTTCGGCCTCGATGTCGTTTAACATCTTGGTTGCAATTGGACCAAAAAAACCATACGCCAAAAAAACTCCAAGCATTGTTCCAACCAGAGCGTGACCTACGAGCGATCCAATTTTTTCCACACCCTCCGTTAAGTGACTCATGGTTTTGATAATTCCTAAAACTGCGGCAACGATTCCTAATCCTGGAAGCCCATCTGCAATAGCTTGGATGGCATGTTGAGCTGCATGCTCTTCAGCATGAGCGGCTTTAATATCACCATCTAACAAGTCATCAACATCATACTGTGATAAATCTGCGGCTAAGGTTGTTTTCATGGTATCGCAAATAAAATCAATGGCGTGATGATTTTTCAAAATTTTTGGATAAGCTGTAAAAATATCGCTCTTGTCAGGAGATTCTATGTGCGCTTCAACTGCCTGTGGTCCTTCTTTTCTAAATTTTTGAAATAAATTAAATAATAATTGAAGTAACTCTACGTATTCCTCCTTTTGAGGTCCTTTCGCTGACATAGAGTGAATCGCCATCTTCCCGGCCATCTTCAAAGTCTTCATGGGATTACCAGTAATAAATCCACCTAGTGCTGCACCAAAGATAATCACTAACTCTAGAGGCGCAGCATGCATTACTGGTCCCAACTGTCCACCCGCAGCAACGAATCCACCGAAAACGCAGATGATTACAACAATTGCGCCAACAAATCCCATTTATCCTCCGAACTTCAGATTCAAGTGATCTAGTCTCTTTTCGGAACAAATGATGAATCTTTAAAGACCCAGCAATAATTCTAGACCTTTGTCGATAATTCATTAATATAGCTGTAAAAGTTAAGTGCTGATTTTTAATAATTAGAACTTATTTCGAAAATACTGACCAAAGGGACTTGTTTTCAAAATACAGGTGATTGAAAAACACCCCCCCAACTTATTTGAAATATAGCCTAGGATATGTCCTCTATATTAAGCAAAACAACGATGAAAGTTGGAAATGGACTTAAGCTAAAACAAATATTTAGCGTTGAACTTATATTAGTAGTAAAATAAAGAATGAGTGAGGCTTTCATGAGATATATTGAAATAATTCTTTTTTACTTTATACCTATATTTTTTTTGAGTTCACTCAGCTTTAGCCAAAATGATACAGATGCCAATGTATTAATTGTTCAATCTATAAATCTTTTTCCCAATTCAGGTCCTCCTGATAAACCAAGAGAGCTCAAAATTGATTTGCAAATAAAATCTGGTTTTAAAGCTTACGTCGACAAATTTAAACTCAACATACTTGAACCCTATCCAACAAAGCAAAGCGTATTGACCTTAAATCCCATCCATCAATTTTATGACAAATATTCTAAATCTAAAAAAGCAGGCGTTAAAGATTCTGCTATTTTAACATCCACCATCGAAATCAATCAGCCACTCGAAAATGGCCTTCACAAGTTGATGTTTGAACTCACTTTTCAAGCCTGCTCTGAATCGGTTTGCTACTTCCCACAAACAATTAAAAAAGAGGTGGAGTTTACAGTACAAAATTTAAATACTCCAGCAGGTGCTGATATTAAAGCACAAAATCTATTAGAAGAAAATTTTATGAGCGCGCAAAAGAGAGGATTGCCTTATCTTTTTATTTTTGTTTTTTTGGCCGGAATCCTCACGTCCTTAACTCCATGTTTGCTACCAATGCTACCACTTACAATCGCGGTAATAGGTAAAGGACACAGTCACGATAAAAGATTAAAGAAATTTATTAATGTCTTTATTTATGTATTAGGTATTGCTACAACTTATTCCACTCTCGGAATTATTGCTGCATCGAGTGGCGCACTCTTTGGAAATATTCTCAGTAATACATGGACACAATTTGGCTTTGGAGCGGCATTTGTATTTATGGGACTTGCTCAATTTGGATTATTCGAGTTTCAAACTCCACTTTGGTTACAAAATCGTTTTCAAAAAATGGGGCATAAAACAGGTGGAATTTTTATATCTGGACTCGTTTCCGGCCTTATTGCAAGCCCTTGTGTTGGCCCAGTCCTTGTTGGTATATTAGCTTTTATTGCAAAATCACAAGATTTAGTTCTCGGTTTTTGGCTCATGTTTGCCTACGCAATGGGTTTAGGTCAGCTATTGATTGTCTTAGGTGTTTCTTCAAGTTTACTTTATAAATTTCCGCGATCAGCTTGGATTATGAAAACCTCTAAAACTATTTTAGGTTTTGCACTTATTGCAAGTGGCTTATTTTATTTAAGTTTGCTTTGGCCAAAATTGAATGGCAATTCAAATGCTAATATACAATCTAACAATACCTCAATTGAAAGCCAAAAAACATTACAACTTTGGCAATCCTATTCAAAAAATACTTTTGAAGCAGCTAAAAAGTCAGGAAAACCCATCATACTTGATTTTTTTGCAGACTGGTGTTTAGCTTGTCATGAGTTAGAAGAAAAGACCTTCTCCTCTCCTGAAATTCAAGAATATCTAAAATCATTTGTTCTCTTTCGTTATGATGCCACCAATGATTCTCCAGAACTCAAAGAACTACGTAAACAGTACCAAATTGTTGGCTTGCCCACCGTGCTTTTTTTCAATACAAAGGGGCAGTGGCAGAAGGAATTAACCCTCAATGAGTTTGAAGCTGTTGAAAAATTTAAAGAACGTTTAAAGCAAATTAAATAAGGAGTTTGATTTTGAAAACTTATTTTCTATTTTTAATATTTATAACATTAAATAATTATTCTTTTGGAGCTTTAAAATCGGATGGCAAAACGAAATTATTACTCAACTTAAAAGATTCCAAAGTGCAAATCACAGTCGATGAAGGATTTCACATTAACACTCAAGCTCCTACCTTTCTAGAGACTAATAAAGTTAAACTTAAACCCACTACAATAACTGAAAAACAAATTCAATTTAGCTGGAATGGCAAAATTCAAAATGGAGCAAAAGTTAATTACTATGTCTGCGATGATGCTAAAACTGTTTGCGAACCACATGTCGATCTTTTGATGGCATCACCAGAAAAAGATGAATCAACATCGACTCCACAAAAAAACAGAGTTAAATCAAAAGTTCTACGAGATCCAGAGGGATTCATAATTAATAATCTCAATGTAGCGATGGAAGAAGCTAAATTAAAAAAACAGAATTTATTTATTGATTTTACTGCAAGCTGGTGTCCGCCCTGTCTTCGACTCACTCACGAAACTTTTAATACACCACAGTTTAAAAAAATTTCTACTCAATATACTTTAGTCAAGATTGATGTGGATCGAGAAGAGAACCAAGCTCTTTTAGAACAATATTCGATCCATGCCTTTCCGAGTCTGATAATCACTAATAATCAGGGAGTTGAAATCGATCGTATTCTTGATTTTATTCCAGCCGATCAATTGGTAGAAAAACTATCCCAATTTCTAAATGCTAATTCTCCGTTAATAAGTGAATTAAATCAAAAGGCCCTTGCCGGCGATAAAAATGCGGCGCTTAAAATGGCAAAGAATGCCTATTTATCGCAACAAACAAAAGAGTGCATTGACTGGTATAATCGAATTGAACAAAAGCCTATAGAGTATTATATGTGCCTTATTTCTCAGTCTGAAGACGCAACACCAGAAGAGCAAATACAATCTTATAAAAAATCAATTGAAGCCTTTTCTGACTCCTTTTATAGTATCGAATGGCGATTGGAAGTTTTAAAACTTATTTCCAAAGATAAGACAAAAGAAACAGATTTCAAAAAACTAATAGTTGATACAGATAAAATTATTCAAAAATGGATCAATACACCTGAATTGATTCAATCTGCCTATGCTCGCAATGAATTATTAGAATTGAAGGATCTAGTGATACCTGAACTCTACTATTCATGGGGCACACTCAATGAAATAAAAGATTCCAAAGACGATGCAAAACAAAAATTTGAACTTGCCATTCAAAAAACATTAGAACTCAAACCAAATCCAGCCAACCCTACAATTATAATTTATCTAGTGCGATATCTTAAAAAAACACATCCCATTGAAGAAGCACTGAGTTGGCTTCAAAAATTAGAAAAAAGTTATCCTAACGAATATACTTATATTCAAAGACAAGCCACTGCACTCACCGAAATTAAAGATTATGCAAAGGCCCTACCCCTTGCCGAGAAAGCCTATAGTATGTCTTACGGAAGAAATAGACTTTCCACAGGTATACAATTGGCAAACATAAAAAAGGAACTACATCATAAAGAAGAAGCTAAGAAACTACTCAAAGAGCTACAGCTTTCAAACATCGTTCAAATGAAAAACAATTCACGCTATCTCGAAAAAATTCAAACCGCTATCAAAGAGCTCGAATAAAGTCCCTAGACATGACTCACTTTAGTTCGCTACGTAAATAGGTAAATTTAAATAAAAAATGGTGGAGTGCTCTGCAACAATCCCTCGCACTCCACGGAAATAAATCATAAGTCTTCATTCCGTAAACGTTCAGTTATTGAGATCAGTAAACACTACTTAAGTCCCACAAAATTTAGATATTTTCAGATAAATTAAAGTTAATTTAAGAATCAAATAAAGAATAATCAAATAAATCATTAGTTTAATCCAAAAACTCCGATCAAACGATCGTCTCTTATCGTTCATCGGCCCCTCCTCACTTATGGAGAAGGTCAACCTAATCTAAACTGCAGTGCACTCCAAAAAGTTTGCTCTGCAGTTTTAATATCAAGTTCAAAACTCAATTAAACTAATTTTGAGTCGAATTTAGGATTAGTTAGTCCGATGATGCGATAGCTCATTCAAGAATGATGAAAAAATTAATGATCGAAGAGATAATTCGAAATCACGTAACGCTTCTATAATAGAATCAGTTCTAATTTTTGGATTCAAATCTTCTATAAGGTAGGATGTCTTCAACTTTTGTTGGAATAAGAAAACCTCTTGAAATAAGAGGTGGATCTTTTCTTAAATGTTCAACTAAAACTCCCAGTGAAAAAAGCAAAATTCTTGTAGCATTTTGTAAAGAAAAAAGAGGAGAGTTAATGCTGAGTTGATGACTCATCATACGATCAATATTTTTCCAAGCAAGCCACGGTGAGGCCTCTTTTGCCACTTCGATATAATGTTTTATAGGCGCTTGATTTTCACGTAAATAAAAATATTTTAGTGGTGCAAAAAAAGGATGTTTTGATCGCTCGGCAATTTCTTTTGGAAATAATTTGCCTGCAATTTTCTTTAAAACATATTTTTCGCTCAACCCCTTCATTAAAGTATTCTCATGGGTGTTAGCTGCAATTTTTATAACTTCAGGGTCAAGAAATGGAGTTCTTCCTTCTAATGAATGACTCATTTCTTGTCGATCACCAACGTTTGCTAAAATATAATGTAAAAGATCAACTCTAAGACCAAACCACGTGTTTAGATCCCAAGACGAACTTTTATGACTTACGGTTGGCCAATCTTCTTTGAGAATATTAGACAACTCCAAAGACATATTTTCAATTCGATCATTTAAATTATCACCAGTTAGGTATTTATAGGATCTATGCTTTGATAAACGCCCAAGGACAGCTGGCTGATGCCCAAAGAAATATTTTTCAAATAACTCTCGATTAAATTGTGATCGACCATCGAGATGGTTCATGCTTCTACCCTTTTCTCGATCCATAAAACTATCCAAAACCCTCTTTCCGAGTTTAGGATTTCTTTCAGCAAAATTTATAATTTTTTGAATACGTAAATAAGCATATCCACCAAACCATTCATCAGCACCTTCACCCGATAAAACAACTTTTACTTGTTCACTAGCTAATTGGGACAATAAGTTTTTAGCAGCACCGTGAGGATTAGTAACAGGATTTTCAAATGCGACAATAGATTGAATCAAACTTGGTAAAAAGTTTTTTGCAGAAAGCTGGCAAATGTAATGAGGAACACCCAAATGCTTTGCAATTTTTGCTGCAATATCTTTTTCATCAAAATCACGATCAGCAAAGCCAACAGTAAAAGCTTTTGGTTTTGCTCCTAATTCTACTGCTAAAGCTGTGATTAATGCACTGTCGATTCCTCCACTCAAATAACAACCAACTTCAACATCGGCTACTAGTCTTCTTTTAACAGAGTTACTCAGGGCTTTATAAGTTTCTTCAATAGCTTCGTTCCCTCGTAATTTTCGAGGCATGCCAAGTGGAAGCGGATCCATCACTTTTTCAGTTAACTTATTTTGAACTATATCGAATGTATAAAGACGTCCAGGCAAAACATGAAAGCATTGATCAATAGCAGTTCCCTTTGGCATTAAGGTACGAGCCATAAACGTTTTAACGTAATCTTCACTCAAAACCGGTTTTTCATTTTGCAAGGCTTTGGTTTCACTCGATAATGTAAAGGAATCAACTTCCCAATGATAAAAGAGAGGCTTTACTCCATGAATATCTCGAGCAAAATAAAGTTTTTGTTCTTTTTGATTATAAAAAATAAAGGCCCACTCTCCCGACAAGCCGCGAAGGGCCGATTCTCCCTCCAGTGCAAACAAATTTAATAGAACTTCACTATCACTATGAGTTTGAAACTTGACCCCTTTTGAAATGAGTCGTTTGCGATGAATTTGATAATCATAAAGCTCACCATTCACGATGCCCAATAAGTTATGATTAAAACTCTCTAAAGGCTGTGCTCCACCACCAAGATCAATAATACTTAATCTGGTGTGTACTAAAGCAACCTTTTCATCTGCAAACCATCCATAGGAATCTGGCCCTCGATGACTCAGCATTTTCACGGGAAACAATAATTCCTCTAGAGCAATTGGTTTCTGCAATTTTGCTCTAGCCCATATTCCACACATAGCAACCTACTTTTCAGACATCTGCTGTAGCAAATCTAACATTATATTTTTATGAGTAAACTGAAGAAAATGACTTGAATTCTCGATGATATGGATTTTAATTGATTTAAGCTTAGACATTCTATCATAAGAACTATTATTAATAGCACTTAAGTTGGTAGCTTTCATAACATGAAGAATGGAGCTTTTCTGTGCTAAAATATTATCTATATTTTCAAAGGGAACAAACTGTTCATCTGTAGCTTGACGATTGAGCATACTTTTAAAGCTAGCCATTCCAATTTTCCAAGCAGCTGGTGGCTTTTTCGTAGGATAAAAAACTTGCGATTGTATGAGTGATCTTAAGCTATCATCAGAAATTTTGGCTCTCAAATCTTTTTTTAGTTCTGGCCAAGCTTGATTTAAATTAATATTATCCACAATATCTTCAACAAAACAAAAAAGCTCTGAATCGCTAAATGGACCTAGCCCCACATCTGTAATTAAACCCCCACGAAACAAATGAGGAAATTTAATTGCAAAATCATAAACTATTTTTCCACCAATTGAAATTCCACACATCCAAACAGGTTCATTAGTAAATTTTTTTAATTCACCCGCTAATTCATCTGCATTACAATCAAATTTAATTTCTTGCATAATTTCAAGAGTTAAACCATTAAGTCCTATCTCTCTGCGTTCCGCATTTGGATCGAATACGAGTAGATGATGAGACTCTTGAAATCGACTAATCATGTCACGAAAATCTTCAGCACCACCCAAAAGACCAGGAACACATACAATCACAGGACCTTTTTTGTTTCCAAAGCTTTGTAACATTGTTGCCATAGATTTCCCTTAATTTTCTAAAGACAATTGAATTTAATTACGAATCAATATTTTTTGGTTCCTATTTCAACTGAGTAAAGTTTTACCACCATCAATCACCAGTGTTTGTCCAATGATTTGATGAGATCGAGGTTCACATAAAAATGCTACAGTTTCTGCAACGTCTTCAGGTACAACAAGCTCACCAGTTGGAGTTGCTGCCTTGGCTTTATCCACTCGAGCTTCTCGGTCAGGGAAGGCATCAACAGCATCCGTTAAAACAAGTCCTGGACAAACTAAATTTACGGAAATTCCTTTCGGTGCTAATTCATAAGCATAATGACGAAAAAGAGATTCTAATGCACCTTTACTACTCCCCACTGCAGCATAATAGGGAATCACCCGCGTTCCACCCGATGAAGTGACACCAATGACTCTTGATCCTTTTGGCATCATCTCAATAAGATTTTGCAATAAGTTATGAATAGCAAAAACATTTATTTCAAAAGTCCACCGTAGATGCTTCAATGTCAAATCAAGGGCGTCCCGATGAACACCACTCGCAGCACAATGAACAATAAAATCAACTGAAGAAGTTTGTGATTTAATTGTATCTATAACTAAAGAAAATTTTTCTTCATTACAAAGATCACCTTTAATACAGACAATTTTTAGTTCTTCATTTTTTGCAATTTGATCAAGTTCACTGGCGCTTTTAGAATCTCTACCGTAAAGCGCCAGAACTTTAGCTCCTTGTCTTGCCAGCTTGAGTGATACAGCTCTGCCAATACCCCGTGTTCCACCAGTAATGATTGCCGTTTTTCCATTAAATAAATTATTTGAATTGATGGATGATGACTTCATGATAATGGGTCTCCTAAAGAGCGTCCACCATCTATGGTAATAGACACACCAGTAATATAAGATGCATCTTCAGAGCATAAAAATGCTGCGAGAGCACCAACATCTTCAGGAGTTCCGAGTCGTCCTGCAGGAATTCGTCCTCGAATTCCATCCTCTGAAGCCTGAATTTTTTCAACTAATATCTGGGTCATAGGTGTTTGAATTAAACCAGGAGCAATGGCATTCACTGTAATTCCTCGATGTGCGACTTCAAGAGCAAAGGTACGCGTGAAAGATTCAATTCCACCTTTTGCAGCAGCGTAATTCGTTTGACCTCGTTTGGCATAATCCGCACTGATCGAACTGAGGTTAATAATTCGTCCAAACTTAGCCATAGACATTCCTCTTACCGTGGCATGACAAAGAGCCATTGGCGCTAATAAATGCTCTTTCAACAACTCTTCATGCTCACTCATTTTGGAAGATTGAAACAAACCATCTCGCAAGCGACCCGCTGAATTTACCAAAACAGTTGGCGCTTCAGCAAAATCTGCATTAATTTTTTTGATGAGTGCTGGGATTTCTTCTATTTGTAAAAGATTTTGAGCATAGGTTATAATTTTTAAATCAGAAGGTGTTCCTACAAAATCTTGTTTTAACTGATTCAATGCTTGTTCAGCCTTTTCATGATCACTTCCGTACACCAAAGCAAGGTTAAAATGGGGAGCTAGTTTTTTTGCAATGCCTAAACCAATCCCTGATGTTCCGCCAGTAATTAAAGCCACACGACGATTCATGATGGCTCCTTCGAAAAAACGATACATGCATTCTGTCCACCAAAACCAAAGCTATTACTTAATACATGATTTAATTCAACAGCACGCGTACCTTCTGGAACATAATCTAAATTACATTCAGGATCACCGCCCGTAAAGTTGAGTGTCGGTGAAACCTTTTGATTTTGAAGCATTAAAACACAAGCAATAGCTTCCAATGCACTTGAAGCAATGGTTGAATGACCGATTTGAGATTTTAATGAACTAATCGGTATCTTATAGGCTTTCTCTCCAAAAACTTTTTTTATGGAATAGGATTCTAAACGGTCATTCAATGGAGTTGAAGTTCCATGAGCATTAATATAATCAATATTTTCAGGAGAAAGTTTTGCAGATCTGATAGCCTGTGACATCGCCTCTATAACAGAGGCTCCATCATCTCGGCCATCTGTCAATCGAAATGCATCACTGGTAAAACCGTAGCCACTCACTTGACAAAGAATTTTCGCACCACGTTCTATAGCCGAATCACGAGTTTCTACCATTAAAACAGCTGCCCCCTCACCTCTAACAAAACCGGAGCGATCAACTGAGAATGGACGACTGGCTTTTTCAGGAGGAAGATCCGCCGTAGTCAAAGCTCCTAAATAATAAAAATTTAGAAAATTGCTAGGCTCACAACGTGCATCAACACCACCAACTATACATCGTTCCCACATTCCACTTCGAATGCCATTAAAGGCTATTCCAAGCACATTATTCCCAGTAGCACAAGCTGAGTTGATACAAATAGTATTTTCACTTGATACATCTCCAAATCCATTTGATTTAAGTATATCATGAATTATTTCGACAGAGGACTCACATCGTGTTCGCATGAAATCATATTCAGATTCATTAAAAATATTTTGTTTTTTTTGTTTTAAAACCTCAGCCACTTGTTCAAATGAAACTCCATCCGCAGTTCCATAAATAATCGCATCAACCGGAAACTTTGAATTGAGATTTTTAAGAATTGATTCTAAGGCTACAGCTGTCATTAGCCATGATTTCATTTTTGTTTGAGTGTCAGAATTTTTAAAATAGTTAGTAGGAGGAAGGTCTTTTCGATCAACATAAGCAGCATAAGGCACAGGAAAATCATCGGATACCATAGTGCCACGAATTGACTTTACCCCACTCTTACCTTCAAAAAGACCTTGTTCAAAGTCTTCCAAAGAACATCCTAATGGAGATACAAGACCACAAGCAGTGATGACAATGTCGGATCCCCTCATAGAAGATTTCCCTATGCTTTCTTTGTTTCAATAAAATCGATAAGATTTTGAATTGATAAGCCTTTAATATCAGCCACACCTGAAGACGATTGTTTAAGGTGTTCTACCACTTCTTTAAAATCTAATTCAAATCCAATGGTATTTTCAATCTCAGAACTTAAGTCAAGAAAGTCAATACTTTCTAAACCTAGATCTCCAATTAACAAACTATTGGGTTCGATCGTAAGTTTTTGATTATTAACAACATCACGAATTGCATCCTGAATTGAGTTAAATAAAATTTCTTGTGACATATTATTTTACCTTTCCATTTCTTATTAGGTTAATTATCGAATCAGAAATACCAAAATAGTTCTGAGCATCATATAAAAATTCTTGATTTGAACTTTTTTTCATATCTTCTAAATAATTTTTGTTACTTTTTTCTGAATTATTCTGATCCAGTGCAAATATAATACCAGCTGCCCCTTCACAAAGAGTCCTTTGATCCTGTTGTCTTGATCGTTTGACCACCCAAAAATCATCAAAAGCATGGGCTGAAACAACCAAGGCGGCATCAACAGAATTATTTAATAAATCAATCTTTGCTTGCATTAGGGCTTGTTGGCTACCATGAACTGAATGTGTATAGACATTCATTGGCCCCTGAACCCCAAGTGAAATTCCAAGCTGTGCTGGTACCAAATTAGGGAGTTGTTTTAAATACATTTTAGGATTTCGAAGTTTCCGATAGGCTTCCGCAAATACTAAGTCAAAATTTTCTGAACTTCGTTTTAAAATTTCGGCCGTAGAAGGGCCATCGATAGGTCCATTTTCAACAGCACAATAAATGCCTACGGTAAAAGGAGATTGTTCCAAAAAAGGAGCTATAATAGGTTTAATCTCTTCTGCCCACGAAGAAAGTATTAAGGAGGCACGACTCATTGAACGAAAGGCTTTCGGATCTGGAACCACAATTTCATTATTTTCTGCACTGATACGTCGAACATTCGGTACAATATCGTTAAAAACAGAATCTTCTAAAGCCTGTGGGGATGAAGACAAGTCAGGTAGTAGTAATTTCTGCCATAGAATCTTTATAGGACCATTTGAAATTGTATGACTCATGTTTTTACCTCTGATTGTCGCTTTTTCCAGTCCTCAGTCACGGCATCAAACTCCTTTGAATTTAATCGATTTCTCATTACATATCCAAATAAAATTGAAGCACTTGAAACTTTTTTTCCTTCAACTTCTACGTGACAATCGGCCATCATAAAGGCCTTAGAAGCTTTAACAATTGTTGCATAAATATAACAACGATCACCTGGATTGATATTCCCATAAAATTTGGCGGATTTCACTGTTCCTAGAACAGGGAGAACTTCAGGGTTGGAAATAGCATAACATTTTCCGGCCATTTGAGCCATCATTTCAATTTGTAAAACTCCTGGCACAATAGGCATTCCTGGAAAATGATCTTGGAAAAATTCTTCTGAGCGAGAAAATGTTTTAACCCCTTTAGCATTTACGCCCGGTTCACATTCCAAAATCTGATCAATCAACAACCAACGCATTTAAACCTCAAGAAGTAATATGAGCATTCTACTCAGAAACCAAAAACCCATTTATTTTGAATAAAAAACCTTAACTAAATAGATTTTATTACATTTCAATAAAAAATTCCAATTAGTTCCTGATCTTTGGAATTTTTACACTTATCAGTAATTATGAAAATACTGATCATGATATAATTTTTTAATTATGATCAGTTATTACTTTTTAATCGTACTTTCGTTTAAATTTCAAGCCTATAGATCATCAAAATAACAAAAATTGTCATACTTATAGATGACAATTAAAGAAGTAGAACTTCTACGCTTTTTTAATGAAGTTAACTACATTATATACTGACATAAAATTATTTTTTTGTCGGGGTTCAGTTCAAAACGAGTCGGAACGAGTCGGGTGGTTGGTATAACAATAAATTCAATCTTAATGAAATAGACCTATTTTCGTCCTAATTCCCCTCTCCACGAAAGTAAAGAGGGGTAATTATCATAAAACTTATTATTTGAATGGAATTAATAAAAAATTACGCTACAAGCAAAATCAGTATTGGTAGCTTAATTATAATACTAGCGAATGGGAGTACACTTCTCATTTGCATCGCGATCACATTCAGGAGCGTCATCGCTAAGACAAGAGTCTCTTCGGTCTGTTGACCATTCATATGCATTTTTACATGTGAACTCATCTCGCAATTTTGGATTAATTGGTTTTCTCAAATGTGTTCTAACATCAATGAGTTTTCCAGGAGCTGCAGCAATTGCCTCTTTACCTCTTTCAAAACCAAAATTCCATTGTTGAGCAATGGTTGTCTGAAATTTAGAGTGGCTTTCTGGAATACCACTTTTCATATTAATAAATTCTCTTTTTGGATTAAAGCTAAAGTCATCCATCCCATTAATATCAACCCATTTAACATCTCTATGCTGAATGGCTTCAAGTGCTCTTGCCGTTTGTTTAAATCCAAATGCAGAATTGAAGGCAACATCTTCATATTCTTGAAATAAACTAGCAGGATAACTCGCAACGACTTCATCTCCAAGTGCGGCAGCAAGATCAATTGGATAAAGATCTATAGCACCAGTGAAATAATAATTTCCATCAAGAAAAAGTGGATTTAATAAGTAAGGATCAGCAATTCCTGCTCTCATCGCAGTTATTAAATCATACTTGCTTAATGCCTCTGTATCATTTTGTACTGTAGTATAAGGAAAAGAAAACTTTTCTGGAAGTCTCCAACCCTTGAGTAGTCTTGCTGTATCTGGATCAGTAAAAAAAACTTCTTGAAACATTGGATGGCCATTACGAATTTGCCCAACATCATTTGGACCAAAATGGGAACGAGATGAAACTAAAATTAGTTTTGGTTGAGCAGGATCTCTATTGAACTCAGTAGTTTTAATTAATTTTGGAAAACTATCGGGAGAATGTAATAGAAGCGTTTGAAAAATATCAGGATAAATAGAAGTATCTTTGGCTTTATCCAGTTTTTTAATAAGAGTTAAACCACTTGATGTTTCGATTTTTACTAGGCTTACAGCATCAAAAAACTCTCTTGTTTTCATAAGGTCAAGACTGCCGATAATATCTTTCTGAGAGTTATTGACGATACTTCCAATTCCAGCTCCACAAGTTGCAATCACTAAATCTGGATTCCATCCACTGGCTTGGACTCCTGCAATCATCCCAACGGCAAGACCAGGATTGATACCGCCTCCACTGATAACTAAAACACGCTTAAAGGGTTTTGCTTGAAGTGCTAAACTACCGAAAGGAATCAGAATTGAAATCAAAACTTTGACAAAGATCGATGTTCTAATCATTATTTACTTCTCCATTTTATTTATTTTGACACTAAAAGTAGCACCTGACCTATAACACTTTTAAAAAATGATCAATAGATATTGTAAAAATAAGTTACAAAAATACCACTTCATTGATACTAAATAGATTTAAATTAACTGGAATCTTCTTTTCGACTGGTTGAAGCATCGTTTGAATACTCCAAATTCTTTTTAAAGCTGGTAAATTAAGCTTTCCATTAGAGGTTCTAGGAATATGCGGCGTAAAAATAATTTCTTTTGGTGGAACCGTTAATAGCTTCATTCGCTGCCACAACAGATGTTGTGTCTCACGATCTAAACTTAATGAACCATCTTTCCAACTGGCTCGATCTAATTCAATAAAGAGGACGACTCGAGAACGTCCATCATCTTCATCGACTACCAAAATAGCCTTGGCAAATCGAAACTGAGTAGAAGATTCTAATGCCATTTTTTCAATTTCAGCTCCAGCTACTCTTTTCCCATTAATTTTAAATAAACTGTCTAAACGGCCCGTAACATGAAGATATCCATCTTGATCAATCAATCCAAGATCTCCCGTAGGCATAAAAAGATTTGGCTCGACAATACGCATTTCCATTGATGAAAGTGATCGCAAACCTAGCATCACACTATCACCCTTAACAAAAATTTCACCTTGTTGACCCGCAGGAAGTCTTTCCCCTTTTTCGTTTCTTATTTCTATATTTAAAAATGGCATGGGTTTTCCCACTGCTGAAGAATGAAATTGATTCTCAAGACTGGAAATCATTGTTACCCGAATCGCTTCAGTTAAACCATAACCTTTGAAAATAACAGCATCGGGAAACAAATCTCGAGTCATATCGAGATGCTTTTGCGAAATCATACCACCAGCTAATTGTACATGAGTGACCTTTTCACAGGGTGGAAGATTTCTGTGTGTTTTTTCTTCCCAACATGTTCGGACAATTTCACCAATCATAGAAACAAAGGTGACATTATCACTTAATAAATTTCTAAAAACTTTATTCATCGAAAGTCGAATATTATAAAATCGACTTTTTCCACCATTAACAAAAGTCGGATAAAATTGGGTGTTCAAGGCCATACTATGACAAACTGGAAGAATAATTGATGACACCGTTTTTTCACTGAGATCAAATTTTAGCTTTAATTCAATCAAACTTTTTAGAATTCCCTTTTCTGGCACATAAACTTCTTTTGGTTCACCTGTTGATCCAGAGGTAAAGAGTACAACTCCCGTTCCTTTAGGTGGCATAAATAAAACTTGATCTAGTTCAGCTAAAATACTTGTTTTTCCAACAAGTTCTTTCTCCATTCCTTTATCAGTTAAAACTAAATGAGGAACTTTTATGAGTTCAGCTAACTCTTCTGATGTAATAACAAAATTAAGTTTGGCCTTTCGAATCCAATCAATTTTACCCTCAACTAAATCAACACTATTTATCATTACTGGAATGCGATCAGATAAATGAGTGGCAAGTATTGCAAGCCCTTGCGATGCAGAGTTATGAAAACAGATACCAACACGTGAGCCAGCTAAGGTTTGTTGATTAATTCTTTTTATGATTGATGGTAGATGTGCTTGTAACTGTTCACCCGTCCATGAAGAATGGATGTCTTCCATAAGAATATTATTGGGAAAGTCACTCAAGGTATTTTGAATCAAGTTTTTTAAAGAACTAACTGACACTTTAATACCTCTCTCCATTAATTTACGAGCGTTAATGCGATTTATTTCAAACTCCATAATCGTGTCATTTTGACACCGCTTTTATTTTGCTCCTCATAACTTCATGTCTAGTTAAGAGGCAATGACCATCTTAATAGCACCCACATTGAATTAAATACGCTATCATTGCAATTTTTTTTCACCTTATTGAAATCTTTTCTTCTAAAATGACAATTATTTTGCGCAATACAAAACATTAATCACCACTGTGCAAATAGCAGGCCAGTTTTGAGAATACTGAAAAGGACACCACTGATGCTTATTTGATAAACATTATGAGGTTTACAATTTTTTGCGCGTTTTTTGAAAAAAAAACAATCTTAACCAAAGATATAAAGAGTAGTTATTTATATCTTTGGTTGTTTTTTAATCGTAGTTATTTTTTTTGCAAAATATATTGCTGAAATGCGTGAGAAACCATTGAACTCGCATTATAAACATAGATTAAATTTTCACTTATTATGAATATACTGACCATGATATAATTTTTTAATCATGGTCAGTTATTTTATAAAATATTAGCGGCTAGCTCTGCCAACTCAGAACGCTCTCCCTTGGATAAAGTGATATGTCCAGAAATGGGGTGACCTTTAAATCTTTCCACTGCATAAGTTAAACCAGAATTTGCCGCATCCACATAAGGATTGTCGATTTGATAAACATCTCCTGTTAATACTACTTTTGTTCCTTGCCCTGCTCTCGTAACAATAGTTTTAATTTCATGTGGAGTGAGATTTTGTGCTTCATCAACTATTAAATATTGTTTAGGAATACTTCTACCACGAATATAAGTAAGCGGTTCAATATTCAACATACCTTGATTAATCAGTTCCTGGGCGCGACCAGCCGCCTTTTTATCAGCTCCCATTAAAAACTCAACGTTATCAAAAATGGGTTGCATCCAAGGATTTAATTTTTGTTCGATATCTCCAGGCAAATAACCAATATCTCTTCCCATCGGAAAAATCGGTCGGCTCACAAGTAATCTTTGAAAATGGCCTTCATCAAGAGTTTTATGTAAACCGGCAGCAATCGCAAGTAGGGTTTTTCCTGTTCCGGCCTTTCCAACCAAAGAAACAAAAAGTATTTCATCATTCAGAAGACTATCTAAGGCAAAACTTTGCTCAACATTTCTGGGATGAATTCCCCAAATATTCTCTGTATGAACTACCAATGGGACAATAGCCTTTTCCTTATGACAATATCGACCGACAGCACTGTGATTATTGTTAGATGAGTTTTTCATTATCACATACTCATTGGCATAAACTTTAATGGTCTCGGGCACTACAAAACGCTTTTCATGGTAAAATTGATCGATTTGCCCGGATGAGACTTCAATTTCTTTATATCCTTCATAAAGATCATCAGTAGAAACACTTTCAGGCTCATAATCTTTAGCTTGGACACCAACCACATCCGCCTTAATGCGAAGATTAATATCTTTTGTAATCAGTTCCACAGGATACTTTGGATATTGTTTTTGTAATGCCAGGGCTGTTGCTAGAATTCGATTATCAACCTTATCTTCGTGAAGCAATCCCACTTGAGCAGCATCAATTGTGACATAGATGACGGTTTCACTATTATCGAGTTGAACTCCTCCAGATAATGATCCCTTCTCTCGAAGAACATCCACGAATCGGCTAAATTGACGGGCATTTCTACCATTCTCACCAAGATCACGCTTAAATCGATCCACTTCTTCTATGACTGATATCGGAATATAGACGTCTGCTTCCTGAAACTTGCATATAGCTAAGGCATCAAATAAAATAACATTCGTATCAACAACAATTTTACGACGTTTAAGTTTTGCCAATGAACCCTCCAAGGTTACATAAAGATGACGTTACACATCTCCATTGCAAACGAGGGCTGACTGAAAGTCTAGTTAACTATTTAAAAGATGAGAAACTTACATGCTGCAAAAAAATACGTTTATCCACCAAATTCGTTGATAAATAAGTCACCATTATCTTTTCGAAGACTAATTGAAACAGTTTCGATAAAATCGACAAAATGCCCGAGAACAGACATGTTTGACAAATCAGAAATAAAATTTGCTCCATGTCGAACAAAACCTTCTTCATGAAAAAGACGACTACTCGTAATTTTAACAACAAATGGAAAGTACACTGTTTGACTAAAATAGAATCGCACTGCCACCTCTTCGTTTTCACGAAAATGACCAGACTCCACATTCATATCAAATGACAATCCACCTTTTGAAACATCAAAAAGATCAACTCTAAGAAGTCCTCGCCCAGGAATTACGACAGAAAATCCAACGAGGCCGTCAATTACAGTTCTCTTGGCCTCACGGCGTTCATTCTGAATTTGTTTCTCTCGAATTTCAGTAATATCCATTACAGAAGGTTTATGAGTCTCAATTCCATGTATATTTTCATTGGTTTTACGACCTTTAATATCAATAATGTCACCCATCAATACCTCCCACCCTTTGCTTTTCGGCGTTTCAATCAGAGACTTGAGCAAAATCTGATGAACTAAGACACAATTTAGCTACTTGAAAAATTGTATCGTAGTTCTAAAAAAGAATCGAATTTTACTGTATCAACGTCTCGTTATGAGATTATGACTTATGATTTATGACTTATGACTTATGACTTATGATTTATGACGTATAATTTATGATGGTTACAATCGATGGATACGGGAGTCTTCTTACTGCAGAGGTTTCATCAGATTACAAGACCTCTAGTCCTGAGTAGTTGATTGGATGATTGTTGAGTAGATGAGTAGACGATTGGATGATTGTTGATTGGATGATTGTTGATTGGATGATTGTTGATTGGATGAATTGAAACAAAATCTTATTACTGGTCCATCCATGAACCGGAAAACCTAGAATTCGTAAGCGACTACGGCCCCATCCAGGGGCCTCCGTCTCGCATCCTAAGTCAGGCAATGGCCTAAGATTTCTCGATGTTCCAATGGTTATCACAAGAGAAAAACTTGTTGTTTGTTTTTATTGTGTCGTTTGCCGCCATTTCAGAAAAGTTATCGTGATCAACATAAATTTTTTGTAATAAAAATAAAGAGTCAGAATATTTCTGTTACAAAGTATTGATCAATGTCAGGTTAAGTATTGTTACTTGGCTTCAATGTAATTCAGCAAAAATGTTCCATCGTTCTTGTTCTTTATAAACTTAATCCACGTTAGACCTACTAAAGCAGTGCGAAGCATTCGGCAAGATATCCAGTGCTTCTGTTATAAATGGCTGGAGTCAACCAGGGCGTACGCATCAAATTTTCAGCACAATAGTGAAGTGAGTTTTACAAAAATGACTTCTTAAAACACTAAGAGATAAATAAAAGTTATAAATATTAACTATGTAAAAAATTATTTTAGATTTGGATGCGTAAATTCTGCAAAACATACACCAAGTACATCGTAACCATGTAAATGTGAATTCTACGAAAAAGAAGGTACTTAGCAATTAGTTTGTAAGGGAAAACTCAATAAAAAGTGAATCTGCAAAAGGGTCATGGGAGGGGAGATTTGTTACTGGAGAGTCCTAATTATAAATCTTATCAAGAAATGATTCTTCACATTTTATTCTAATCCGCGGCATCTTTATAATTGTGCAGAGAGATCAGGATACGGTGCGAAACTTTCGATAAAATAAGTAAATAATTATTGACGAGTTTTTCAGGCTTAACAGTGGCTCAGGGTGCCACTTTAAATATTATTTTACTTTTAAAGTTTAATTTATCAGTGAAAATCTTTATGAAGCTTCTAATAGAACTCTGAATAAGATGTTTCGGGAGCATTTAGTTCATCTCATTTTTCGTGATTTTAAAAGTGGGTGTATAGTGTTCTTGTACAATATATTTTATAATTAAAAATTTAATTTAAACTTTTAGGGAGATTGTCATGGAATTTATGACCGTCAAAGAAATAAATATACAACTAATCCATTTGGTTAAAAATGAAAGAAAGCTGACTCAAGAAATTTTAAACCATATTAATCTTTTTGAAAAGTGTGCGGGCCACTTGAAGTTAGGTTACTCTTCTATGCATCAATATCTGACCCGCGAGCTTGGATACTCGGATGATCAAGCCTTCAGACGACTGAAGGCTGCGCGACTCATCAATTTGGTTCCAGAGGTGGCAGACAAACTACAGGCTGGCTCCCTGAATCTCTCTCAAGCAGCTCAGGCGCAAAGAGCTTTTGAAATCGCTGAACGCGAAACGGGCAAGCCTGTGACAGTTGAGAGTAAGAAAAATATTCTCAATTCTTTAGCAAATGCCAATAAT
>Ga0154020_10000614_pt1 | contig 43466 bp, 46 predicted proteins | sample Klosneuvirus_201_FD_109709 | JGI IMG/M metagenome (GOLD analysis project Ga0154020, IMG submission 109709) | Active sludge microbial communities from wastewater, Klosterneuburg, Austria - Klosneuvirus_20160825_MG | ecosystem: Engineered > WWTP > Aerobic digester > Activated sludge | place... | reverse complement strand
GCTTGATTAATATCCGAAAACGCCGCCTGAGCCGCCTGAAATGAGCTTAGATTTTTCTGAGAATTCGTGGTGATTTCTTCAAGATCTTTTTGAGTCTCTTCGGTTTTGAATCTTTTAGACTTACCATAATCCCCTAAAGCTCCTCCGGCTTGAATAGCCCCGATTGCAGCAAAAATAGCGCCAGCCGGACCTTGCCCTAATCCTAACAATCCAGTCCCGAAAGCAGAACCCAAACTATTGGTTAAATCTTGAGATCTCTGTTCTTTTAAAAATGGGGATAAACCACCCGCCGCCAACGGAACCGCGAAAGAAGCTCCGAAACCGAGATTCTGTCGTCTGGAGCGTTTTTTCTCCGCGTCCTCTCTTATTTTATAGTCATCATCAATTGTTTCCGAGTTATTTCTTTGCTCCCGAGCCCCCTTAACCTCTCTTGCTAACTGAAGCTTTAATTCCTTTTCTTTATCTAATACTTTTAAATATTTTTCCCCGGACTGGAAAAAATTACGAGTCTCCGGGGTGTTGTCCCCAGCTTTGATTCTTGCCCGAGCCTCTTTAACTTGTAATTTTATTTGAGCCGTAAGCTCCCTCATTACAGTCGCTTGTTTCGCGACTACTTTCGGATAATCTCTAAGAAAAGTCAGCGATTCGACAAGTTTATCCGTTCCGTCTTTTAAATTAGAACTAGCGATCCCTTTTAAATCTTTAAGGTCAACAACCCCGCCACGTCCAGTATAGGACAAATCACCCACTCCCGGCAATTTCATATTCGTGGCCATATTCGGCACCCGCCCCGCCCTAGAAACATTTTCGCCGGAATGATCAGCAAGAGCCTGATGAATATTATTTTGTCCCTGTAAAGTATTAAAAACTCCAAGCCCTTCTGGATTTTGCGGGTTTCTCAAACGGGAAGATCCTTGAACTCTTAGGCTTTGAGCAATGGCCATCGGGCTGTAGCCCAAGTCTTTTAGAGCTAGTGATTCTCTTTGGAGTGAGTCTTTTAAAGGTTTGTTGAAGCTTGGAACAAAACCATTAGACAAGTTCTGGTTTTTAATGCTTTCGTGTGAAGTTCTTGATAACCTGAGAGATAACTTATTTATCGTTTTAATCTGTCTATCTGATAGACCAAGCCAAGGATATAAATTTTCCCTGTCTTTTATGGTCAAGAGGCCACTATCAGCGAGAGTTTCTTCTAAAAGGGCGTTTTTTGGATAATTTGCCGCCGAAGTTCTTTTATATGTTGGTAGTTCTGAGAGTCCATACGGCATCACCTGCGCCAAAACTGTTGACCGTTTAGCTAACTTATCTTTGATGCCCATACGCATTGGAAGCTCATCTATTATATTATGAATCCCTTCGTGCTTAAGAATTTCAGCCATTCCACCTTTATCTGTTGTTCTGTTAACGTGTATGCGCCCCGTTTGAGGGTTATAAAAACCACCAAGACTATTACTATTAAAATTAAAACCTCGATCTCTGAACCCCTTCTCGATTGCCGGGTTTTTTGAAAAATCCTCAAGAGAATAAATTCCAGAGTCTATTTTTCCCTTAACTTTTTTAAACGATTTTAAAATACCAGTTGGTAGTAAATTCGGGATATACCCTCCCGACATATTAAACAATCCCTTAAATTTATTTAGAAACCCCCCTTTTGTTTTCTTAGAGGGCGAGTCTATGGTTGTCACCAAATCTATAATTTTGCTTTTTCCTCCACTGGAGTAATCCATTCCAGCCGCCAATTCTGATTTTGGAATTGTTTTGACAAGATTTTTTAATTCACCAAGGCTTCCAAAGGGAATTTCACTTTTAGATCCGCTGATTTCATTCTCCATTTGAAGAATTCCTTTTGTCGTTCTCCCCGGTTTGTCCCTGTATCTTAATTGCGGGTAAACTGAATATAGATTTTTAAAATTACTCTTTCCTTCTTCGAATTTTCCATATTGCGGGACTAGCCATTCGGATGTGATTTTATTTTTTCCGGTTTTTTGTGCATATTTCTCCAGTGTTTCAAAGAGTTTGAATGCGTCACCCTTTTTCCGACTTTCTATATAATCTATTTTAATTGCTTCGTCGTCAACTTTGAACTTGGCGTGACTTCTCTCTCCAGATTCATGATCTATACCGGCAATCCTTTGATAACCTTTTCTATTGGGTAGTTTCTGCCCTGCCGACCAACCCAAGTGTTCGAACCTTAATTTTGCCATATTCGGCACATATCCATCCGCCAAACTTTTTATTTTAGAAACGCTCCCCAAATTTCTAACGCTGTCTATGATAGAATCATCCAGAATCGCCATGCTGGACGGCGAAAATCTCTTGTTGTTTTTCTTTATTCTCTCATGTTGATTTTTATAAATCAACGCTTTGATTCCCTTAGACTTGGCAAGAGAATTAAAATCCTCTTGGGTAACTATTCTTTTATATTCGGACTTATTAATTCTGCCGGAAGCTAGTAATTCATCCGCGTAATCAAGTGGTGTATTGCTTTCCCTGTCGTTGACTCTGGCGATATTTTTGTTTTTTAATCCCTTCAGGCCAATCTCGTAAAGACTGGTATCCCCGCCGTTGGTGATATATCCCTGTTCGATTTCCCTTTGTCTCCCTATCTGTAAGGCAGAACCCTTGCCAGCAACATGAAGCCCAGAGAATCTATTAACATTAATCCCGCCGTCTAAATTTCCGGCGTGATAAACTTTTCTTACTGCCAAGTTCGGAGTAAATCCATCCGCTCTATTTGTAATATCAAGCCCCTTTCCTATTAATTTTCTAACATATCTATAAAGAGGGTCTTTCCTTACGTTTGTCCCGAGAGTTCTGCTCCTCACCATGTTTTCGGCAAAAGCCTGAACCGCGTTTTCCTCAAAGTGTTCTTTGTTGGGGTATCCACTTAAATCTAAACCGAATCGTTTGCCGCCTTTGTTCCCACTTTTTCTGGACGAATCGTAAGCGCGTCTTAGATTATCAAATATCTTGGCCGGGACTTGCTCTTTGAAAGATCTTTGGCTTAAACCTTTGAAAGCTCCATGTCCGATTTCGTGAGTCAGGGTATTCGCCGCAAAACGCCCGCCGCTCATCTTGCTGTTTAAATGAATATCATTTGAGTTTGGATCGAAACCAGCAATGAAACCCCCGCCGCTTCTTTTACCGAAAAGCTCTTTCAAACTATCCTTCACATGAATATTATTTATATCAGTCCCGGCGAGAGAACTTAAAGATAATGCCGAGTCAATGTTCCCGGCAAACGGGCGCATTGAATTTACGAAAGCTTTTTGTTTTGAAGTTTTGGTTCGGAAAGAGGCAAGATTTGGTATGAGTCCGCTGGCGTAAGATCCGCGAGATATACGGTCTTTTAAAAGTTCCAAACTGTTAGATGCAAGATTCGTTGTAGGTTGCGCAAAACCCAAATCAATTAAAGAAATCTTTTCGTCATTCTTGGTCAGAACTTTTTCTATGAAGTTGTGGACTTTACCCTTTCCGTATTTCCATAGACGACCTTTGGCATTAAGAATTCTCTCAAAAGTATTCGAGCCTTTGGTTTTTTTAGCTATTCTTTCGCCGAGTTTGGAGAAAATTTCCGCCGACTTCGGCCCCATGGTAAAATTCGAATCATGCATGTCGTTCAAGTAAAAACCGCTTTGAGATTCCACTTTGCTGCTTATGTAACTAGATAAAACTCTCTCCGACAAAGCTTGTGCCGGAAACCCCTTCAGTTTTGATATTGTTGAGAAAACAGGATCTTTCACCACTTCTTTCCCTATTCTTTTAGATTGGAGACTTCTTTCGGGAGAGCCAATTACTTTGGGAATTTTGATGGTCCCGCCCAAGTCAGCTTTGGATAAAAGTTTAGAAATGGCGAGTTCATCAATGATAGCACTATCTTCCACATGAGAATGAAATCTTTTGGTTCCTATACCGCCTTTTAAAGAGAAGAAAGATCCAAATTCGCCCCTACCTAAAGGTTCGCCTATCAACCTTTTTCTCTTTTGAACCCCCGGTGGAAGATTTGGCGGCAATGGCGAAGCCAAATTAGGAATCAAACCAGACGCATAAAAACCCCTAGCTTTTAAACCATCTCTGAACTCCTGCGTCGTGAAAGACAGACTCCCCCAATTGGGAGAGGTTTCTTTTCTAAAAAACTTCTTGTAAAAATTATCTAAATCTCTGTCGGCCCCTGACAACTCGATGTTCATAGGATCGATCTCTTTTCTTCTCGCCGCGAGATCCAAAACTTTTGAAAAATCTCCTCCTTGTTTTCCGACCGACTTAAAAACTCTTAGTGGATTCCCCTCTCCAGTCCTATCGTAGTCTCTTAAATTTTTCAAACCAAAAGACACGTCCGCCGCCCGCCCGCTTCCAGAGATTAAAGTTGTATAATTTTTATCTTTGATTTTAAAATCTGCATCAGCCATAAAGGAAGAACCAAAATCATCCTTCATGCTGGAAACTTTAAACCCTTTCCGCCCTGCATATTTTTCGGTGAATCTTGAGAAAAGTGGTTCTACTTTTTTTGAATTATAATTATTATAACCCATGTTCAGTAAAGCACCGATTTCATCTTGATCAGCGCCCTTTCTGATTCTTTCGGCCACCATTTTCCCAAAGGCTTTCGATTCGGGACTTTTGGCGAGATTTGGGATGCGTCCTCCAGCATAAAATTGATCCACAAACGAAGCCCGTTGGTCCTTTTGGTTTCGCGGATAACGAAGTCTGTGTTCTTCCGCAAACGCATTGAATAAGTTCGGACTTGACTCAAACAGATCCTCAACAGAAGACGCCCCGGATCTTTTTGCCTCAAGCTCTAAATATTTCTTCTGAATCCTAGAATCTGATTTGAAGTTGAAAGGTCTTAATCCTATTTGAGAATATCTTTCGCGGAATCTTGCCAAATTGGGGACAATACCTTCCGCTCCACGACGTAAAAATTTTCCCTTTAGAGACTCAAGAAAGGATGGTTTTTTTTGGGGCACTGGCAAAGCTAAAACAGATTGTGCCGGTAGAGTTTTAAAACGGGGCGTCTCTTCTGGATATGGAGAATATTTGCCCGTTCTATACGAGTAATGACCCGTAGATTCGGGCATCTCCGCTCTATAGGTAAGGAGAGTCCTTTGAACATTCCTCAAGCTCCTTTCTACAGTATCCATCGTTAAGGCCCGAGTTGATTCGGCGGGGAGCCCCAGTTTTTTGGTCGCTAGTTTTAATTCGTATTTATTGGCCGTCCCCATCGCGGCGCGCAAATCTTCGGTTTCAAATAATTTGTGCCCATCTCGATGGTGGTATTTATCCCATGTGTCTGTCTCTACGGGACTTAATCTACCAATTCTCCCCCTTATATTTTCAAACTGACTTCTATGTAAGTTGACAATCTCGTTAACCTTTTCTTTTCTGATTGAAACCCGTTTTTTCTGCACCCGTTTGCCTTCAGGATCTCTCTCTCCCAATAAAGCCCTTAGAGTATTTATATCAGTCACTTTGGGAAGACTCGATCCGAATCTAAACTCAGCTTCTGCTCTTAACTCGGCTTCAGATCCGTAACGTTCTGAGAACCTTCCTTCCGCGAGATTTGGAATATAACCTCCTGCCAAGATTTTTTTAGCACCCTTTGGCAACCCATGTCTTTTAACCATGTCTTGGTTGAAAATTGCAGAAGCTCCCGTTCCTGCATAATCAGGAACTATAAATTCACTTGTATTGGCGACAATAGTTTCCTTTTTCCCTCGCCCCATATTAAAGTTAGGAATAACAACTGACTTGGCAGATTTAGGAGCGCCACCGACACCTTGATTGACGGCCATTTTTTCAGCCGCTAAAGAGGGGATTAATCCTCCAGCCGCTTTTTTAGTTCTTGAGGCTACTGTTATGGGCTTCGCGGATGGAGCAAGAATAACATTCGGAACCGTAGATCCCTTGCTTATGTTTTTTGCCGCCTGATAGCTCACCCTTTCAAATTTTAAAAGAGCTTCGGTTTGCTCATTGATTTTATTGATTAAAACTTGTTCTAATTCGACTCTATTTTTTGCATTAGCAATTAGCTTTTTAGTAACTGGATCTTGGGATTCGAGAACGCTCTTTACCGCCCTTTGAGCATTCAGGATTTTTTCGCTTTCCCCACTTATACTAAGAACAGATTTAAGCTGTTGAGCCGCCCCCTGAAGGACCAAGTTCGATATTTTAACCAAAGCTACGGTCAAAATAGCAAGTCCCGGTCCACTAAGAACGTTCCCTATGCCCTGAAGAATACCCTGACCAATTTTAGAACCGAAAGATTCACCGTCAAAATCCGGCAAGTTATCAAAGGCTGAATTAAGTCCGTTAAGAAGGTTTTTGAAAACTGGATTTAAAGCAATTTCCCCGGCCTTTGCCGAAAATTCAGTCAAGTTAACCAACGCTTCATTAATGAGGGCGGAAGTGCTCTTATTGAGCATTTCGTTTCTCTTGATAGCCTCGTCTGTCGTATTGGTGGCAGTTTTTAAAGCTTCATTGTAAGCGCCGTATTTATTCGACAAGTCACCAAGTAAAGCAGAAAAGGCGTTCACCTGATAAACCCCGGCAATGGTTTCTTTGGTGTAGTTTTTCTGAGCGTCCGTTAAGGTCGGGAAAACCTGTGCAAGTTCTTTTAGAATATCAATTGCGGGACGGATAGATCCGTCTAAGTTTCTACCCTGAACGCCAATAGTCTCCAAAAAGTCAAGATTGCTCCCCCTATTGATTCGAGTAAAGATTGACTTGATGCTGTTTCCGATGTTTGAGCCGCCTCTAGCAGTCGTTTGTTGCAGGGAGGTAATTGTAGCGACAAGCTCATTAAAATCCACCTTGGCGTCCTGTGCTGACGCACCGGCCCTCTTAATACCCTCTGCCAAGTCCGCACTTGAAACGGCGAATTTAGTATCAACGTTCGCAAAAGTATTAACGACTTTGGTTGTGTCTAAAGCCTCTTTTCTAAAGGTATTGATTGTTGCGGTAAGAGCTTCCGTAGCAGCGGCAGCATCAAGACCCGTCGTTCTGGTTAAAATAAGAGCATCACGGGTTCTCTTTAGGGTTTCTTCAACGCCAAGACCTTGCCTTGAAAACTCTTTGGCGGATTCTGTTACGATTTTAAATGACTGCCCGGTTTCTCTCGCGACTTTGAAAAGTCCGTCTGATAAAATAGTAAGTTGTTGACTTGTGCCACCTAGAACAGAATTTAATTCTGTAAGTTGCTTTTCCGCGTTTACCGTTGCTTTTGCAAAAGCCACAACTGCACTTTGAATACCGAAAAGAATCGCCGCTGATTGTCCGAAAGTCTGGATAACAGCCGACATCCTTGTGAGGGATTTTTCGAATCTTTCAACCTCCATGTTGACAGATCTCAAAGAACCAAAATTTTTGGCTTCAAAGCGGATCGGATTCTTTTTAATCGCGCTTTCTGCCTGACGAACAGTATTAACAATCTCCGCGAGAAGCTTTGGAGAATTAATACCTACATCTATACGAGTCGAAGCAGCCATACCTTCTTAATAATACACTACTCGCAGTTGGTATTTCTTAGCTATTTAACGCCATGAATCCTCATCATGTCCTCCATTTTTACTACGCCCCCTTTGGCGTTCTTTTTAATCTCGGAGTCTATGCTTTTAATGTTGGGATCGTCCCCGAAAACATCTTTTAAATCCTGTCCGGTTGCCCCCATTAGGACAGATCCCCCGCCCATGCTTTCCTTGCCCGTTTTGCTCATTATTTTCTTAGCGTTTCTCGCCGCGTCCCACCATTCTTCTAATTTGTCGGGATTATATCTGTGTTGTCCGGGGGGAGCGGGGTCGTTATTTATAATCATTTTATAATATCTTCCTATGCTTATCAAGTCGGCCTGAAAAAAGCTATACATCGCATAGGGTTTCCCCAAAATTTCATAGGCATTTTCCGTAAGGTTCATTAGGTTCATGAACTCGTCACAAAGGGCGATGTTTCTTATCCCGCCGCCCATGATTGGCTTTAACGACTGATAATAACAATTCTTTGCGGACTGGAGGGGATCTGAGTCCATGTCATCAAAGGACTCTTCAAAAAACAACTTCGTAAATTTGTCGTTAATATACAGAGAGTTATAAATATAATAATCCTCGGATCTTTGGGCGGCTATTGTTTCGGCAGTCGTCCCAACAAGAATAAACCTTTCTAATTTTAACTTGTTCAGCTTGGATTCGTTTTCCGCCAATCTGCCCTCGAACTCTTTAACTTGGGACGGAAGGGCTAGACTCCTCTTCCTAGTGACAAGATTCTTATTGATAGACTCAAGGCTTTTTATTTCTTCGTCTTGGTTAGTCCAGAGCCCCAAACCTTTAAGCTCTTCCAACCTTTGTTTTTCGGTGGGAGCCCCGCTTTTAACAGCATGATCAAAGGCACATTTGTATTGATAGTCCGATTCAATAGAATCGGTATAACCGAAATGCTTGATGAAAATCTTGGTGTTAGACAGTCGGGAGACTGAATAACCAAGGAGAACTGAAGTCAAAGCGTCTTTGTGAACTACCATACCCTAAAGGGTTGTGGCTTCCGGTTTCATAGCCTCAATATCTCTTTGCGTTTTAACGCATACCATTCTTGACGGCTCCACCAGTTTTTGTTTCCCCGCGTTTCCGCGAATTTCCGACTCGATTCCCGAACCAGAATTTTGTTTGATTATATTTTTGCCCTGTATTAGAATATTTTTAGATGCATTAACATCCCGGTCGTGAGTTTCCCCACATTCAGGGCACGCCCAAGTCCTTTGATTTAAATCAAGCGTTTTTAGGACAAACCCATCGTTTGAGCATGTTTTTGAACTTGGGAAGAACCGATCAATTTTTACAAACTGACGATCATTCCATCTCGCTTTATATTCTAACTGTCTAACAATTTCGCCCCAAGAAACATCTTGAATCGCTCTTGCTAGTTTATGGTTTTTCGTCATATCGGCTACATTTAAATCTTCCATCACTATCACTTGGTTTTCGCTGATGATGCGGGAGGTTAATTTATGCGTATAATCGCCTTTAATCCGAGAAATTTTATCGTAGGTTTTAGCTAAATCTAATCTAGCGTTTCCCCTGCCCTTTGAACCTTCAACTTTCTTACTTAATTGCCGATGCTTATACTTTAACTTCTTGCGATATTTTTGGGCAATTTTGGGGTTACGAATTTTAACCCCATTAGAAAATACCATGAGATCCGTTAGTCCCAAATCAATACCAACTTCATTATTTGATTTCGGAGTCTTAATTTCATGATCTTCTTCGACTTGGAAAGCGCAGAAATACTCGCCAACCTTATTTTGGGAAATCGTTACAAATTTAATTTCAGCCCCAATACCAAATTCCCTATGCTGGACAATCTCAATTCCCGATTTTAATTTAGGAATGTGAAGAAGGCCGTTTCCATAATGGAAATTCTGAGGGACAACAAAGGATTGTTTGTCCCGTTTGCTTTTAAACTGTGGGAAATCACTAATCTTTTTGAAAAATCTTGAATAAGCAACATCTAATTTCCTTAACTCCTGCTGAATACTTTGAGAGTTTAATTCGCCCAACCACTCTAAACCTTCTAGCTTTTTAATGTCGGTTAACCCCTTGGATGTTTCGGTGAAATTAGACTTAACTCCACCAAATAAATACGCACTCTTCTTTGAATCGAGAATATAATTCCACACGAAACGACACCCGCCAAAAGTTTTAGAGAAAAATTCCTCCTGTTCCTTTGTGGGGTTTATTTTAAATTTATACCCCTTCATCACTCTCATGTCTTATATTACACTAAATTTTCTACAAAATCAATTTATTTTTGTAGATAGCTACGAATTATTAATACTCTATCTGCGCTAACCAATCCCCTAGTTGAATTATAGGGGCTTTCTTATCGTCACATAGGCAAACCTTGTCATCATTTATCGGGCTAAAATTCAAAACCGACCCAAAATTAGGTTTTGAGAGATCCCTAAATTTCGGGTGGATTGCTAAAGCTTATCATTCACTCCGTTCTTCGGCGGCTTTTTCTAGCTGTTCGAAGTCTTCTTTAGTCTCGGCGCGGCCAAGATACCAGAATGAGATGGTGAGAACCGATTTGTCAATAACCTTGTCGGAGAATTCGTCCTCGTCTTCAAGCATTTGAAAATAAGAATCCGCCTTTTCGTTGTCAGTCCGCCCCTTAAAGAAAGGTTGGGGTTCGCCCTTCTCGTCTTCGAGATAAGTTAAGAAAAGAACCAGCCATTGAATGGTTTTGTTTCTGGCCCGAACTTCGGCGCACTGATCATAAGCCCGCCCCTGACGGGATTCAAAATCCTGAATCTCGGTAAAAATGGCAATCATTCTCTTGGTGAGATCGTCCATTTTGACCTTGCATTCCTCGTTGTCATCGTTGATATTTTTAAACTTCAAGGATTGCATATCATTCTGTAGAGAAGTGTATTCTTCTAAAAGTTTAATATAAGCTTCGGAATCTTCCTTAGAAACAGTCCCGCCGAAATCGGCATACATCTTTGTGAGAACAGCCTTGGGTAAAATACCCTCTTTAACGGCCAAAGACCACTCTTTAGAGTAAACAAGTTCCGCCTGTTGCATTTCAACGCGGGACGGCTTTTTAAGAATAACCCGGTGAGGGACGCTTTTGACTTCTTTTGAAATCAGTTTTCCTTCGGGGGTGTCGCGTTCAACTTCAACTTCTTTTTCTTTACTTACGTAGAATGAATACAATTCTTTCATGGATTTACTTTATATTTTAAAAATTCTTCTTTTAGGCTTCTTGCAGCATTATTAACATAATCAAAAACTCTTTTTCTGATTGAGCTTATTCTGTTCGGGGTAAAAACATTCCCCTGAATGATAATTGATTCTATTAATTTTTTGTGTTCCGATTCTATGGGCAAGAGTTTAATCGTGTCCAGAACTTGAGCTTGGGAGTCATTATAAAAAGACTCCAATTCCTCGAAAATTTCGAGTGAGTGCGCACCAGCATTTACCAATTTTTTTTGGACTTGAAACTCCAAAGGACTTTCCAGATCAATAAATCACTGCCATATGCTCGCTCATGACGAGTTTAGACAAAGATCCTCGGTTAAAGGTGATGTTTGCAACGTCACTGTTCCACGCCTCCCCTTGCGGGGAGGTCTTCCAAGAACTCTGTTGCACGTTTTGCGTCTCGCCTTGATCGGTCGCGACGGTTTTGGGTATATATGTCGCTAGGTTAAGTGCGGCATTTATATCTCTATTTTCAATGAAGTTGCAGTGTGGGCAATTAAATATGCGTTGTTCTAAAGCAAGTTTCTCTGCTTTTTGTCCGCAAAAGGAACAAATTTTTGAACTAGCAAACCATTTGTCAGCGACAACAAGTTCAACCCCAGCCGCCTTGGATTTATAGGCTAGCTGATAGCGAAGAGTCGCCCAACCCACGTCCGAGATGAGACGCGAGAATTTACGATTTTTTATCATTTCCGCTACTTGTAAATCCTCGATTACGATTTTTCCGAATCGCTTAACTATATCGCTGGTAAACTTGTGTTGAGCCGCCGACCGTTGATCCGCAATTTTTTTATGAAGACGACTGATTCGCGTCGAAGCCGTTTTATAACGGCGACTTTGCGATTGTCCCTCACATAACTTCTTACTAACTTGGCGTTGTCTGCGTTTAAGCAAGCGAAGCTTTTTGTGCAGCGCCCTTGGGTTCTCGATGATTTGACGGTCAGAAGTAGCAGCCAGCACGGACAGACCAAAATCAATCCCCACCGTCTCACGCTTGGTTTTCGCGTTAGACGATTTTTCTACTAGCTGCTCCTTCGTAAGCTCAAACACAAAAGAGGCGAACCACTTCCCTGCTCTTTGCTTAATTGACACGGATTTTACCGCACCGTCAAACCGTCCGCGTTCCCGCAGACGGATGTTAGTTTTCAACCCCGAAATCCTAAGATTGCGACCTTGAACGGAAAATTGTGTTTCATGCGAAAAATTTACTGTAGGCAAACATTTGCCTTTTTTCTTGAATCGCGGGGGGTTAAAGCTCCTGCCATTTCGCTGCCCTTTACAAGACATGAAAAAATTAGATGCCGCCGCGTGGAAATTATCACACGCTTCGTAAGTCGCACGGCTTGATACCTCTTGCATCCAGTCGGTGGACTGACGTAAAGCGATACAATGCGCCTGAAATGCCTTACGGTTGTATTTCTCGCCCGCCTCCCATTTAGCGACTAGAGTATTATAGATATAACGCATTGTCCCAGCACACCGGGTTAAATATTCAGCCTGATCCTTCGTCGGGCGAAGCTCAATAATTTGACCGCGCCTGATCACGGCAGAAATTTTAGACTCGCATTCTTGCGAACCAATCCCATCTTCTAGAGCGGGAGCTAAATATAGACTGTCACCTTTTGAAACCATAAACCTTACCTTGATACCTATTACACTTTTCAACGCCTCCATTCCGAATAAAAACAAAAAACCCGCAATTTTCATTGCGGGCTTTAAGAGAATAATTACGGAGAACTATTAGTAGTCGGCTTGAACCACGCCACTCATGAAGAGGCCGTTTGCTACATCTTGAGGGCCGGATAACTGAGCAACCCAGTTGAGGGAAACTGTGCCGTTTGAACCGATACCCTGTTGCCAGTTTTGGCTTTCAAGTTTAACACCACGAAGATCAATCTGGGCGGCTACAGCACCGTCGCCTTCGCAATCCGGCTGACGCATCGTGATAGTCATATCATACGAAGTATCAGCGCAAAGAACGTTGGCAAGGTTTCCAGTAGTCAAGTCACCGGCAAGCACTTCGGTTTGAAGCGAAACGTTGATGGGGAACTGAAGCTCACGAGAGCGGAAGAATTTATATCCAAGAGCCCGAACACCCTCTCTAGCAAGGTCGAAACCACAGGAGAAAGACTGGACGGAAATACCACTTAGATCTACGAATAAGGCAGAATTGCCAAGATTGAGGGAAATATCACCGGGGCGGAGGGCAGTCACTTGTCCAACTTCACCGGAAGAACCAGCAGGAAGGGTGAAGGGAACGCCGGTAACAGGAAGCCCGTTGGCCGAGTTTACAGCAGGGATGTTTTGAGCAATACCGCTCGCATAACCCACGATATTAAGACCTTCCACGGTTACGTTTGCCGTAGCAAAACCACCGACAGAAGCCTCAAGACCATAACGGGAGAGGAATCCATTACCGATGCCGATAACGGAGCCAGAACCGGCAGTAAAGCCGTTGGCGTCATTCCCTTCAGGAACGGTGAGAATGAAGTAGTTTCTTTCGTCTGTAACGCGGGTAAGAATACCGCTGAGAATAGAGGCGACAGAGTTGACGGTAAAACCAAGCTTTTCTTCATTCGCAATATCAGTTACGAGATAGGAAAAATCAAGGCTTACAGTCGGAGGTTCGAGATTGAACCTGTCAATCGGAGCCAAGTTGCCGAATTGAACCACGTCTTCACGCGGGATATCGAAACTATAGTTACACGATTGAACACGATGTAATTGTGTGATGTTGCCACTGTGAGATCCGGTGGCAGGGGATGGGCCGCAAAATAAAATTTGAGCGGCAGAAATAACGCGATTTCTGGTATTCATTCTCTTTTATTTTACACTAAAAAATATCAAAAATCCCATAAAATCATTAATAGGTTCGCCTTTCTAGGTTATTGTAAAAATTACACTTGAAATAAAGCTTTCCAATGAACAAATTCGGGTTTGCTTGCGTAACCGCGTCATTTTCAATGGGGGTATATTCAACATTGACAATCTGGACATATCGCCCCGGTTCGTTGTATTCCGCTACCCTTTCAGGATAGTTATAACTGCCGCTTTTTAGACCTCCATAGTAATTAAACGGGGAGGAATCAAAATAGGGGAAAATCACATTTTTCTTCTTCCCAAAGATGGTCCCGACCCCATACCGCTTCCTCGCATCGTCCGAAATAATAATAGCCGCATAATCAAGCTTTTCGCAAACCTGCCCGCCAAAAGAAGCCTCTTCAATGGAAAATCTATCGTCTCTAAGAAAGATGCAGGGTGCCATGATTTGGTAGGGAACTGCTCCCGTAGTAGGAGTATTTAACCTTGGTTTGGGCCGGGTATTATATTTGGACTCAAGAAGAAGCTCTCCGTCCGACTTGGAAGTTGTATAAATACTAAAGTCCTTTACTGAATATTCAAGATAACCTGTATAGCCAGAAGGTGTCCCACCAATAAATCTGCCGTTTTCATAATCAGCATAAATACCAGAAGATCCCACGGGGACTGCCGAGCCACTTATAGATTCGTCATAAACCCATTGATAATAAGGCGAAGCATAGATTTGGACTCCCAATCTACCGTCTCCACTTGGATAACTATACAAAGGGGTATTGTAATTCGAAAAAGCCTGCCCGTCTTTTAAAAGAGTGTGGTCAAACCATTCCTTGAAACTGGAGAATATTTTATGTTCGGTGGTGTCAACCATTGAGTGCGAGCTTGAATTTTTCTAAAATTGGAGACATGTAGGGCGTTAAACTAAATCCGATTGGTCTTACTACATTGTCTATTTGAATACCCCTGCCAGATCTGCTACTTTCGCTTTCTTTAAAAATATAATAACTTAAATTACTCACTCCATCCTCAATAGCAGTCACCCAGCTTCTTCCGGGTTCCCAAGGTAAAGGTAGTTGTAAAAAGTCGCCTCTGGACGGATATGTAAAATTAACTTCTGACAACCCGAATACAGATATTTTGGTGGCGGGAATAAATTTAACAGTTTGGTTTATTAAGAAAAGAAGATCGTCAACCGGCTTGGTCCCTGCCCGAAATCCAAGAAAAGAAAAAAGATTGCCTTTTCTTCCGGAGAGTGTGTGGGAGATATTCGCTGCGTCTATCCCGCCGTTGATTTCAATGGATACGGGATGCGTGGCGACATCTTGTATTAAGGCCAGCTTCGCTTTTTGAAATTTTCTGCTGGCATAATCATTAATTATGTTTAAAAAGAAGCGTTTCCCACTGCCGAAAACCTCAGAAGCCATTTGATTTAAATTAACTTTCATTTCTGCCTCCTCAACACAAAAACATAATAAGCAAATCCAAAAATACCAACCGCCTTAACGTCACTGGTAATCTCCCACAAATCCCCCATGAAATAAGCTTTGGAAGCGTCCCTAATATAATTATAACCAGCCTCCCGCAACTGGATCTTGATCTGGCCGGAATCTTTGAGAAATCTTGTCCCCTCCGCCTCACCGCCTCTGAAGAAGAATTCCCGCAACTGTTGTTCGTAGTCCAAATACCAGATTCTAGCGTCGAATGTCTCGCTGACTTCCGTATAAGTAACTCCAGAGTCTTGGTTCGAACTCCACGCCGGATCAAAATTAGGATCTAACGAAACGATGGTTTCGCCCGGTTTTTTATATAGAGTGAAGGTTTGTGGGCGCGCAAATGTATCAAAGAGATCAGAAAACCCCTGCTCTACGGAAGATTTTAAATCTGTATCAATCAGAGACGCCATAACAATCACAATCTGGAAGTCCTACTACCTGTTGCGGTAAAGCGCCGCTTTGCCCACGGCTATAGCCATAAATAAAGTTAAATAGTTCCTCTTTGCAGTCTTTCGCCTGCCCCCTTAACTCTTTCGCGACTTCAGTTTTAGAAACTTTTCTAATTAAACCTTGATCGTCACCTTGGATTTGCAACCAATCAGTCAGACCTAGAGACGCCGCCTGTCTTGCCTTCTTTGAAAGATACTGGCATTCATACATTTTTTCGTAAATGTCTATTTCGGTCAAAGACATTTCTGGAAGGATTATTCCACTGACATCCCCGCTTAAAAACTCAAAAGACGTATCTAGTGAGTTATTTAATGAGCCTAGGTTATTCTCAAGCCAAGACACAATTGATCCGGTTGTGACGCCGGACAACTCCATTTCGTCAATAATTTCGCCCGCCCAACCGCTGATATTAAGACTTGACGCCACCTTGGATGATTTCTAAAAGGGTTTTTGGTGCGTTGTTTTTTTTGCTTTTCTTCTGATCTCCGAAAAGACGGGTAATCTCCCCTTTGTTTCGTTGGAACTCATTTAGAAGATGTTTGGTCAACATGATTCTTTCTGTTGACGGCTTAACTCCTAAAGAAATGGCGTGGTTTTGAAGTTCGAGAAAATTCATCCGGGAGAGTTTCGTTTCGTAATCACCGACAGTTTCCTCTTTATATTTGTCGCGAGATTTGTCGGCAAAGATTGCGCTAAGTGGCTTCAAAGGCTTCTGCTCGACAATTTTAATTTTATTGCTCTTCTTCATATCTTCCCTATACACTTTTGGTTTATAAAAAAGAAGCTCCTTTGGTTTTATCCAAAGGAGCTTCAGTAATTTTACGCAAATCCTAACTTAGACAATCAGGCCGTAGAACGACTTGTTATCCACCGCAACGCGGGCTTCTTCAACTTTCGTATAGAAACCGAATTTTTCATCACGGGCAATAAACTGGTCGTCAACCATCGTGGTCACATTCGAAGACACGTCAATGTCAGCGAGGTATTCAGTAGCCACGGGGCGGATAAACGCATCCACGCTAAGGTCAACAGCTACCAAGATTTCGTCACTCGCGCCAGTAAAGGTAGGAGTGCCACTGTAGTAGGTGTCAAAGATGGTGTTGAACGCCTTGCCAACGCCAAGCTCAATCAATTCATGAAGCATAACTCCATAAATAGAGGCAGAACCAGCGGAGCGGTAAATCTCAGCGCGAACCGAATCAGGAAGAGGAACGGCGGTAGAACCACCAACTTCAGTCCCGGCATCACCCTGAGCACCGATACGGGTATTCATGGGCTGATAAGCAAAGCCGCGAACCTGCTCCATCATTTCAGGGCTAAGGAAAAGATCGGTCATTCCCTTACGTCCATACGTGGTTGAGGGAGTTCCACCATCCCAAGCGGTATGAAGACGAGTCACCTTGGTTTTGAGACGGTTGAAGTCATCAATTTGGAATACGTTTTCAGTCGTGGCATCCATAACGAGGGGATTCCCGGCAGAATCGGTAGCGCCACCAAGAGCGGCGAAAAAGACACCCCAAGCATTAAGTTCCTGACCGCGAAGGATTTCCTGAACCATTCTCTCGATCATTTTCGAGATATGGCCGGTATTACCGTCACGAGCGACTTTCTTTTTCGCGGAAACAGCCGAGCTAAGCTCATACGAGGTGAACTTGTATTCACCAACGGGCTTGATTTCGCTTGAAGGAGCGCCGCCGCCAGTCTGTTGCGTCCAGACGCGAACAGTATTAATTGCGTCGTTTTCGAAAAGTTCGAGCGGAAGGGTCGGGTTGCTCTTTGGATCATAAGGATAATCCTTGTAAACCAAGGCTGAACTTGCCAGCTTCGGAAGAACATTCTGAATTACCGGAGCAATCGCTTTGGCAAGAACCTCTTGAGCCCTATAGGACTCCTCTCTATTCGCAGAGGCGATAGCCTTGATGATTTCGATCTTTTCTTTGGTGGGGTTTAATGTGATATTCATATTTGAAATTATAGTTCGATTTTGAACAGCGCGTAACCGTCAGCGCCCGAAGAGGTGAGGAATCGGCCAACGCGATTCGTGGTAGAGGCGGACACTTGAAGTTTACCTTCAACAGTGTTGTGCATAACTGCACCAGAAGTAGGACCGGGATCGCCAGAGAAACCGTTGAGTTCCACAATCCCACGGGTGAGAATCGGAACGGAGTTTCCGGAAAGAATCACATCAAGAGCGCCAAGTTCATCCTGACGATAAATGTAACGTTCGCCGTAGTTATTGGTTTCGCGCACGTCGTTAAGCATAACGCCAAGAGGAAGCTCACCAGAAGTAGCGGTGCGGACTTTCCAAGGATTGGACGGGCGGGCGGAATAAGCGCGGGAGGGAGTTCCTTCTAGCGAAGTAGAAGCAAAGCCTTGCGGCACTGCATCCGGGTCGGCGACAGTTGGAATAACGAAAGTTCCTGCGTTAACACTGCCGCTTACATGGGCGAACAGGTTGATGACATCATTGGTGTCATACTGGCGGAACGGCTTGAGGTTAGGGGATGCGGATTGAGCGGCCATATATTTTTAAAATTAGAATTCTAGTCCTTTATTGGTGATTTTGATGGTGAAAGCTTTGGAAGCTTTGGCGAAATAGTCCTCTTCGGTAGTAGAACCATTGGGAACGTCAGACTTGTCAACTTTGGCACCTTCGACAATCGTTGAAGCGGTTGCCTCTTTGGTCTTCGTGGTTTCCGGGGTCTTTTCAAGGCTCTTCGCGAGAACCGCAAACTGAGTCTGCCAGCTTGCAAAAGCGGCGTCGTCGAGATCCTTAATTTGACCTTCCACGATTTTACAAACCTGTTCGTCGAGAGTGTATTTGGCCTTCACCTGTTCGAGACGGGTCTTGAAGGATTCCTCTTTGGCTTTCGCGACTTCTTTATCTTTAAGAGCTTGAAGTTCAGCTTTGAGAGTGAGAACCGAATTCTCAAGCTCTTTAGCTTTTTCTTCTTTGGCTTTAGCTTCATCCTTGGCGGACTCAGCTTTGGTTTCGGCTTCGGAAAGCTTCGCTTTGAAAGCCGTGTCTTGTTTGATGAGTTCACTTTTGATGAAGTCACGAACGTCTGACGCTTTCGCTTCTTTTAGAATATCGTCGTTGATATCTGCAATTTCTTTAAAGATCATACTTCTTTTGTTTACACGTTTAATTTCTTTATTTTCTTTATTTGCGCTATTTTCTTGTAAAAAGATAAAAATTTTCTTTTTTTCTTCTTCTGGCGCGGATTTAACTCTTTCTAAAGCGGCGCAAGTTTCCGAAGAAGAAACCGTAACTCCTTGAACAGCGGCGGCGGGAGTCCAAGTCAAACCGACTCCAAGGCCATACATATTGCCCTTTAGGATTCTATAAACGGGCGTGCCGTCTTTCATGTAGCCCTGCCCGCCCTCACAGCGAAGGCATTTGCCCAATTCTTTGATTTGCGCGGCATCGGAAATAATTTCGGCGTCTTTTAGTTTCTTAGAACCAAGAGCTAAAACATAATCATCAAAACCAATTTCCCATGAGGCAGAAATGGATTGTTCCTTTTCCGCTTGTTCAACCATGTCGGTATAAAATTCATCAACTACCCGCCATAAAACTCCACCGTGACACAAATTAAATGGCTCGTCTTCCGGCAACTCATCTTCTTTTAACTCGTCACTTGAGCCAAAAATAGAATAACCGTGGGATAGAATGCAACCCACGGTATTACAACGATCATGTTCTATGTTGATCGGTTTATAAACAAAAAGCGGATTGACAAGCTTTGCTTCTGCGGTTAATACTCCATCATCATTAGAGTTAACTAAATTAACAACGGCAGTATCAAAAGAAATAGGGAGAACGTCTGGGTTTTTAGCACAGTCTATTTGGGGGAGCATCTTTTTGAGATGTTCTGACGCCAAAGCTTCGCGGAATTTACCCCTTTGCTCTTCGGTAGGTTTTGAAACTTTCGCTATTACATTAAAGCGACTTTTGAACTTTGGAGTGAATCCCATAAATCCCTTATACACCTTTAGGAAATTGTTTTACCGTTCATTTTAACGGGCTTTTGAAGATCCCAATCATTTTTGGCGATTGATTCGAGATAACTGGAAGTCCGGTAGATGGTATTTCTTAAAATCTTACGGGAGTGATTTTGCAACCAAAGATGTCTTGTTTTAAGATAAGCTTTGATCCACTCTTTTTCGTCGCCCCCATTTTTAGGAGTCTTTTCTGAGAATCTGTTTCTTAAAAATTTTGGGATACTTCCTGAATGTATGAACGAATCGTAAATAACGAGCATCGAAAGGGGTAGTGTAAATCCGTTATCAATAAAGAATTTTTTAGCAGGCTCCCAATAAGACTCATCGCGAACTTCATCCTGAGCCTCTTGCATAACCTTTTCCTTTCCGGCTTTTTTAAGATAATCTATCAATAAAACTCCCTTGGTAGTTGCCAGAACTGGCGAAGTTTTAAGCGTAGGTCCGGGTGAACCAAGAAACTCTTTAAAGAAGTTAGAGAAAACACCTTTTTTGGCGACATACTTTTCCATTACCTTCTTGAGAGCCCCGCCGTATTCCGTAAATCCAGTGGCTAGAGTCAATTGTCGAACTCCATTCGGGCCATCGGGGTAAACATAAACATCGCCATATTTAACATCCTCAGATCCCATTTCGGCGACATTGACGACTTTAATGATTTTACTTTTCTTTTCGGGGGAGATCATGACTTTTTATTTTCCCGGTTCATTACCGCAAATTTAACCATGTAACTTTGTGGTAATATAAAATTATCACCCTTCTCTACCAAACCTTCTCCGGTTAAAAGTTTCGGAGTGAACATACCCCCGAATTTTTCGGACAATGAAATATATCTATTCGCGGCGTGTGGGGTAATCAACCAGCCCTCTTCAGGAATAAAGTTTATCACCCCGGAATTTTGAGAGTTTTCGTCCCAACTGGCAACTTTATCAACGATTTCTTGTTTCGGTGTCTCATCCTTTAGGGATGGTTTAATATTAACGCAGGAGACTATGAAAAATAAACAAAGGCTACTCAGCCAGAAATTCGCGCATTTTCTTGATTGACTCATCTTTTGTCTCCGGTTTTTCTGCTTTGGCAGCGGTTAACTCCACTTCGGACTGGAAATCTACGTCAAGTTTCGCCTTGACATTCTCCGCCTCGTCTTTCTTCTTGGAGAAGTATAGTTTTACAACCTCCAAAATGGAAAATAAAGCTAAAAGAATTTTGGCGGTCATTTGGTTTTTTTAGTGGGTCTGCGACTCACCAAGGTTTTAATCTCTTTTCTCTCAGCAGTTTCCGCCTTTTTATCAATTAGCGTTTGAGCGGCGGTCAATTGGAAAGCCTTGAGCCCGAAAGCTGCGGCCATAAGTTTGCAAGCTCCCACAATATAACCTTCCGCCTTATCGGGAAGGAAATCTATCATTTCGGGGCTATAAGCGACGGTTGCCACCAAAACGGCAAGTCCGCCCCACACAGTAGTAGGCCAGCTATCTCCGCCCAAGAGTTTTTTAATTTTCTCTAACATAACCCTTAATACACCTTTTTAGTTGGCAATTTCTGTTACGGAAAGAGTAATATAATTATACCCGCCAAGTATTGAATTGTCATTTCTATTGACATATCCGGTAATCGCGGAAGACGGCCCGCAACGAACACTAAAAGTCTTTTCTGTAGTAGAAGCATTTAAATACTTGTATCTGAGTCGGGTTTCGTGAAGGAAATTTTCGTTTGCGACGTGAACGGCGGAGGCGGCAAGAGATCCTGTCGTGGGGCTTGTTAAAAATAAAGCACTTGTCATTACGCCGCTTTGAGTCCCAGCCGAGACAATCCCGTTGAAATCAACCCATAAAGTGCTGTTTGATAGCAGCGGAGTATAGTTACATGTTATAACCTCTACCCCTGACGTTACAGATAATCCGGTGGCTAGATAATCAATTTGATTTGTCGCCGTTTGCCCACTTATAATAAATTCTGTGTCAACTTGCTCCATCCATTGTCCAAGAACGTTCCCCGCTCTAACGCCTAGAATATTGCCAGATAGTGATAAACCACGTCCAACGGAAATTACTTCCGCGACTCCAGTTCCACTACTTAAACCCATTACGAAGGGAGATACCCCCGAAAAATTTTCAAGAATGTTATTGGTTAAAGAATCAACTTCACTATTTAAAGTCGCCAAGTCTCCGCTTAAAGTGGTTATTCTACCGCTAAGACTAAGATTAATATCATCTAAATCCCCCGAAAGGGTATCGAAGTCGAAAATTATCTGACTTATATCCCCGGATAGCTCATCTACACGATTTTTATAATCAAAAATAATTCCAGAAGTCACGCCTAAATCAACAGCAATAGCTTCAACTCTACCCGAAAGCGTGTTGAGATTCCCGGACGTGCCGCTAGCCAATCCACCAATAAAAAGGAGATCGATTTCGTTTTGGTTCTGATCTCCGCTATACAGAGAATCAAAAAAGTCCGCGAGTTCGCCGGTATTAATTTGTTTCAGTCGTATCAAGCTCATTTTTACTGTTTAGTAATATTGTTGCGGCAACGGAATCCAAATCGTGCTCCGCTTGGAGATTCGAAACGGCCTCTACGACTTCTAAATCATCTTTTAAAACTCCATCGAAAGCCAAGGCGACAGAAGATTCCCAATCTTGCTTACTTTGGCCGGAAATGATTTTCTTGGTGAATTCGAAAGCTACCGCTTTGTTCTTTTCACTGATTCTTTTTAAACCCTTTCTCTTTTTAAATTCATCCTCAACCATTTCATTGATTTTTGAAATGTCGTGGGAAATAGATTTAATTTTATTAAAATCGTAACCAATCCCCTTTTGCGGGGAGACTTTCTTTGTCGTCTGAGGGGCTTTCGTTCCATTCGGCCTTCCGGCCTCATCTGGCGTTGATCCCCCGATTAGCGGGGCGTAGAGCCCATCGTCTTTAAGCTTCTTGAATTCTTTCTGGGATTCAAGGGAACCCTCTTTGTTCGGCATCATGCCGGTCTTATTAACTTCAAAGAACTCGTCCGGAGTTAGTAAACCTAATTCAACTAACCGCGTATAAACTTTTTGAACTTGAGCTTCGTCCTCAAGACTAACCTTCTCAAACTCAGGAACGGGAACCTCTCTAAAACCAAGCTCATTGGCTATTAATTCCATTTCGGGAACGAGGAAGTCTTGAACGTAGGTTCTTTGAGCCTCATTTAATCTTTCAAGGAAAATTTTAGTTTTAATAAGTCCGCTGGCGAACTTCTGATCCTCAAAAAAGATGTTCATCAACCCGTTGGCGATGTCCCTGTTGACAACTTCGTATTTATCCGGTCCTAGTATCTTATTAAGATCTGGAATGATGAATTCGGCCTTAGTGGTATAATCGGAAACAACAACTCTGGAAACCGACTCCCGGCTGAACAAAGTCTTTAAAGCGTCCCCGACCTTCGGATCAATTCCAATCTCCTTGTCTCCGAAAGTTACCATTAAAACAAGATAATCAATTGTCTTAGCTACGGCTATTTCGGCCTTTTTAAATTCGAGTTTAAGGTTAATATCGAATAAGACCGGATAATAAATTGGAACGGCAAAGGGTTCGTAATCCTGCTTTTTTGCGAATACCGCCCCGAATCTAGTAGCATCCAAAGGCACCGAAGGGCACCCGCCAGATTTAATTTGAGTTCTTGTTTCTGCCGGAAGGGAGGCTAAAAAGCGTTTTTCTTCTAGGGTCGTAGGCTTTCTTAGTTTTTCTAATTCAAAACCAGTTAGAATCTTTGAATAAATCCCGCCGTTCGAAAGATTGAATGATTCGGGATAAGTAATATCAGCCGGATTTAGAACGACATATCTAAGAGGAATTTTTTTACCCAAGAGATCGCTGGGGACTTCCGAGCCACCATATTCATCTTTTAATTTCTTTAAATCTTCTGGCCCGATTGTGTAAAAAGTCTTATAAGTATAAAAACAAGAAGATCTATAATATTCTCTGAAGTATTGATCTTGAAGTTTTGGGCCGTTGATTTTCTTATACCAAGCCTCGTAAAAATTGCGACTTCTCGCGGAAGCCCCAGTAAAATGTAGTTTGCAATTCGCGAATTCCGATTGAACGTCAATCGTATTCCTGAACGCCGATACATTAAAATAAGCCTTTTGGGTTAAAAGAATAGCATCCCTGACTGAAATTTCCCCGTTTGTGCTTTGGAAAGGAAGTATCCCCTCGTTGATATTGCAAAGCTGTTCCTTGATACCGACAGCATTACTAGAGCGGTTTCTATAACCCGTTCTTGTCCCATTGCCCGAAGCTTGAGCAACAAACATTTCCTTCTTCTGAGTCCTTTTAATGGCCATTTTCTGCCACTAAATACACTTTTCCTGTTAGCAAAATGCTTTTAATCGTAACCAAATGGAACGAAGGCTTCCCTTTTCACTTCCACGTCCATCATGTCAAAATAACATTTTACCCCCCAATTAGCCAAAAGCAGGGCAGTGTAAGAGTCTTTTCTTGGGCGATCCGGGGTATTGAGTCTTTTCAAATTATCTGGCAAGTCAAAAACTTGGCGTCCGTTCGCACTCGTAGAAACCTGAATGGTGGCACACTCAGTTTTGGTCAATTTAATTATGAAGTCCTGATGCTCAATAAAATCCACAAGTTTTCCTTCCTCTACCGACATAAGGGAGTCGTCATACATGAGTTCGGCGATTGGAATTTTAGCACTTTTTTGCGCGTCGAATTCCTTTTCCCCCGGCGTCCCCGCGAAAGTGATTCTTTTATGTTCAATACAAGCTTGTAAATACTCGTTCGCCGCCCGAATCCACTCTCCTTTATTAAAAATAATAGCGTGGCATATTTTATTTTTGGTTAAATCATAAGATTTTTTGGAATTTTTAAGTCCCTCTTTGTAGTCCAAGTTTTCAAAATCAGCCTCAAAATCCACCAACTGTAATCCGTCATCTTTAAACAATGGCATGTCGTTAATATCACTTAAGAAGCGGGAGCCCCCGGCGTTGTCATAAGCGACGTAAACAATGTTAAAATGTTTTAATAGGTATTTGATATAAAAGGCTCTTGCGGCGGTGTTGCTTTTTGAAAGAGCGTAACCGTGAACCATCGTCGCTTTTCTTTCCTTTTCATTTAATTCTAAAAGGCACATCGCGAAATGATCGCTTAGTTCTGAGTCCGAATAGTTGGGATCAATAGACAAAACATATTTTTTATCTTTATTCCCGTAAATTCTGGTGCAAATTTCACCGCCGACTGGGAATGTGGCCTCTTCTAGTTTTCTAATGGCAAAGAACCCCGCCGAATCGTCAGTAAATTGAGACTCAAACTCTCTGGCGAACTGCGCGGCGGAAGAAGCATCTTTAGCTTCCTTGATTTGCTTCTCGTTTAGAAGCCCTCTGGGAGCGACTTTGTAAGAAAGCTGCATAACAGCGTGGGAAATATCCTCAGTTTGATCGACTGAGGGAATCAGGATTCTCTTCTCGTAATCCTGAAGCATTTTGTATAAAAACTCAAAGGTGTAGCTTGCGGAACTCAAACCTATTAGTTTCTGGCCGGAAAACTTAAAATGAGCTAATTCTTCCCTTGTAACCTTGCCTTCTCTCAATAAGATTTCGGAGGCGTCTAGGAATTTTTGCCTTTCTACGGGATCAAAGTTTACCGCCAAGAACGGTCTGATAACTTCGTTGATAACTTCCGCCGAAAGCAAAAGAAGTTCGTCAATAACCATCACGTTGAAACGATAGCCGCGAATTCTACCAGCATCACCTAACGGAAGAGCGAAGATTCTAGATCTTCCTATTTCCATCACCCATGCGTCGGGATCTTTCTTGATGCTTTTGACGCACTTTCTGAAGAACGTATTCTTAGGATCGTTACAGAAGTCCTCAAGCTGTTTGAATACTGCGCGGCTTTGTCTAGCGGTTTTAGAACAGATTCCTATCTTGACGCCCGGATTAAAAATGGCATAAAGTCCGATGAAAATAGCAGCAATTGTGCTGTTATGATGAATCAACCCGTTTGCGACATAACACTCTTCTTTATCAACCGTAATATCGTAAGTTTTGACTTGTAGGGGTTCAATCGCCTTTATCTCTTCATAAATGAGTTTGTTTTTCAGCGTTCTATCTACAGTATCCTTCTCCCAAGAAGTTAGATATTCCGAGATTTGTTCCGCTCTATTTTCGGACAAGTGCTCTCCTAGGCTTGGAAACGCATGGCGATTCCGTTCTGGATTTTTCAAATCAGTGCCTAATTTATTTTTCGTTAGATTCGGATACACCCCCTGAACCTTCTTTAAAAAGGCTCCCATTTTGGGGATTAGAATTTGTTTGAATTTTACTTGTAGGCAGTTTAAGTATAAATCAAGTCTATTCCTTTTTCTAGTTAGTCTAAAATTGATATTTTCGCTAAATGATTTGGCGGCATTATATCCAGCAAACGTTATACTCCAAGCTGGCCTACAATTATAAACCTTTCCGTTCGGGAAATTCATTGGCCCACCGTCGAAATCTTTAGCTAAAGTCGATTCGATTCCGAAATTCGACATTAATAGTCTTATAGTGTCGCACATCTCTTTTGAAGAAGAGGTTATCGACGCAGAGAAGCGTTTTAATGTTGTAACAGTTCCGTCAGTATCAAACAGGCCGCTCAAAATAGCACCCAACTCTTCTTTATTCAGCGAAAGAAGGCAATCCGGGATATTCTTTTGGTGGGCTAATTTTTTAGTAAAACCCAAATGTAATAATAAGTCTATAATGAATTTTCGGTCACATCTTAGTTCGCTAGCTATCCGGTCTTGATATATCTCTTTGAATTGAACGCCCATGCTCGCCGCGACACTTTGCATTGAATTTATTATCTCTGAGTCGGCGGATGTTATTGAGATTCTTCTGGTTTTTGGATCAAAATACCCATCTCCAAGCAATACCCCAAGAAAATAACAAAAATCTGTCGCGGAAATTTTATTTATGTCGAATCCGCTCGGTAAATATTCGGGATTGGTGTAAAGCCAATCTCTGATTTTATCTAAGATCGTCTCTTTCCCCCACAAATTACCCCCAATTTTACCCACTAAATAATCCCCGACTTTCAAATCCTCTATATTTTTATAGACTAATTTACCGATATTATGATCGAGGGTTAGCGACCTATGCCCTTTTATGGCGGAGAAAATGGTTCCTTTGGAGGTGGTAACTTTAAAACCATCTGAGATTGGATTCTCCCATTTATTTAAAACTAATTGCTCGGATTCTTCCGCAAGAACTTTACCTCCAACTTCGACATCTTTTATTTTTTTAATACCCTTATCTGTGAATAATAAAGAGTTTTCTTCTATGCACTTTCCAAATCCGCGACTCCAGATATTTAATACGAAATCGCGCTTGAACATCATTTTTAATGCTATATCCTGAATCGGATATAACTCCACGCCAAATAATAATGATGCCGCGAAATTAGGATTAGCCTCTAAAAATTTAACGAAAGTTACTTTCGCCTCTTCGTCCTCAAGAGTCCCTTTTAACTTCATCAATTCTTCATTGACGTTTATAATCGGGAAGTTATAGTTTGGTCCGGGCTCCCACATTAGATTATCCTTTTATCAACCAGATATTGCCAATCTAGTTTTTTTGCCGACTCTCCTTGAGACAGAATCGTTAAAATCATTTCGCGGGCCAAATCCCGGTTTCTGCAAAATACAAACTGGCAGTTGTCGTATTTCTGCATTACTTGCCTTACGTTGTAAAAGGTGTGGTTTGTAACATTTTCGTCTTTGGTAAAAAACGACTTGTAATTAAGGCAATTATCAATACCCCTCTCCACCACAACTATTAAATAAACCCCGAATTCTTTAGCCCTTTCGATTTCCTTGATGAATCTTTCGAAGTTTTGCGGGCTGTAAAATGTCCCGAAGAAATCTGACTGAGACTTTCTTTCGATATGAACGTCCGAATAGTCTGGATCTCCCGCCGTATAATCGCCCACGTCTATCTTCTGAACTTTTGAGTTTTCAAAGGGCATTGGATCTTGTTCGCGGGTATCAATGATAACTTTGATCTTTTTCGCGGGCAATAACTTAATATCGCCGTAACCAAACCTTCGCTTCAGGTTTAAAGTCACGCAAGGGGCGTCGTAAGAGCCGTAAATCTTTTCCAACCCCAAGATCGTCGGGGAGTCAATTGTTCTTAACTCAACCTGCGAAGGCGCGAAAACTAAATTTTTAGACTCTTTTCTGTATCTCAAAATTTCCAGCGCGATTTGCTTCGCCTCGCTCGTATTATAATTTTCCCTAAACCAATTAACCAGATTGTCCTTTGAATTGAAAAAGGAATTAAAATATTGCTCTCGATCTTTGAACTTTAAAAGTTGCTTGGTATATAGGTCAACTCTTGGATAGAAAGTATGATAATAATCCGATTTAAGGATCTTCTCTTTTCTTGTTAAATGAGAGTGAAGCCCTTTTTCGGATAAGAAGGAGCAATGACAGAGATTACATTCAAACACGGGCGATTTCCCCCCTTCTCACTCCCAAAATTTTAGCTATATATTCCGGGGCGGACTCAAGATGGTCTATTTCCTTCGAAACTTCGGCCTCTCTAGCTTGGGCAATTAAAAGCATCCGCTTTCTCTGTTCTTCGTTTTTCCAAGCCTCAACAAGCCCCACCAAAGAAGAGTTTAAAGCTGCTTGACTATCCGCCCTTTTAGAACGATTTGTTGTTAGGGCGCTTTGAAGGTTCTGGATTCTTTTGCAACAGTCGTTGTATTCTGTGGATTTCTTGCCGAACGCTTCCGTCAAAGCTATTTTAATATTCTTGTCCTCATCTTCCACTGAAGAAACAAGCTCATCATTCAACATTTCCAACTGAGCTTTAATCTGTTTTTGTAAAACATAATCAGAGCAAAGAGAGATATACATATTGCTATCTTCCGAATTTAAATCCTTACCATAAACACCTTCGATAAAAGCCGCCTCAAAAAGATCCTTTTCGTCTTCCCTCCTTAAAGCGCCGAAAGTCGCAAGGAATCGGGGGCTATTCAAATAATCATCCAACTGTTCTAAATACTTCCTGTGAGCGCCGCTAAGACTCTCTTCTTTTAACTTGATATCCGGCTTTGACTTATTGACTTTAGCTATTAATCTACTGAGTGCTCTCGGCGGGATGTGCTTTTCTTGAAATGATTCTGGGGCGGTATCTTTTAAATTGAAAACCTTGATGTATTTATCAACCAACCGGGCTTCATTATTTAAAGGCTTCAGACTATTGTTTTTAAAAACAGCCTTTGCGATTTCCAAAGGACCAATCTTTCCAGCGTTGGCATGGATGAATTGCTTCTGTTCTTCGGTTAAGTCCGGGCGGTAATTGTTCTTTAATTTAACAATGAACAGCTTGATGTTTTTGGTTCTGGCGTCCCTATCACCAATGGTTTCATCATTATGTATCTTCCGGGCTAACTCTGTCAGGGAAAATTTGCTCCAATTCTCCTCAACGAAGTTTTGTTGCTCCTCGTTTAGTTGAAAATCGTGCTCGTTAAACGTAACCCAAATTGATTTCGCGGCCATTACACAAATGTTTCCTCTTTTGATAACTGTTTTGCGATAACTAGAATTTTCTGCTTGAAGCTGTAAATCTGCTTGTATCCTAATTTCCCGCTGGTTTTAGAAGTTAAACCAAGTTTGCGGGCCAAGGCATCCTCGCTCATGTGCTCCACATAAAGACTGTTATAAACAACCAATAAATCCGGGGGGAGTCTGTCCCTCATGGCCTCGTGGAATTTATCAACACAATGGTCCATATCCAAATTACTATCAGAACTTACCTGAACTCTTTTCTCATCATCATCGTCGCTGTGTCCATCCAATGAAACGGCGAATTTCATCCTGTAGCCGTGCTTCTTGTTCTTCTCCCACTTCCTGTAGAGGGGACATTCAGAGCATTGTTCGCCCGATTTGGTAAACCCACAAAGGTCGCCGCCTTGGTTCATGGTGCATTTGACACATGGCGGGGCCATTACCAGATAGTTATTCCTTATCAGATTGGTTATCTGATGGGTTATGATCGAGTTTATCCAATTTTCAATTGGTTTGGACTCATCAAACTGATCCCATTTTTTAAAAATATGAAGCCGGATAATCTGGCATACGTCTTCGTAGTCCATATCAGCCAGAAAATTAAGGCTCCATTTTTTTCTTCTTTTGTCCAGAATACTATTGATTACTGGAAGCTGGCTTTCAAAGTTAGGCTTAGTCAAAGTGCGGCGTTAATTCGTTACACTTTATTTTACTATTTTTTCTTAAAAAGTTTTAATCTTTTATGATAATATCACGAAATATTCATAATCTTAGTCATTACAAACCTTACAAAAGCAGATCTTAATATGTCAGCGGCATCTTTCATTTCAAAACAAAACACCCCATTTTGTTTGCTTTCTTCATCATTAAATAGGTCGAACATATGTCTAAACCCGGACTTGCTACCTATATCATTCTGATTCCGTGAGTCGCCGATAAAGAAAATTTTTGTGAACTCTCCGACCCGACTCATTAGCAAGATAATATCGTCTTTGGTGAGGCTCGCCGCCTCATCAACAATAACACACTTACAATTCCAAGAATGCCCCCTAACGAACCCAATGGGCATACACTCAAATCTACCATCATCTCTTAATCTTTTGATTTCGCCCTCGCTGAGAAATTCGTCTAATTTCTGCAATAGAGGTTGCTCATACGGAGACATCTTTTCAGCGGCCTCTCCTTTTAAAAAGCCTATCTTACCAGTGGTTGAACTCTCGACGGGATTTCTTAGGTATAGGAGCCGGTCGCACTTTTTAGAGTTCAATAATTTAAGGGCGGTTAGGACGCAGCACCAAGTCTTTGTGCTCCCATAAATGCCGTCAATGAAAACACATTTTGTCCCCTTATCTATGGACGTATCCAATATCAGCTTTTGCTTCTCTGTTAAATCCGTTCTCTCTCTTATCTTTAAATCAAAATCTATCTTATCTTTTTGGGGGACTTTCGGAGATTTATCTTTAATGATTCTTTTGGCCATGTGCTTCGAACTTGAAGGGTTTGCTAGCTTTGGCTTCCGACTTCCTGTTCTTTTTCGCATTTAGGAGGTCTTCCCCTTTTGCGCTGTATAGTTGTTTCCCCGTTGTTTTTTTCATATTTTTTCTTTAATTTATATTTCCTCTTATAACCCTGAACTTTCTCAAAATTATCAAACTGCCAAGATAGAACTTTTAGAATTATTTCCTGCTCCGCCTCCCGGTAGTATCTTTTTGACTCGTCGCTCTTACAAACCCGGCAAAGATCGTCGTATCCATCGCGAGCCCACTTCGCCCTATAAAATTCATTGCAATTTTTCTCACCGCGACAACCACGACAGGTTTTTGTCATGCTCTTTATTACACTAAAAACCAAATTAATTCCCGCGCTTTGATTCGAGTTCTGGTGTAAATATCCCAGTCGTGACTAAAGAAAAATTCATCGGAATGTGCGTCAATAATCTTTTGACCTACAATTTTTCAGTCAAGATTATTCAAAAACGAAACATAAACGGATGCGCCGGGTATCTTTTGGCCGATGACCCCGCGAGAGAGTTCTGTGTTGCGGCGGAAGACCCTACATTTTTCGACGTTTTTCTCCATGAGTATTGCCACTTTCTACAATTTATAGAAAATGTCCCCAAATGGAAAGATTGGTTGAACGGGGTAGATGGATTTAATCAATGGTTAAAAGGTAGGGAATATCCCAAGTATCAAGTAAGGCTTTTCCGTAGGAAGATTCAAGAAATGGAGTTAAACTGTGAGAAAAGAGCCGTAAGACTCGTAAAGAAATACAAACTGCCGGTGGAGTTGGACAAGTATGTTAAAATGGCCAACGCCTACTTGTTCTCTTACATTCTTTTTGAAAAATTCAGAAAATGGCCGTCCGCCGTGTATATTGATTGTTGGGAAGAGTGCCCGAGCAAGTTGAAGCCGTTGAGTTTTTATAATAAAATCGAAAATGTGGGAAAGGAAGCTTCCGCTCTGATGCTTAAAAAATTTGCATGAAACACATTTTAATTGAAAACGGCGTCTTTTGGGAGGACGACGAAGAGAAAACAAATAGCGCGAAAGCGGCGGAAAAGTATTTTAAAGTTTCTACTTGTAGCAATTCACTGTTTTATGAGGGTAAGGAAAAACCCGACTTCTGGCGGGGATCTTTTGGGCTCAAAGCTAGACTAAGAAGACTTCACGGAATCATTGAAGACGATGTTAAATTCAATTGCCTCGAATGGCTCCCGGCCCTTAAAAAATTCGCGCTAAATAATAAATACTTTTTTCTGGACGCGGAAACACTTTTAAAAGGTTCGGAGGAATTCTTTCCAGTTTTTATAAGGCCCGTCAAAGGTTTTAAAGAGTTTTCCGGGCAAGTTTTCACCAAGGAAAAGTTTACTAACGAGTTCAACCATTTGGTTCAAAAAAACTATTCGCCGCACACAATCTGCCAGATTTCCCCGGTTCAGAAGGTGGAAAAGGAATACAGGTTTATAGTAATTGACGGCAAAATTGTTGATGGTTGTTTATATTTAGAGCTTGACGAAAGGAAAGACGGGCCTTACGTTCAAGAAGCGTGGGGCTTAGCAGAGGAAGTAATAAAGAATGACTTTTTTGCGAACTTCCCGAATTTTGTCATTGACATTTGTGAGAGTAATGGAATCTTCAAGCTTCTTGAAATTAACTCAATTCATACTAGCAGCTTTTATAGTTGTAATTTAGACTTGATTTACGAAAAATTAGCAAATTATTATTTATGACATCCCGCGATTTCTGCTATTGGCTGCAAGGTTTTTTTGAAATCCAAGGCGAGCCCTACATTAACGACAAACAGGCCGCTATTATCCGGAACCATCTTACCCTCGTGTTTAAACATGAGATTGATCCTTCAATGCCAGATCCGACCGGAGAGCTTCAGGCGATTCACGATGGCGCGCCCCCGAAACCAGTTTTACCACCAAATACCCAATTTTTAGCTAGATGTTAAATCCGGCTTCCAAATCATTCTCCCTTTGGGCGGAAACTCCCAAATTAAAAGTCGGTTCTGTTACCCAGCCAAACATCATCCCTATTTTTGAAGATGGGAAAGATTTGTATCAACTTGCCGCCGATTGGTCCGTAGAATACGTAGGTATTAAAATCAACATCCCTTGTGGATTTATTTTTGACGGGGCGAGTGTTCCTAGACTACTATGGTGTTTCTTTCCGCCCGATGGTTTGTATAGACCCGGTGTTGTAGTTCACGACTGGCTTTATATAAACAAAGGATTCCTTCGCATTAATGATTTTCTATTCAGGCACCTCGTTTTCAGCCGAGAGGACTCTGATAATATTTTTAGAGGAGTTATGTTAAATGCTGGTGTCAAAGAATGGAAAGCCCAAGTCATGTGGGCGGGAGTAAGACTTTTCGGCTGGATACCTTGGAAGAAACCGATGAAGCCCGCCGTGATCAAACCTTTAGCATACCAAATGTCATGAAACTATCGGAAGTAAAAACGATGGAGGAATACAAAAACCTCCCGAAGAGTGAGCGGGAATCTTTTGGATTTTATAAAGATCCGCCGAATTTGGACTTCTGGGAGTATCTTGATTTTTGTGACTTTATGGTAAAAAAGTATCCGATTCAAGATTTTTTCAGAAATCGGATTCCCTATTATTTTAGAATAAGAACGCTGAGAAGTCTCTGGCACAGACTTCAGAATTTAATTGACAATCCTCACGGAGATATCCGCCGCCAAATCCCGCGACAATGGAAAGACCTGACCGCGACAATTGAGGATGTAAATTTTGAAATAATCAAAGCATTTCATCATGAAGCAAAAAATTCATGTATTGATTGGGCCTCAGATCCCAATCACGTAGAGTTTTACGACTGGCTTCAAGACTCTTTTCTGAAGATTATGGTCGAAATCCCCGCGATTGAAGAAAATCTATACAGGAACCCCCAATCTCCCGATTATTGGGCGTGGAATAAAGAGTTAGAAGAAATGAAAACAAAAATCCTCACGAAAATGGTAGAATATAGGGGTTACTTTTGGACATAACATGAATTGGTATTTTTTTGCGACAGTATTAGCGATCTCGTCACTTTGGTTTAAAATAGGTCAGGTTAAATTTGATAATTATCTCCGGGAATTTGAGATCAGAACAACAGACAGTCCAAGAACTCTGACAATCGCGAATATTCTGGAAGTTATAGGCGCGGCCCTCTTTTTTATAGGACCAATCGGCGCTTTAATTACGATGCTTTGGATTTTGCTAATGCTACTCCTTGACTTGTTTTTCTAATTCTTTTTTGATGGCTTCCCGGCGCTTCATTCGCTCAAACGGTGCGTGAGTCTTAGAAAGAGACTTGTCTTTTGTTAGTTTTAGGATGATTTCCGCCCGTTCTTTATTTCTTTTTAGGTTGGGTAAGAATTTGCGAAGAATTTCGCTTGCCTTTCTTGAGGTGTATGTTAGTTTGTGTCCGCCGCTGACTTTGTAGGTCTTTTGCGGGTAAACTTTTAAAATATCTTTGAAGACTTCCAAATCCGCCGAAAACAAAGAAATGATTTCGTTATATTTAAACCGCCCCTCAATTTTCCTACCGTTGACGTAAACCTGATTTTTATTAATTCCAAGATAAGCCGAATCCAAAAGTTCCCATATTTCCATGAACCCTATTACACGAGCAATCGTTGAAAGTTTCCGTTGGCCCGCCAATTTGGGGATACTTTCCGTCTTGATTTATAATGCCTTCTGGCTTTTCCCGGTTTATATTCATTTACTTAAGAACTGGCGCTATGGAGTCACCGCACAAATTGAATACTTTTTAGATGGTTTTATTAGGCATCACGAAAAGCTTTCTGGAATGGCTGGGAATTGTTATTCAAACAGTCGGAAATAAAACATGACGACCGAAGCCACCTACGATGAAATGTCCGAACTTTGGGGGCTGATTAACCCGAATCCTTTTAAAGAATTAGCAAAAGTTAATGGATGTAACTTGGACCTTGGAGATAAATTGGTAATTCCGGAAGACTGGTTGGTTAAAATACCAAAATTAAGAAGATTTAAAAATACAAAGGGCGTTGAGTTTCAGAAGGATATTGAGAACGCTTTTACCGTCAGATTATGAAAGACTTACCCAAAACCAAAGAAGAGGCCAAACTAGAAAGGTATGGATGTTGGGCGGGACACCCCAAAGGTAATCCGTTTAATGAAAAGTGTTGTGCCGCTCATATTATGACTACCGGAAGAGGCGCTTTGCCCGCTCAATGCGGTAGGAGTCCCGGCCATGGTCCAGAAAAACTCTACTGCAAAACTCATGCGGACGAATTCTTTCCCGGAGAGACTGCGACTTGGTATAAAACAGGAAGTTCCTACGACTGGGAAATTAAAGAAGTTCAAGTTTGCGCAGAAACAGACAAGTTTATCAAGATCGTTTCCGAAAGTTCTCAGGCTGAAAGTCGAAGCACGCTAAAAGTTAGCGGTTATGATCGTTATTGGCGCACCAGAAAACAGGCTGTTGCTCATCTTTTGGATCGAGCGAAAAGAGGTCTTGAAAGCGCGAAAAGAAGTGTTGTCGATCTAGAAAATAGAATTAAAACTCTCAAGTAATGGAAAATCACGAGCTTATAAATTCCACAAGTGGAAATACAGAATATTTTACTCCACTGGCTATCATAGAAGCAGCCAGAAGAGTAATGGGCTCTATTGACTTGGACCCCGCCTCTTGTCTTGAGGCCAATGAAATCGTTAAGGCCGCTAAAATTTATACCAAAGATGACGATGGCTTGTCTCTCCCATGGCAAGGTCGTATTTTTATGAACCATCCGTTTGGGATTGCCGAGAATGCCTGCGATCCTATTGTTACGGGTAAGCCATGTAACAAAAAACTTTGCGCAAAGCGCGGCTGGCATCAAATTAAGGACTATCCGGGTAATGCCGGGTGGATTAATAAATTAGTTAATGAATATGTAACAGGAAACGTCAAAGAAGCCTGTTCTATTTGCTTTGCCTCCACGAGTGAAAGTTGGTTTCAGCCGCTCATGAGATTCCCACAATGTTTCCTTTCGCCTAGAACTAATTACCTTGACTCCGATGGAAAACCTGTTAATGGTGTAAGTAAGGGTTCGGTTGTTACTTATTTCGGAACTAATGTTTGGGGTTTCGCCCGCGAATTTAAATCTTTTGGGGAAATCAAAGTTCATTTTAAGGTATGACTCTTCAACAAATTTTACAGAAAAATCAAGTGTGGTATTGTAATGCTCTTGAAGTCTTAAACCCGCTTCGTTGGCATATACACGAATTAATTCAAGAAATTGATAGTCACAATCGTCTAGCGGTTAGACTTGATTACCCGACTATTTCTTTGGAAAAGGTAAATAAAGCTAGGGAAGCCATGGGTAAAGCTGAGAGTTTTTTTGTGGAGAAGTAAGTATGGCCAAAGACTATAATAGAAAACAATCCGAAAAATCTCTTGAAAAAGGTAGAAGAATTGCCAAGATTCAAGGATTTAAAGACGTAGAAAAACGCGCCCATAAATTACGGGATACAAAAGTCCCGTGCTCTTGCTCTATGTGCGGGAATCCAAGGAAGTTTTTAAAAGGTGAGGAAAAGTTGACGATACAGGAGAGAAAGAGCAATGAAAATTAAACTAATTAAAATGAATATTCCCGAACTTATCAAATACGAAAGTCCGGGCGGGCCATACTGGTATCATCCAGATCATCCTCTTTGCCAAGATGGTAAGGTTTTATGGGAGCCAATGAAAGAGTGTGAATCGTGCGGCGAAATAAAAGGGCCATGCCCGCACTGCGATGGAACGGGTTTCGTGGAAGATTAGTTGACTCCCCCCGGATCTTTGCTATATTCTCCTATGAAGTGGAATATATGTAAAACTTGTGAAGCCAAAGACGGGCATTGCGGGGTTTTGATTGACGGCGAATGTTCTAATTGCGCGGAAACTCGAAGAAGGGGGCAAATGTGTATTTTCGAGGACTTGTTCAGGACGGGCGAACAACTAAAAAGAACTTTAAACATTCTCAAATCTAAGAAAAAGTATGGAGTTTACGCATGATAAAATCAAACCAGCAAATCCAAGGGCCGAAAGGTTGGCGGGAGCAGTCTTAAAACTTATAAGTGAAGACCAAGAATTACAAAATGCAAAATCCAGAGATGATTATTACGCCGTAGAACAAGAGTCTTTCAACAGGGCGGCTGACGAACTTTACGAAATCGTGATGAAAATAAACTGGAAAAACGAGAGGATATTCAAACTATAATATGACGGCAAAACAACTACTTCAAAATTGCGTTGACTCTTTTCTAGAAATTAGAAAAATCGCGGATTCTTTATCAAGCCCTCCACTTGAAATTTCTCCAGATTCAGAGGTGTTAGGCGCGATGTGGAATACTCACGATAAATTAGTCGCATTAACCGTCGAAATACTTGACGACAAAGACAAATGGATAGATTGGTATTTGTGGGAAAACGAGGCCGGAAAACGAAAGTTTGAAGCAAAAGCCGCCTCTTGGCCCCATCAGCGCCAGATTAAAAATCTGGATGATTTAATTGATTTAATCAACGGATGACATGGGAGACTCTTTTCGTAATGGCTTTCCTTATGCTAAGGACGGGAAAATGGTATGCCCAAGTTGCACTAAATACGAAGGAAATCCGTTTGGATACGAAGGTAATGCGAAAATTACGTCTCCAGTATTTTTAGTAGTTCGCGAAAATAAAAGAACTAACTGCCCGCTCTCCAAACTCTCATATAAGTAGTTTTGCATGTGGAGCACCATGATTGCCCCGCAACCGGATTATCTTTACATTCTTGACAGTGTTTTTTTGCCTATAAGCATTACAGACTTTATACGCAAAATTTGTTTCTAGCAATCCTTTTTGATGAAATTTAGTCATATATATATAACCAAGTCGCTTTCAAATCAAGAAGATAACTCCCTACTCCATTGGTTTTAGGATTGATTCGGGGTATGTTACGGTGTCCCCAGCCCCCTGCCGAGCAAAGTTTTTTCCATATTTTTTCATAAATAGGCTACCCCTCACCCTTGCGACTCACTTGTGCGAACGTTCTCAGTAATGATAATGCTTGAGAATCGCCTTTGGCACGCTTCTAAATGTTCCATGTGGAACACTCAAATATGAGACGCAGATATGAGACGCATTGACGCAAAGAAAAGGGAGGGGCTTGCGCCCCTCCCTTTCCCTACCTTTACTCATAAGCCTCACGCGAGTCAAGCGCCGCGTATGCGGGTAGCTCGTTGGTGATCTTTGCGGTTTCTTTAGCGGCCTTCCGCTCAAGCTTCTCTGCCCACCTGCGGGCATACATAGCTCGGAGGGATTCGCCCTCGCTCTCGATCAGTGCCTTAGCGCGAGCAAGGGAAGTTACTCCCGTGCCCATCGTAAGCCATCCGCCTATGGATGACGTGCCACCGTTGGCGCGCTTGAGGATAGGGACGCCCATGTGAAAGGAATGAAACGTCCATTTTTCTGGCAAGGTGATAATCATGGTAGTAGTAGGGGCTGAAGGTTATCTTGTCTCGCTTGATGCGATGCCTCAGCATACACCCTATTTAACAGATAGCAAGGGCGCGGCGTCACTTTTTAATTCTTTTTAATGAGGGGGTCGGGACGCGCCCCCACCACAAAGGCGCGCCCCTTTTTACCACTTCCCCCATGCAACCCTTGCGGGTTAATTAGCTGCATCCGCCCCCGATTCTTCCCCTACGGCAATGCACGTAGTGGTTCGGTTCACTATCTTTTCGCTGGATAGTATCAGGCAGATGCAAATTGTGTTGCGCTTGCCCTAGGCACTGGCGCGAAATTCAGCCCACATAAGGCAGGCACTCTTGCGAGTGCCTGCCCCCATGATTTAACTAGCCTGCTGGATCGTATAGGCTCGCTCGCTTAGGGAATCGAATCACGTTAGCAGGGAGTGCAAGAGGGATGTCCTTCTTTGCCCGTGCCCGTGCCTTGCGCTTCACTGGTGCCTTTACCTCCGCTTTAACTTCGGCCACGACTGGCTTGGAATTATTTGCGAAGTAGAGCAATGTGAAGCCCGCCGCGTTCAAGACAAGCAAGACAAGGGCGGCATCTATGTTAAGCGTCAACGCTTCGGGTAGCCCGAAACGCTCGCACAACACAAGCAAAGGGGATGCCTTTGCCTCTACCGTCCTAGCCTCTACCGTGCTTTGCTCAAGCTTCGCAATGTCCGCTTTCACGGAATCAATACGCGCTGCGAGTTTATCGCACTTCGGCCCCCATTTGCTCATCCGCTCGCTATCGAGAGCACTTGTCAACGTTGCAAGCTCAGCGCGTGCAGCGTTAATAGCTCCGGAATTGTCCGCTTGCTCATCGCGCGCGTTTACAATGTCCGATTCATGCCCGTTAGCGTTGGTTAGCATTTCCGCATATTGTCCCTTTATAGAGACAACCATCAGCGCGACTGCTAGGCAAAACGTAAAGACGTTTTTGGTTCTAGCGGCGATGCCGATGAGCAGAAGCAACGCAAGCTCTAGGCCAATGCAGGCCGCAAGCATCACGCCCCAAACGATCCCGCCCTTCCCCCCGAACAAAGCAACGTTGCCAATTACGGACAACGCGGCTAGTGGATAGAGGATAAGGCAGGCCATCAGTTTATTAATGTTATTCATGGTATGGGTTAGGGTCTCTCACCGTTCACAAGGCTAGGCGTTATGCACTAGCGATTGTGGCAGCACTTGAGGCACTGGCAGTAGGTTTCCCCCTCCCCGCTGACACCCGCTAGGATGTCAGCATAAAGATCTCTTTGAACTCACCACCCTTTCGAGTCGTGCCCGCCTTGCGGACTGTGGGGAGATTTCTGCCATCTCCTTATCGGCCTTTCTTGATTACCCCCTCACTATAGGGCAGATCGTTAAAATGTCAACCGCCCGGCTCATCTTTTCGTTAAATACTTTTTTTCTCAATTATGAGAGACTTTTTTCCTCTATAGTGCCGACATTCTGCGAGTGTCGGCATTTGGCGTTTGTAGGCGATTTAAGAGGTCTTTGATCCTCCCGCACCCTTTACCCTCAAGACTCCTAAAAGCCGCTCAGCGTTGATTTATCAAGTATGAGAATACACCTAATGACTGGCAAAAGAAAAGGGAGGGGCTTTCGCCCCTCCCCCTCCCTCCCCTTAATTATTCTCCTTTGAGAATAACCGTCTCCCCGTTAACTCGCACCCTCAGCACGTTGTCCAGTGCGATTGCCCGCACTTGAACCTCACCCGTGACTCCATGCGCCTCTTGCTTAGCACTCCCCGTCTTTTCTGGAAGGAAAGGCTTCACACTCTCCTTTGTCAGCCTCTCACCGTTTGGCGTGAGATAGCGAACGATTGCCGGACGTTTCCGCCGCATTCCCACCGTCGTTTGCGTGCGCAGATAAAGCTTTCCCTTATGGGTAATCACCTTATTTGGCACCAGCCATTCGCCCCATGGCAAACGATCTGCGATGAACTCAGCGTCAACCCCTTCCCTGTCACCTTGACGATTCACCGCCCCCTCGTAGCCGACTCCCGTTTGAGTAACGCAACGCGCACGCTTGAGGATCACGCCATAAGGGTTTCCCGTCTTTTTCGCCTTTGCGTCCGTTAGAGTATCGAGCCCTAAGAACGCCGCCCCTTTGTGGGAGGCAAGCAACGCGACGAATTCCGATTGTGTCAGTGTTTTCATGTTTTTAGTGGTTTAGTGGTATTCTCTGCCACCCTTGCGGGTCGCACCGGACTTTGCCGACGTTCAGGATTTTCTGGCGCTCCCGGTGCCCTTTGGATATGTGAAGACAATATCACATCCGGGGAGGGGAATCAAGTTTTAATTACAAAATAAAAGGGCGAGGATTTCTCCCCGCCCTTGTAAGGCTATTCCTCATTTTCCCCGAAATAACCGTAGTCCTCATCCGTGCCGTATCCGGCACTTGCGAGCGTGTCCGCATCAGCCTCCACGTCCGTCATGTCCCCCGGCTCATCATTTTCTTCTGGCTCGAAATCACTTTCGACTTCCGCACTTGGAAAGAAAAATTCGTCGGCTTCCGGGCTTCCAAATTCATTTCCGCAGCAACCGCAGCAAGGTGCATCTTCACACATAGTTTTAATAGGGTTAGAGTTTCTGAACAATGACACTATATCACAAAGCGGGCGGTGAATGCGAATCTATTTACATTTTCTTGGCGCACTCTGGACCGACCCCTAACTCTATGCTTTCTGGCGTGGTCAATTTCCGCCCGCAGCAAGCACAACATCCTTCATGGAAAAACTCCACCGTGTCCGGAAGTTTCTCGATGTTGTTCCAAAGCCAATTAAAAGCAACTGCGCTAGGAGCATCCGCACCCACACTAGACTTGCGTCCGTGCGCGTAGCGTTCCCCGTTGAAGATAGTTCCAAGGAAAGTGAAGTCATCTTCATTATCCGACCCGTTGAGAAGGGAGATGAAAACGGGAGAGTCAGCTTTAGGTTGGCGAGCCTTATACGTGAAACGAGCGCCCGTCTTGCGCGAGCGGACGGTAAAGGTTGCGTTTCCTGCGAGGATGAATGAGCGGGCGGTGATCATAGTTGGAAGGGTTAAATTTCTGAACACGCCCATTTTAACACTTAGCGGATGGAAATCAAATTAAAAACTCGGCCTCTCAAAATTAAGAATCTTCTCATTTTTGGGAATCAAAATGCCGTTATTTTTTAGGATCGGATCTCCCCGGAATTTTCAGCCTTTCAAGGTAAGCCCGGACTATCTCCGGTCTGTTGTCCTCTACCCGGACAATTTAACATATCCGGGCGGGAAACGCAAATTCTATTTAATAAAAGGGAGGGGGCGCTTCCGCCCCCTCCCCATCCCTCCCCTAATCCTCAAGAATCAAGAGCCCCATCATGACAAGTTCCTCAAGCCCGTAAACCTTGCTCACTCCGCACGATTCGCACTCATATTGCCTCGCATCAGGCTCCACGCCGTTAGCCTCAGCACCACAAGCAAGGCAAAAGCCTAGGGTGCCGTCTTGAACTTCCGCGCTTGAGCACTGGGGGCGGAATTGACTCTTGCCTGTTTTCGTAGTGTATGGAATTGCTTTCATGCCGCCACGATAAGCCTTTTACTGTTAAAATCAAGCGGAGATATTAAAATAAAAAGGGAGGGGGTTTCCCCCCTCCCCAATCCCTCCCCTTAGCTGGGAAGCAGTAGTTCTAAGTCTTCTACCCTCACCTTGCGTTCCCTCCATGCTTTAGGCCACTCTGCCGGGACGTGGCAATCATTGATTGTCGCAATCCCGTTTTCGATTCCCGTCACCGTTCCCTGCATGTAAATGCGTGGTCCGGCGATAACTTTAACAAGTGATGTGATTTTAACCATGGGAGACTATAGGCGATCAGCCCATAAAAATCAAGTCCTATTTAGATTATTTCCGCCGACTTTCGTAGAAACTCGGCATTTATTTTGTCACCGCCGCAATGACTGGCACCTTGTCAGACGTTCCCAAATACAAGCAAAGCCCCGTGACTGCGCCCATGAAGAAGAACGTGATGGCCATAGCAAGAACAGCCCCGGCAGTGTTTCCTTTCTCGATCAGCGTTTTCATACAACATAATACACGGGAGAATTAAAAAAGCAAGCAAAACGTTAAAACCCCGACACTCGCAGAATGTCGGGAATGAGTCTCAAAAATGAGAAGACTGGAGCACAAGAAAGCGGGGAGCTTCCGCCCCCCGCTTTCCCCCACCCTATGCAAACCACTCATCCGCCGCATCCGCAAGCTCAGATTCAAAGTCTTGATCCGTTCCTGCCATCATGTTTTCCGCCGCTTCACTGAATTGATATGTGTTTTTCATGCGATATATTAACACATCCGCCCGCTATGTCAATTAATAATGTGAAACCGGCAGGATTTCACGACTCAGGCTTGCCCGATTTTACAACGCGCCCTTCCCGGTTGAGAATCTGCCACGAAAGGGACTTGAAGCCCCTTGCAATGGACAGCGCGCCGTTGAATGACGTTGATTTGTGGAGTGTGTCCACGAATTTTCCCGCGATATGACTGAACCCTTGGATTGTGAACATAAGTTATTTTCTTTGGCGTTTTGCCCTCACTTGCGCCGCTCCATGGCATTTGGAACACGCTCCCCGATAGTCCACTCGCAAGGTTGGTGGATTTGCACCTAGGCTTTTCCAGACTTGCGTCCTTTGGTTGCCCCTCCCTGCTAAGACTCGCGCTAGGATTTCTGCGTTCGTCCCCTGCCTTATTAGTGCTTTTAGTGCCGCCCTAGGTTGGGTTAATGACGACACAAGCGTTAGTTACTTCATGTGAATATATTAAGCGCAATCTGTTAAAACGCAAGACCAAGTTTCTACGAAAGTTGGTAAAAGGGAGGGGCATCATTGCCCCTCCCCCATCCCTCCCCCGGTTTTAGATTTCCCGCTTGGCAATCAACTCCTTACCCTTTTCGATTTTCTCCATCAGGGAGTCGGAAAGCAGAAGCTCCTTAGCCTCACGCTTGCGATTGTCAGAAGTCCCGCCCACGCTGTTAGCCTCCACCGTGCCGTTGTGCGTGTAATACTCAGTAACGGCATTATAGGCATCCGCCGCACTCTCACCGTAGCAACCACGGCCCTTAACAAACAAGGGAAGCAAGCTTTCTTGAATCACTCCATTTGCCCGCGTGGAGAGTTTGCTACCGCCGATGAGAGCGGCAAAAAACCCTTCTGCATCCGATTTACTCAAGCGGATTTCCGCAAGCGCAAGATAGTCGTTTGCACTCCCCTTGTGATCTTGAATCGCCGTGGCGAAAAGATCGGGGAAACGACGCACGAAGTTTTCAAGTGCATCCGGAGTGTGACGCACCGTTGCGCCGCCCTCGCTCAAGTTTGCCGTCGCAGTGTTGAAACACACGGTGCGAATCTCGCTGATATTGGCGAAAACCGGCCATGTCCCGTCAAAGCTGTTCAAAAGG
>Ga0154020_10000613_pt1 | contig 43481 bp, 36 predicted proteins | sample Klosneuvirus_201_FD_109709 | JGI IMG/M metagenome (GOLD analysis project Ga0154020, IMG submission 109709) | Active sludge microbial communities from wastewater, Klosterneuburg, Austria - Klosneuvirus_20160825_MG | ecosystem: Engineered > WWTP > Aerobic digester > Activated sludge | place... | reverse complement strand
TCGCTGTAGCTCAGCTCGCCTTTGCTCAGGTGCTCCATCAAGAGCCGGTGCACCATCAGATCCGGGTAGCGCCGGATCGGCGAGGTGAAGTGCAAGTAGCGCTCCGCCGCCAGCCCGAAGTGCCCGGCGTTCTCGGCCGAGTAGCGGGCTTGGGCCAGGGTGCGGAGGAGGAGCGGGTGCAGGTGTCGTCCGGCCGGGTGCTCGGCCAGCTGTGTCAGGAGCGTGGCCACGTCCTTGGGCCGCATCTTCTTGCCCTTGCGTTTGACCGGAACGCCGACCTCCTCACACAGCTCGAGGAAGGCCGCGAGCTTGTCCGGATCGGGGTCCTCGTGGATGCGGAACAAGGTCGGCAGCTCGCGCTCCTCGAAGTAGGCCGCGACCGCCTCATTGGCGAGGAGCATGAGGTCTTCGATCAAGCGGTGCGCGTCGTTCCTGGGCCGCTTCACGGAGTCCGTGGGGAGGCCGTCCTCGCCGTAGATCAGCTCCGCCTCGGGGAGATCGAGCTCGAGCCCGCCGCGCTTGATCCGGTGCCGGAGCCGGAGCTGGGCCACCTGATAGAGCACGATCAATCCGGGGAGCAGCGGCCTCATCCGGTCGTCGACGCCGCCGTCGAGCGCCTTGGCCACGTCGGTATAGGTGAGCCGCGCCCGTGAGCGCATGACCGCGCGGTAGAACTCCGAGCGTACGAGCTCGCCGTCGGCGTCCACCTTCATGTCCGCCACCATGCACAGGCGGTCGACCTCCGGCTTGAGCGAGCACAGCTCGTTGGACAAGGCCTCGGGCAACATCGGATACACGCGATCGGGGAAGTAGGTGCTGGTCCCGCGCCGCAGCGCTTCGCGGTCGAGCGCGCTCTTGGGCGTCACATAGGCGGAGACGTCGGCGATGGCCACGACCACCCGGAAGCCGGCGCCGTCCTTCTCGGCGTAGACCGCGTCGTCGAAGTCTCGGGCGTTCTCTCCGTCGATGGTGACGAGCCCGATATCCCGTAGATCGCGCCGCTTTTGAGCCTCTTCCTTGGGTACCTCGTGGCCGAAGCTCCGGGCCTCGCGCTCCACGTCCTCGGGGAACTCGCGGGTGAGCTCGTGCTCCAGCTCGAGGCGGCGGATCTCGGTCTTGCGTTCGCCGGGCTTGCCGATCACCTCGATGATGCGGCCTTGAGCCGACATCGCGGCGCTGCTCGGGCGGAGCAGCTCCCAGGCCACCAGGGTGCCGTCCTCCATCGCGGGGCTGACGCTGGCCGGATCGAGGAGGACCGCGCCTTCACGGCGGCGGGCTCCGGCGCCCTCGGCCTCGATGAAGGCGGCGTGGCCTACGCGCCGGAGGGTGCCGATGGCGCGCCGGGCTTGGCTCTCTAGCACCTCGAGGACGCGTACGCGGGGGCCGCCTTTGTTGCCGCGGACGATCTCGCCGCGCACGCGGTCGCCGTCGACCACGCCGAGCAGCGGATCGGCGAACAGCGGGAGTCGTTCTTTCTTGCCGGTGACGTAGACCTCGAGGCCGCGGACCTCGCTGTGGCGGGCCACGCCTTCGACGGTCCAGCCGGCGCGGGAGAGGCGAAAGCTCTTGCCGTGCTCGCGGTCGAGGCGGCCTTCGCGCACCAAGCCTTTGAGGAGGCGGCGCACGGTCTTCTCTTTGTTTTCGTGTACGCGGAGAGCGGATAGCAGCTCTTTCAGCGGCCAGCTCTTGTCGGGATGGGATTCAAAATGGGTTAGGAGTGTCTCACGATTCATGTCTCTGCCTTGGAAATGCTGGGCGACAGCGGGGCCGAAGTTACAAGGCCCGCGCGCAGCAGCTGGGCAGCATAATGCACGGGTGGGGCCGAAGAGGCGAGCGCTCGATCCAGGAATCGTGCGATCTCCCCCTGACGTCCCGTAGGTATTGGGCTTTGACGCATCAACGAGACCAGCGCGTGGCAGCCCGCCTCCAGCACCAAGGGGTCATGGGGCTCGGCGCGACCCAGCACCAAGAGCGCGACCTCACTCGTACCGACCGCATGGAGCGCCGCGGTCGCGATCCACGGGTCGCTGTCTTGAACCAGCGCCGCGAGCCAATCCTGAGGTGGCCGTCGTTCGAGCGGGAACAGCTCCGCGCCTGCCACGACGCGCTCGGCCAGGGTGTGCTCTTCGATCAGCGGCAAGATCAGCTTGGACTCCTCTCGCGGGAGGAGGTTGTCGACCAGCTCGACCGCGTTGTGGCGGAGCGCGCGGTTGTCCGACTCGAGGTTCAGGTGGATGAGCTCGATCGTCCGCGTCGAGTAGCGGATCGAGAGGAGCCGAAAGGCCAGGCTCAACCGTCGACGCTGCCGGAGCAGCAGCGCCTCTCCTAGGAGGTCCGTGGGGGCGACCTGGATGTCCTCCAGCACCGCCAGCGCTTGATAGGCAGCTTGGAGCTCTCGGCGCATCGCCGCCGACAGCCGGGGGTCTTCGGCCACGACGCTCGGCGCCTTCTCGCGCAGTCGCGCGGCCGCGCGGGTGATCTCACCGAGCAGCGCCGGGTCGGTCTCATCGAGGCGATCGAGGAGCAACCTCAGGGTGTCGGGCCCCCCGGTCCGCGCCAAGATGCGGGGCACCTCGCGCCGGATCGCGGGCAGCTCGCGGCTATTCTTGAGCACGGTGAGGAGCAGGGGCACGGCCGCCTCGCCCATCGCGCCCAAGGCTCGGGCCGCTGCCTTGGCCGTCCGCGGGTTGCCGAGCTTGTAGACCAAGGACGGGGCCAGCTCAGGGCTCTTCATGGCCGCGGCCGCCGAGATCGCCGCCAGCGTCACCTCCACCGAGGGATCCTGCAGGAGGCGCAGCACCGGTTGGTAGAAGCTCTGGACCTGCGTCGCCTCCAGCACTCGCGCACCTTGGATGCGCGCCGCCGGGTCTGGATCAACGAACAGCGACTTCAAGGTCTCGGCGCTGGCCAAGACGCCGTCTAGGCCTCCGTGCTTGAACATGCCGCTGACCGCGGCCGCGCGCACGATGGGGCTGCGATCGCGCAAGAAGGCGCGGACTTCGCGGATCGAACGCTCCCTGCTCTTGGCGCACACCGCTTCCACCGCGGCCGCGCGAACCTTGGGGTCGACGTCGGTGAGCCGCGAACGGATGAGGTCGAGGTGATCGAAGCGGCCGCTCTTCCCCAGGTGCTCGAGGCAGGCGATGCGAATCTCTGGCGCCGCGTGCACCACGAGCCGAGCGAGGTCGGCCGACAGATCCACCCGCAGGGCCGGCAGCAGCTCCAGCGCATGGGCCACCTCGGTGTCTTTGTCCGAGGCCAAGGCCTGCCGCAGGATGCGGACCGAGCCCTCGTCCGCGGCTAGGCTGAAGGGGCTGCTGAAATCCAGGCGGCGCGACCGCAGCGTGCCCAGCAAGGAGCGCACGTACTCGCTGCGGATGCTGATGACCAAGGTCACCCAGCCGGCGATCAGCGCCACGTCGAGCCAGGCCAGCACATGCGCGAACTGGCTCTCGTCGCGCCCTGACGAGAAGATCGGGCCGAGGACCAAGATGAGCAGCCCCGAGCCGCCGACGCTGATCGGCTTCACCATCCCGTCGATCAACGTCTTGGCGCGCGCCCGCACCGAGGCCGAGAGCGGCACATACAGGAGCTGCATGCTCGCGTCGTTGACCGTGTAGCGGAACACATTCTCTGCGCCCTTGGCGGCGGTCGCGGCCATCAACGAGTAGGCGACCGGCGCGAAGATCAGGCCTCCGGCGCCGGCCAAGAGGCCCGCCGGCAGCACCAACAACGCGGTGACGATGCCCGAGCGCTCGAGCAAGCGTCCGATGGCGAAGAACTGCACGAAGAAGGACACCAGGCCCGCGAACCCATAAAAATAGCCGAAATACGAGGCCAGCGCGTCCTCGTGACCGACGAAGGAGGCGCGCGCGATCACCTTGAACTGATAGTCGACGATGGTGGAGGTCAGCATGGTCAGGCAGACGATGCCGGCGATCAGCTTGAGGTGGCGCAGCGGCAGCGCCTCTTGGTTCTTGTCCTTGGCGATCGGCGCTTTGCGCTTGGGCTCGAGCGGCCGGCCCACGCTCTTGGCGATCGCCCGCACGACGTACGCGCCAAAGAGGAGGAGCAGCGCGACGACCAGCACCAGGGGTTCGGCGCCGATGCGCTTGGCCGCGCTGGCGATGGTGAAGCCGCACAGCACCGAGGCCACGACCCCACCGGCGCCGATGATCGCGAAGAGGCGCTTGGCCTCGCGGGCGGCGAAGATCTCGTTGGCGAAGGTCCAAAACTGGATCATGGAGATCGCCCCCATGATCTCCACGAGCAGGTACAGCACCGGGTAGAACCAAGGGCCCGCGACCTTGGTGGCCAAGAGCGCGAAGGCCCCGATCATCAGCGCCGCCGCCCCCACTAAGAAGGCCAAGATCCCCACGTCTCGCCGCCAGCGCTCGGAGATCCTCGCGTAGGCCAGCGAGGACAGGGACACCGCCACCGCTACGCCGACGTACATCAAGGGCAGCTGCTTGAGGTCGTGGCGGGAGAGGAAGAGGGTGTCGCGGGCGGTCCGTCCGACGATAAACGCCGAGACGATCGCCAGCTGATAGAGGAACATCAGCAGCGTCCGGTGGGCCTCCCCACGCCGGATGTTCAGCGCAGCGCCCAGGAGTCCATCGAGACCGCCGCTCACGCGCCGTGGATGGTAGGGGGGCTTGGCCGCCGGGACAAGGGGCCTCAGGCGAAGCGGGAGCCGAGCTCCTTCAGGAAATCACCGCGTCCATTGGACGAAGCGTCGGCGGCGGCGCGAAGCATGGCCGCGAACACCTCGGCGACGGTCAGCTGGGTGTCTTCCCCGTTGAGCGAGCGCTTCAGCTCAGCGCTGGCGTGCTTCTTGAGCAGCGGTGCGTTGCGGCGGGCCACGAAGTCCCCACCATCCGGCCGCTTCAGCACCGCGTAGTAGCGATTGAGCAGCACATCGAGGCCTTCGGCGACCTCATGCCGGGTGAGGCCGCGGTACTTGTCGCTGCGCTCGAGCTCCGCGGCGGTGTTGACGATCAACTGAGTGCCCTTGGCGTCGAAGGCGTCGGAGAGGGTGGAGGTGATGTAGCGCTCGATCGGCCGGGTGGCGCCGCCCGGGGCGACCAGGTCCGTGGCGATGATGCTCAGGGGCCGCAACAGATCGATCAGCTTGGTGAGCTCCGTGACGCCCGTGGCCGCGAGGAACGCGCTCCCCAGGCCGCCCATTCGCTGGCCGAAGCTATTCCCCGAGCCCATGAGCCGGTCGGTCCCCGCGCCGAGCGCAGCCTCGAAGTCCTCCCGCCGGAGGGTCATGCCGAGGACATAGCGCGAGCTGTTTTGGGCGAGCGCTTTGAGTGCTCCGGCCAGCTCGGTGCGCGCCTCGGGGCTGACCTTCCCCAGCGTGGTGCCCTCGAGCAGACCGCTGAGCTCCTTCTCCAAGGCTTTGGCGCGCCGGCCCAAGGCCTTGGCATCGGTCCTCCCGTCGAGCGCAGCTTCGAAGCTCTTCGACAGCGCGCTGACCGACAACGTGAGGGCCTGCGCGTTCTTGGTCGCGCGCTCGGTGATCGGGCTGAACAGCGAAGAGAGCAGCCCATTGTTGCGGAGCGCTTCAGCCTCGTTGGCCGTGAGCACTTGGTCCCCACCGGCGGCGCGGGCTACCGCAGCGGCGCCGCCTTTGACGTGCTCCATCGACGCTGGGTCGATCGTTCCGTCGGGCTTGGACTCGAGGCCTACGCGCTTGAGCTGCTGGCTCAGGGCTTCGTGCTCGAGCTGCGTGCGTCCGGGCTCTCGCTTGATGCCGCTCATCGATTCTCTCCTTGGCCGCTCAGCTTGGCGCAGGCAGCGAGGCCACCGAGCAACGTCGTGACCGCGCGGAGCGAACGCTCCGTCAGCTCTCCCAGGGTCGCCGCCTGTTCGCTGTCCGGATCGCCCTCCATCACGTCTGACCACCGCGCTTGGAGCGCCGGATAGGCCACCAGGACGCTGGCCAAGAGGCCAGAGGCGCTGTCGAGCATCTCGGGGCCCACGGCTCGCCGGTCCGACTCGAGCTCCGCGGCTGAGCTCAGCGCCCAGCCGACGTGTTGAGCGGTGCGCAGTCCGTCGGCGATGGCGCTCAGATCAGCATGCGCATCGTCGAGCAGGGCGAGCTGCGAGACGGCCGCGCGGCTGTGCGGTTCGAGATCCTCAAATGCAAGGTGATGGGCGACCACGTCCCATGTTCTCAGGGTTCGGACGTACAGTGTCAACGATCCCTAGGGCCGTTCCAACAGGGCGATATGACCCAGCGCACGCGACTTTGGGCGTGCTCTCCGCTCAGGCGAAGCGTTCACGCCGATCATGGCTCGCCGCGCCAGCGGGTCGGACCTTCTTGGTCCATGGCTTGGCCCCATAGCCGCGATGATCTTTGGCCGGGCGGGGCGGGGCATCGGGGCGGCCGCTCGACTCGTGTTGGCGGCACTTCCAGATCGGCGCCGGCAGCGCGCCACCGACGAGGCGCTCGATCGCCCGCAGTGAACCGCGCTCTTCCCGTAGGACCAAAGACGTAGCCCGTCCAGCCAGCGAGGCCCGCGCGGTGCGGCCCACCCGGTGCACGTAGTCCTCGGGGTCCATCGGCAGATCGTAGTTCACGACATGCGCCACGCCTGGCACGTCGATGCCTCGCGCGGCGATGTCCGTGGCGACCAGCACCTGGATCTCCCCGCGCTTGAAGCGCTCCAGCGCGCGCTTGCGGCTGGCCTGGGTACGATCGCCGTGGATGCGGTCCACGCTGATGCTGGCGTCGAAGAGCTGCTTGGCCAGGCGATCCGCGCGGTGCTTGGTGCGGGTGAAGACCAGCAAGCTGCCCTTCTCCTCTGCCACCAGGTCGAGCAGCACCGGCGTCTTGTCGAAGTGATCGACGATGTACAGCTGCTGCTCGGCCTTGGCCGCCACGCGCGGAGGGTCGACGCTCACCCGCGCCGGATCGCGCAGGCCGACCGCCAGGATGTCGCGCCAGGCGGCGTCCTTGGGGGAGGGCATGGTCGCCGAGAACAACATGGTGTGGCGCTCGGCCGGCAAGCCGCGAAGGATGCGCTCGATCTGGGGCGCGAAGCCCATGTCGAGCATGCGGTCGGCCTCATCGAGGACCAGCGTGCTGACCCGGCCGAGGCGCACGGTGCCGCGCTCGAGGTGGTCGATGAGCCGCCCGGGCGTAGCGATGATGAAGTCCGGGCCGCCGCTGAGCGCGCGGATCTGCACCGACATGCTGGCGCCGCCCAAGATGAGCGCCACCTTCATGCTGCGCAGCGGCGCCAGCTTGATCACCGTCTCCGAGATCTGCTGGGCCAGCTCCCGGGTAGGCGCCAGCACCAGCGCCGGACCAAGGTCCTGGTCGGCGAGCAGCCGCTCCAAGATCGGCAGCACGAAGGCCGCGGTCTTGCCGGTGCCGGTCTGAGCGCAGGCGATCAGGTCGCGTCCGCTGCGAGCGATCGGGATCGCCGCGGCTTGGACGGGGGTGGGCTCGATGAAGCCGGCTTCGGCGATGCGGGTGAGTAAGCTGGGAGGGATCCCGAGGTCCTGGAACATGAGGGCTCTTTTCAGAAAGGCGCGCGAGGTGCCTGAGACAGTGCTGCGCGTGCGAGAGAGACATCCTCAAACCACGAGCGAACGAATGAAGAGGCTCGAGTAGCCCGCCAGGCGGGGGTTGTCATGCAAAATCGCACATCGGCCCGGGCCTACTGCCGCAGGGAAATCTCGCCACCGGGCTCGACCTTGAGAAACTGCAAGCTGTCTTGCGAACCCCTGAGCGCCGCGTTGAACATCCCGATCGCGAAGCGCCGGACCACGGGAAAGACGACGGAGCTCGGCGTGTTGTCGGGGCCGCAGCCGTCGGAGAGGGGCTCGATGTTGATGCCGATCGTCGCCGCTTTGGACACGTCCACGGTGCACAGGTCGGTGAAGGAGAAGTGGCCCGCGTTGGCGAAGTCGAGCGCCCAGCGCTGCGGCGGTAGGTGGGGCCAATAGGAGTCCACCACCGGAGTCCCCGGCAGCGTGCGGTCCTTGTCGCCGACCTGGAGCATCACCGGGATCCCGAGGCTCTCGAGGGGGCGCTCGACGTCCACCCACGCCAGCGCGTAACCCGCCGGCGCTTGCGCGACCACCGCCCGGATTCGAGGCTCCAGCCCCGCTTCGCGCAGCACGGTCACGCCGCCAAAGGAGTGACCGGCCGCTCCGACCCGAGAGAAATCGATCAGAGCCGAGAGTGGATCGGTCTCGCCTTCGGCGCTCAGCCGGTCGAGCAAGAAGCTGAGATCGGTGGGCCGGGCGATGAAGCTCATCAGCGGGTCCGTGAAGGCCTCCCCGCGGATCGCGTCGGTCAGCGTGTTCCCTTCGTGATCCGGCGCGACGACCACGTAGCCGTGGCTGGCTAGCGCGACGGTCAGATAGGTCGCCTGGATGCGCGCGCCGCCGCTCCCATGGCTGAACAGGATGAGCGGGTAGGGCCCCTCCGAGCTCGCCGGCTCAGCGTCGCGGACGGCGCTCGTGTCGAGGCCGCCCAGGTCTTGATCCGTCAGCGCGGCCTTCTTCTCTTCGGGCAGCAGATCTCCGAAGAGGTAGCGCGTCCCCGGGCGACCCCGGGCGCTCTCAGCCGCTGGATACCAGATCTCGGTGAGGAGCTGCCTGGGGCGGCCCGTCGTGCTGGTGCGAGAGGGATCCACGAACAGCCGCGTCTTGACGCCGACCGGGAAGGGGCCGAGCGCGGAAGGATCGGGCGCGGCGCTCGGGCCGGCCGGGGCGAAGGGGAGGCTCGGCCCACAGGCCAAGGACCACAACGCGCCAAGGATCCAGGTCCACCTCCAACGCACCAAAGCACTTTGCTTCGGTCGGGCGACTCGGTCAATCAGGGCAGCGTAGGCTGTGCGCGCGGCGGCTCCTGCTCGGCGAGCTCCAGCGTAACCTCCACGGTCACCCCGCTCAGCGCCGCGTTCCCGGAGATCGGGTCCACCGCACCGTCGGTGAGATCGTTGATGCTCACCCCGGGCCTGGCGCGGGCCACCCGCAGCTGCACGCCCTCCCGCTCATGGCCATAGCCGTGAGGCAAGCTGACCACTCCGCGCTTGAGCGTCTCCGAGATCTCGAGCGTCGTCGCCACCTGTCCGCGCGGCGATCGCACTACCACCCTCGCGCCGTCCAAGAGGCCGCGCTCGGCAGCGTCGGCGGGGTTCATCAGCAATGTGCAAGCTGGCTTGCCCTTGGTGAGGCGCTCGCTGTTGTGCATCCAGGAGTTGTTGCTGCGGAGCAGGCGGCGCCCGATGAGCACCAGGTCCGCGCCGCGACGCCGCCCCAACATCGCTTCCAGACGCGCCAGGTCCTTGGCGAAGACCTCGGGCACGGCGTTGATCCGCCGCTCGGCGTTGGCGAGCACGCCCGGCATCCGCGGCTCGAGCGCGCCGAGGTCGACTCCATGGGGCGCGGCAAGGAGCTTCTTCAACGAGAGCTTCTGCGGTCCGAGCCGGAGCAGCAGGTCCAGGGCGCGCCGCGAACCCACCTTCCGCAGGCCGCCCAGCGCCAGCGCTTTACCATGCCCCGCCGCGCCGCCGCGCTGTCGCTCGAGCGCGGCCGCGACGTCGAGCAGGAGCTCGAAGTCCTCCCGCGTCTCCCCGGCGGCGGGGAAGATGGCGGGGGCGAACTTGGCGTTGTTCCGCACCGCCAACGCGTTGAGCGCCAGATCGTAGTGGTCGCGCTCGAAGCCAAAGGAGGTGGGGAAGAGCAAATGCGCAAAGCGCGTGGTCTCGTTTTGATAGAGGTCGAAGCTGATCACCAGCTCCAGCTTGGCCAGCGCCTTCTCCAGCCGGGCGCCGTTTGGCGTGGACAACACTGGGTTCCCGGCGAAGGTGATGAGGCCGCGGATCTGCTTGTCCCCGGGCGTGTCCATCTCCTCGGCCATCGCCGCGACCGGTAGCTCTCCGGCGAACTCGGGCAAGCCGCGCACCCGGGTCTTGAAGCGCCCGTAGGATCCGGCCTTCCCGAGCCGCCGCGCCAGCTCCGCCAGATCGACCGCTGGAGTGGGGAACATCGCGCCGCCGACCCGATCGAGGTTACCGCTCAGCACGTTGATCAGGTTGATGAGCCAGGCCGCGGTCCCGCCCGTCTCTTGGGTGCACATCCCGACCCGCCCATAGGCAACGGCCTTGTCGGCTCGCGCAAAGTCCCTCGCCAGCGTGCGGATCTGAGTGGCGTCGATCTCGGTCACGCCCGCGACCGCCTCTGGCGAGAAGGCCTTGGTCAGCGCGGGCAAGCGATCCAGGCCGTCGGTGAAGGCCGTCAGCCGCCCGGGCGTCACCATCCCTTCGTGCACCAGCACGTGCACCAGCCCGAGCAAGAACAGCGCGTCGGTCCCGGGCTGGATCCCCAGGTGAGTGTCGGCCAGCATGGCCGTCTCGGTCCGCCGGGGATCGACCACCACCACCCGGCCGCCGCGAGCGCGGATGGCTTTGATGCGATCGCCGGCGCCTGGCGCGCTCATGATGCTGCCGTTGGAGGCCACCGGGTTGCCGCCGACGATCAAGAAGAACTGCGTACGGTCGAGGTCCGGGATAGGGAACAAGGCTTGGTTCCCGAACATCTGATAGGCCGCCAGCTGGTGGGGGAGCTGATCGACGGAGGTCGCGGAGAAGGTGCTGCGCCCGCGCAAAGCGCCGTTCAGCGCGGTCATTCCAAGCAGCGCACCGAAGCTATGGACCGTGGGGTTGCCGGCGTAGACCGCGACCGCGTGGGGCCCATAGCGCGTCTGCAGCTCGTGGATGCGCCGCGCCGCCTCCGCGATCGCCTCGGTCCACGGCACCGGCTGAAAGCCGTTTGGGCCACGGCGCTGCGGCGAGCGCACGCGGTCGGGGTCGTTCCGGATGTCCTCGATGGCGATGGCCTTGGGGCAGAGGTGACCCTTGCTGAAGGTGTCGTCGCGATCGCCGCGGACCTGGAGGACGCTGCCATCATCGCCGAGCTCGACGTCGAGGCCGCACATGGCCTCGCAGAGCATGCAGGTGTGGAAGCGATGGGTGCTCGCCATAGGCGGCGATGCTACCCGAAAAAGCCGCGCCCTAGAGCTTGGTTTCGGCGGCGGTCTTGCGGACGCTCTCCACCGACTTCTGGACCATGGCCTTCTCGTCGTTCGTCAGCTCGAAGGACAGGACCCTCTCGACGCCACCGGCGCCGATGACGCAGGGAGCGCCAAAGTAGAGATCCTTGATGCCGAACTCGCCTTCCAGCCAGGCGCAGCAGGGGATGACGCGCTTCTGATCCTTGAGGTACGCCTCGGCCATCTCGACCGCCGCGGCGGCCGGCGCGAAGAACGCCGAGCCATTGCCGAGCAGCTTCACGATCTCCGCGCCGCCCGTGCGGGTGCGCTGGACGATCTCGGCCAGGCGATCCGGCTTGATGAGCTCGGTCAGGGGCACACCGCCCACCGTAGAAAGGCGGGTGATCGGCACCATGTCGTCGCCGTGGCCGCCGAGGACGTTGGCCGTGATGTCCTTCATGGACACGCCCAGCTCCATCGCCACGAAGGCCTTGAAGCGGCCGGTGTCGAGGATGCCGGACATGCCGACGATCTTCTGCTTGGTTCCGCCGGTCAGCTTCTTGAGCGCGTAGACCATCGCGTCGAGCGGGTTGGCGATGTTGATCATGAAGGCGTCGGGGCAGACGCGCTTCAGGTTCTCGGCGACGCTGGTCATGATCTTCAGGTTGGTGCCCAGGAGATCTTCGCGCGACATGCCCGGCTTACGCGGGATGCCGGCGGTGATGATGATGACGTCAGAGCCCTTGAGATCGTCGTAGTTCGACGTGCCGGTGATCAGCGAGTCGTAGCGGTCGATCGGCGCCATCTGCTGCAGATCGAGGGCCTTGCCCTTGGCCGAGCCTTCCGCCGCCGGGATGTCGAGCACGACCACATCGCCGAGCTCTTTTTGAGCGCTGAGGAGCGCGAGGTTTTGGCCGATTTGTCCGGCGCCAACGAGTCCGATTTTTCGACGTGCCATAGTGGCTGTTCGATACTCCGCGCAGGGAGTCGAGGCAAGCCGCTGGGCATCAACCCGGTCCGGGTCGCGGTCCCGATGAGGATCGGAGGATTGAGGAGGATGCGAAGCGTCGGGGTGAGCGCGGAAGAGATCGGGACCCGGACCGGTACCGGGACCGGGCTTCGGCCTCAGATCCGCATGGCGGCGCGTTCCATGGCCTGGCGCACGCGGGACTTCCGCACCTCATCGAAGTTCTCGATGATGTGGTCGCAGAACTCGGAGACTTTCAGGAGCTTGGCGCCCTCGACTCGGCGAGCCAGATCGTAGGTCACGGTGCCCATGCCGATCGTCTTGATCAGGGCTTGCGCCACGAGTTCGGCAGAGTCCTTCCAGCCGAGGTGCTCAAAGAGCATCACGCCCGCGAGCAGCACCGACGAGGGGTTGGTGTCTTCGCCCGCGTCGTTGCGCCCGGTGGCGTGGGCGGCCTGGAACAGCGCAGCTTTTGCGCCGACGTAGGCGGTGGGCGCCACGGTCGGATCGCCCACCATCGCCAGCGCGACTGCGCCGAGATAGTCGCCGTTCAAGTTGGTCGTCGCGATGACGTCGTACTCGTCCGGACGGATCAACATCTCCTGGAAGACCTGGTCCGCCAGGCGATCGCGCACCAGCACTCGGCCGCGCGGGATCTCGCCCTTGTGGTCCTCGTGGATCTCGTGCTCGGTCACGATGTAGTCGCCGAACTCCTTCTTCGCGAGCTCATAGCCCCAGTCGCGGAAGAAGCCTTCGGTGAGGCGCATGACGTTGCCCTTGTGCACGAAGGTGCAGGAGCGACGCTTGTGCTTGATCGCGTACTCGAGGGCCAGGCGGATGACCCGCTTGGTCGCGGTGGCGCTGATCGGCTTGATGCCCACCGAGGAGTCGGGGCGGATCGCGTTCTCGGCCCGCTTCCCCATCTCGTTGTTGATGAAGTTGATGACCTGCTTGGCCTCGGGCGAGCCCTTCTTCCACTCGATCTCCGAGTAGAGGTCCTCGGTGTGCTCGCGGAAGATCATCAGATCCATCCCGTGCGGAGCCACGAGCGGAGAAGGGACGCCTTCGATGTGGCGCACCGGCTGTACGCGCGCGAACAGGTCGAGCCGCTCGCGCAGCACCGCGTCCAGCGTCTTGGGCGCGCCGACCGGCGTGGTCAGCGGTCCCTTGATGCATACCTTGTACTCCTGGATCGCCCGGATCGTGTCCTCGGGGAGCCAGCTGTTGGGCCCGTAGAGCTGATTGCCGCGCTCGCCCGCGTGCACTTCCAGCCACTCGAGTCGCTTGGCGTTGCCGTAGCACTGCTCCACGGAGTGCTCGAACACGCGCTGCACGGCCTTCCAAGTCTCGGCGCCGATCCCGTCACCCTGGATGTACGGAACGATCGGATCGTCAGGCACTTGGAGCTGGCCGTTTTTCGCGACAGTGATCTTGGACCCGCGCTTGGGCGGGTTCAGCTTCATGTACTTGGCCATCGGGCCTGCCGGTATAGGCAGGGCCAGCTTCATTTTCAACAGCAAAAACAGCGTCTTTGGGGGGTGACAGAAGGCGTGGGCTGTGTTAACGGCGCCCCCTTTTGCCCTGAGGTTTACACTAGCGGGGCCGGCGAAGGCGCTGCCTTCAGGCCCCTTTCCGTTGCCTCGGGCTCCGCGAGCCGCCTAAGAGGAGGCCGGCATGCAACTCGAGCTGACCGAAGACCAGAGGATGATCCAGGACTCCGTGCGTCGCTTTGTCGAGGCCGAGGTCAAGCCACGCGCGGCGGAGCTCGACGAGAGCTGTGCCTTCCCGTGGGACGCCGTCCGCGGCCTGGCCAAGCTCGGGATGATGGGCATGCTCACGGACCCCGAATACGGCGGCGCGGGCCTCGATACGATCTCGAGCACCTTGGTCATCGAGGAGATCGCCCGCCACGATGGATCGCTCGCGCTCACCGTCGCAGCGCACAACGGCCTTTGCTCCGGCCATATCCGCCAAGCCGGCAACGTCGCCCAAAAGAAGAAGTACCTGCCGCTCCTGGCCAGCGCAGAGAAGCTCGGCGCCTGGGGCCTGACCGAGCCCGGCAGCGGATCGGACGCGGCCGGACTGCGCACCACCGCCGTGAAGAAGGGCGATCGCTGGATCCTCAACGGCGCCAAGAACTTCATCACCCAAGGCACCGTCGGCGAGATCTTCGTGGTCCTGGCCTCCACCGAGAAGGAGAAGAAGACCCACGGGATCAGCGCCTTCATCGTGGAGAAGCCCAGCAAGGGCTTCAGCCAGAAGGCCATCCACGGCAAGCTCGGTATGCACTCCTCCGATACCGCCGAGCTCGTCTTCGAGGACGTGGAGGTCCCCGAAGAGAACCTGCTGGGGCAGCTCAACCACGGCTTCCTCGACACGCTCAAGGTCCTCGATCGCGGCCGGATCTCCATCGGAGCCTTGGGGGTCGGGATCGCGCGCGGCTGTCTCGAGGAGGCGCGCAGCTACGCCCTCGACCGCGCGCAGTTTGGAAAGCCCATCGCCGAGTTCCAGGCCATCCAGTGGATGCTCGCCGACATGGCGACGGAGACCGACGCCGCGCGCCTCTTGGTTCACCGCGCCGCCGACCTCTGCGATCGCGGCCTCTCCTTCACGACCGAGGCCTCGATGGGCAAGCTCTTCGCCTCCGAGGCGGCGGTGCGCGCCGGGATGAAGGCCATCCAGATCCACGGCGGCTACGGCTACACGCGCGAGTTCCCGGTCGAGCGCTACTTGCGCGACGCGAAGCTCCTCGAGATCGGCGAAGGCACCAGCGAGATCCAGCGCATGGTGATCGCTCGCCGCCTGCTCGGCAGCTGAGTCACCCCACTTCGTAGCGGTTCGGTTCTCTGGGCGGCCTGCCGCCTGAGCGATCAGCGCTTGGCGAGCGCCCTCAGCGTCACCTTGACGCCAGGGGCGCGACCTCAGTGCTTTCGGAGCTGCGCCGTCGTGAAGATGCTATCCGACAGCTTCAGGGACATATCGGTCTTCTTCTCGCGGAACACCGTCGAGCGCTTGGACTGCACGTTGGTCAGCGTGATCTCCGAAGGCCGCCAACGCGTGTCATAGGCCTTGTACTCCTTGAAGGTGGCGGTCTTCACCAGCTTCCCGGAGCGATCGAAGAACTCGCTGGACAGCATCACGTTGCGCTCTTTGTCCACGCAGGTGACGGTGCGCCCGTAGGCTGAGCCTTCGAAGCGGGGCTTGCGCTCCAGCTTCACCCCCGCCCGGCCATCGGCGCTGCAGTCGCCGAGCAGCGCATGCTGATAGCGAGAGGCGATGGGAAAGGACAGATCCTCGTAGGTGAACTCGCTGCCCAGGAAGGCCGACGCCCAGGTGTCCTCGGAGATCTGCTTCAGATCGTCGGTCTTCCCCAGATAGAGCCACTGCTGATTTCGGCCCCCGGGGATCTCGATGGTGAGCAGCGCGGTTCCGGCGAGATCCGGTGGACCCGTGAAGCGGATGAGGTGACGGCGAACGCCTTCGGGGGTCTCGCCCGCCATCTGCACCAGCGTGTTCTTGCGTTCGGCGCCGGAGGCGTCCTTGAGCACGAGATCGGCCTCGACGCGGAGCCCCGCGACTCCGCGGAAGTTCGCCTCCACCTTCTGCGCGACGTCCTCGGCGCTGGGACCCTCCGCCAGCGCGGGCGGAGCGGCGAGCAGCGCCAGAGGGACGAGCGCCAGAGCGGACTTGTGAACGGTGAAAGCCATAGCCGTGCCTCCGTCGTCGGTTGGCGCGGGTGCACCAGGCCCGAGAGCCCGGTGCACGTCGCGCGCGGGGCTCAGTCCTTTTGGAGCTGAGCGGTCGTGAACAACTGGTCGGACAGCTTCTGCTGAAGCTTGATGTTGGCGCCCTTGAGCGTCGTCCGCTTGTTGGTCTGGACGTTCTTGATCTCGGAGAAGTGCGAGCGCCAGCGGCCATCGACCTTCTTGTACTCGCCGACGGTGCTGACCTTCACCAGCTTGCCGCCTTTGTCGAAGAACTCCACCTGGTCGATGTACGGGTTCTCTTTGTCGAAGCAGACGATCGACTTGGAGTAGCCTGAGTCCTCGTACTTGGCGGTGCGCTCGACTTGGTCGCACTTGCGGCCGTTGACCGTCTTCTCGCCGAGCAGCTTGTACTCGTACTTGTCCAAGGTATCGACCGACATGTCCTCGTAGGAGAACTCGCTGCCCTTGAAGGCGGCGCTCTTGGCGGAGCCCGCGATCTGCTTCACCTGCCGCGTCTCCGACAGGTAGAGCCAGCGCGATTCGCTGCCGTTCTTCACTTCGTGGGTCAGGAGCGCGGTGCCCTTGCTGTCGGCCGGGGCCAAGAAGCGGATGAGGCTCTTGGTGGTGTTGCCGTTGTCCTTGGTCCCTTCGACCGCGAACTGCTTGAGCTTGTACTCCACCGTGACCTTGTCCCCATCGTAGAGCGTCATGATCGCGTCGGAGGTCGAGCCGATGTAATTGCTCGCCTCGTCATTGACCTTTTTGGCCAGGTCGTAGCCCGGGTTGCCCGCGAAGGCGGCGCCGGGGATGAGAGCAAGGGCAGCGGAAAGAGCGATGCTGTTCTTCACGAAAGTTCCTCCATTGAGCACGTAGACTCTGGTTAAACGTGGCTCATTCAAGATCCCGCGACTTTTTCGATCGGGACTTCACTCGGGTCAAGCTTGCGTTTGCCTTGTTTGGTTGCCTTGCCACCCCAGATCTTGAGGGATGCCGGCAAGATGAGCAGGTCGAAGGCCGCGCCGATGGTGAGCATGACGGCGGTCGTTAGGCCGAAGTTCCGGTTGATCTGGTAGTCGGTGAATACGAACATCAGGAACCCACCTACCAGCACCAGGGTGGTGGCGATCGAGGCCTTGGAGTGCTCTTGCGCGAGGAACTCGCTGGCCTGCTCGTGGGTCATGTCGTCCTGCTCCCGCAGACGCTTGTACTTGGCGATGTAGTGGATGGTGTCGTCGACCACGATGCCCATGGCCACGCTGCAAGAGATCAGGATCGAGATGTCCAGGGTCTTGCCGATCAAGCTGGTGAAGCCGACGGTGATGAAGAGCGGGAGCAGGTTCACGATCATGGCCAGGATGCCGAGCCGGATGTTGCGGGCCAAGATGAACAACGTGATCGAGATGGACACCACCGCCTGTCCGACGTCCTGGAAGAAGTTCTGCGACATCGACGTGAGCATATGGGAGTAGAGCCAGCTCTTGGCGGTGATCGAGACCTTCAGGTCCGGCGTGTTCTTCTCGGCCCAGGCCTTCAGGTCGGTCCCCCAGTTGATGATCCAGCCGGCCGCGTGGTTCCTGAGCCGGGCGTCGATCAGAGCGGAGGACTCGTCCGCGCTCACCCGGTTGGTGAGCTCCTGGCCCGCCGGGAGGCTGAAGGTATAGGCGTTGTAGTAGCTGGAGGCCCGCGCGTCGCTGTCCGGCACGCGATAGTTCTCCTCCATGTCCTGATTCATCACCCGGTTCATGCTCTTCATGATGTCCGAGAGATCGACCGCTGAGGTGACGTCGGGATCCGACTCCAGCTTCTCCTTCAGCTTGGCCATCGACTCGAGGTACTTCGTCTGCCGAATGCCGCCCTTTTGACCGGTGTCGACCAGCACGGTGATCCCGAAGGGACCGGCGATGTTGTCTTCGGCGAAGCGCGAGGCCACCCGGAACGGCGCGTCCTCGGCGAACATCTCGATCGAGTTGGTGTCGAAGGAGACCTTGGTGAGGCCATACACCGCGATCCCGGTGACCACCGCGGCCATGAAGATGATGGCCCCTGAGGTGCGGTTTACGTAGCGGTTCAGGCGTACCAAGCGGGCGTCCATGCGCGCCGCGAAGGAGTTCGGCTTCTCCTCGTGCTTCTGATGGACGGCCTTGGGCGTGGGCAAGAGCGAGAGGATGCAAGGCATCACGGTGAAGGTGCCGAGCCAGGCCGCCATCGCCCCGATACCGCCCATCCAGCCGAAGGTGGCGATCGGGAGGATCGTGGTCCCGTAGATCATGGCGAAGAAGCCCAGCGCTGTGGTGCTGGCGGTCCAAAAACACGGGACGAACTCGAAGACCATCGTGTTGATGATGGCCTCCTGCTTCGACTCTCCGTGCCGGAGGTGGTCCAAGTATCCGTTGAAGACGTGGTTCAAGTCTCCGACGCAGCAGGCCAGCACGACCTGCGGCACCGCCACCGTCATGTTGTTCAGCTTGGCGCCGAGCAGGGAAGAGATGCCCATGGTGTTGGCCACCGCCAGCATGACCAAGCCCACCGGGATAAGTACGCCCGCCACTTGGCGGTACCAAAAGAGCAGGATGATGACGACGGCCCCCACGAAGAGGGGGAAGAGGGTCTTGATGTCTCGCTGGGCGTACTCTTCGAAGGTCGTGTCCTGGATAGCGTCGCCAGCGAGGTGGAAGGTGATGCCCGTCTTGGCCGAGGTCGACTTTACGATCGCCTCCAGATCGCGCCGGACCTTCACCGCCTGGGCCAGGGGGTTGTCGCCTTCCAGCGTCTGCACGTTGGCGAAGACGGCGGTCGCGTCCTTGGTCGCGTTGATGACCAGCCCTTGGGCGGGAGATACCGGCCCGCGGAGCAGATAGTACCCGACCTCCCGCAACCGGAAGGGTTGCACCGGGAGCTTATAGGCCGAGGTCTTGGCCTGGGCGTGGGTAGACAAGAACTGGAGGACCTCCGCCGAGGCCGCTCCCTTTTGCTTCAAGGACTCGGCGAGCTGGTCGGCGTCGTGCGGCGTGATGAACGACTGCGGATCCTGCGCGTCCTTACCCATGGTGGCCTCGAGCGCGGGGCCGAGGAGCGCCTTGTCAGCAGCGAAGGCGGTCAAGAACGCGCCGACGCGGGCCCGCTCATCCAGCGGCGCCTCGGCCGAGGCCGCCACGCTGAAGGGCTCGTCGCTGGGGGCGCGCACCGTGACCACGTCATTGGGCTTGAGGAAGGTCTCTCCGGCCCACAGCCGGGTCTTGGTCCCTGGCACAAAGGCCTCCACGATCGTGCGGCCGGTGCAGACCGGGGTCTCGGCCTCGACATCACAGTACTGCCCGGATCCGCAGGCCGCGTCGTCGTTGCACTCCTTGGGTTCGGGCAGCGGCAGGCCGGTCACGTCCAGCGCCGCATTTCCCAGCACCGCCCCATAACTCACTCCCGCGACGTGAAACTCTACGGGGTAGCGGAAGCCGTTGACCAGATTTACGTGGCCGAGCTTCGGACCTTTGAACTCGGTCGGCGGCGGGAGCGGCGATTCTTGAGACCGGTAGAGACGGGCCACCATCTCATAGGTCTTCGGGGCCCACACATAGACGTCACCGTCATCGCCCATGGAGATCAGATAGTCGTCAGGGTCGAGGGCCAACCGCCGCACGCTGCCGCGATGGGCCTGCAGCGTGAGCGCCCGCGGACCCTGCCCCGGCACGTGCATCGCCACATTGCGATCCCGCGAGCTGGAGTAGACCCTTCCGTCGGGAGTGACCGCCAGATCGAGCACCCAGTCATTGTGGACGTGGGCGATCTTGGGTGCCCCACCCTTGAAGTCGAGGCCGCGCACCGTACCGTCTGACAGGCCCACGACGACCAGGTCTTCCTTGGGGAGGATGGCCAAGCTCATGGCCTCGAGCTTGGGCACGGACATGAGGGTGGTGGAGGTCCCTGCCGCGGGGTCCCAGGCCAGGACGCGTCCGTCCGAGCCGGCCGAGATCACCTTGGTCCCGTCTTTGGTTCCCGCCAGGGCGGTGATGAAGTCCGCGTGGCCCGGCCATACCGCGAGGCGCTGCAGATTATCGGCGTTGTAGGCGTGGATCTCCCGGCTGGCCACGTAGACCCGCTGGCCGTCCGCCGAGGCGAGGATCTTGGTCACATAGTCATCATGACCTTCCAAGCGACCCACCAGCTCGAGCGTGGAAGTATCCCAGACCAGGACCGTCTTGTAGGAGCCAACATAGAGGCGCTTTCCGTCGGGGGAGAGGGTGAGGGCGCTGACTGACTCTGGCAGCCTGCGGAGCACCGCCACTGTTTGATAGGTCGAGAGATCCCACACCCGCACCGTGCGATCCTCGCTACCGCTATAGGCTCGAGCGCCATCCGGGCTGACGACCACCGACTCCACCAAACCCTCGTGTCCGACCAAGGCGTGGGGCGTGAAACTCGGGCGCTCCCAGGCGATGAGGTCGTTTTTATCTCCCGCCGCGACGATGTGTTTCTTGGTCACCGCCAGCGCCGGAGACTCATGGTCGATGCGGCTGCCGCGGATGATCTGGAAGTTGGCCAGAGAGTCGACCCGCTTCACCGAAGGGATGCGCCAGATATCGTCGGTGAGGCCACGGATCGCGCTCAAGACGCGGTTATTCAGGACACCCTTTCCGTCCTTGAAGAGCACGATCATGGTGTCGTCGCCGCCGAACTTAGCGACGCGCTGGTCATAGGTGTGGAGCTGCTCCGACTCGGGCGGGTGCCAAATACGGAACGTAGTATCGAAGTCCAGCTTGGAGAGCCCGTAGCCGGAGACGCCCAGCAGTCCGAGCGCCAGCGCCAAGACTACGAAGCGAAACTTGAGGATGGTGGTCGCGTAGGCCCTAACCAGGCGATCGAATTTGGTCATGGACGCGGCACATCCGTATCACCGGTCCTGGAGAGTCACAATGTGGTGACCCTGCTTCTGGGATAGCTAGCGGAGGCGGTCGGGCCGAGCGCGCAGCAGATCGCGCAGGAGGAACGCGATTTCTAGGCTCTGAGCGCAGTTCAGCCGCGGGTCGCAGCCAGTGAGATACCGCTTGCTGAGATCGTCCTCGGTGGGGCCCGAGGATCCGCCGATGCACTCGCTGACGTCGTCGCCCGTCATCTCGAAGTGTACACCCGAGAGGATCGTGCCCTCGGCCGCGTGAATCTCAAAGGCGGCGCGGGTCTCGGACATGATCGCCGAGAAGTTCCGAGTCTTCACCCCACCCTTGGTCTTCATCCCGTTGCCGTGCATCGGGTCGACGCTCCACTGGACAAGGTGGCCGGAGCGCTTCACCGCCCGGACGACCGGGGGCAGGCGGTCGTTGACTTGGTGCGCGCCCATCCGGGTGATCAGGCTGATCCGTCCGGGCTCGTCCTCAGGGTTCAAGCGCTCGATGAGCTCCACCAACTCTTCTGGCGAACAGGTCGGGCCGACCTTGACCCCGATCGGGTTGGCGATTCCGCGGAAGTACTCGACGTGGGCGCCGTCGAGCTGGCGGGTACGGTCGCCGATCCACAAAAGGTGGGCGCCGAGGTTGTAGTGGCGGTCGGTCAGCGGGGGACGGGCCGTCAACGCCTCCTCGTAAGGAAGGATCAGGCCCTCGTGCGAGGTGAAGAACTCCGCGCGCTCCAGCACGTCGTCGTTGAGCGCCCCGAAGCCGCCCAGCAGGGTGAGCGCGTCGCGGATGCGGTTGGCGATCAGCTGGTAGGCGGTGTGCTGCGGCGAGCCGGCCAGGAAGCGCAGGTCCCAGTGGTCGGCGTGCCGCAGGTCGGCGAAGCCGCCGCTGGAGAGCGCCCGGATGAAGTTGAGGGTGACAGCCGAGTGGAAGTAGGCCCGCTCGAGCCGGCTCGGGTCGGGTCGGCGCGCCTCGGGCGTGGGCGTGAGGTCATTGACCCCATCACCGCGGTAGGCGTGCATCTCCTGGCCGTTGACGATCTCGGTGTCGCTCGATCGGGGCTTGGCATATTGCCCGGCGATGCGGGCCAGGCGGATGACCGGCTTGCGGGCGCCGTCGGCCAACACCAGGCTCATCTGGAGCAGCATCTTCAGCTTGCGCACGACGGTGTCGCGCTCGACCTCGGCGAAGCGCTCGGCGCAGTCGCCGCCGTGGAGGAGGAAGGCCTCACCCGCCGCGCAGCGCGCGATCGCTTGCTTCAGCCGGATCACCTCCCCGCTGAAGACCAGCGGCGGCATCGTGCGCAGGCGGCTGACGACGCGGTCGACCTCACCGGGGTCCTCGTAGGGCGGCTGCTGCTGCGCCTCGAAGGAACGCCACGTCCAGGGCGCCCACTTCTCGGAGCGAGGAGCGTTCGGAATCAGGCTGCTGGATTCGATCGACACCAATGCGGGGACCTCTTGAACAACCCGCGTTCGGGGAGTTGGAATTAGGACTGATCTGACGTGTTGTCAAACACTGCGAACGTGACGGAGGGTCTCCAATCCTTACGCCGACGTGTGCTGCCAACTCCTCACATTGACAGCCACGCTGATCCCGAGCATAGACCCACCTACCCATGTCAATTCAGCAGCCCGTCGTGGTCGATCTCGGCAAGAAGAAGAGCAAGCAGGTCAAGAAAGTCCTCAAAGGACAAGGACCTCTGTATCAGCACACCCTCGATGCAGTGGAGCAGGTCCGCGCCAGCCTCGGCCCGGACGCCGCCAACCGAGAGTTTGTCCCGGTGATCGTGATCTACAAGAAGAAGCCCAAGAAGAAGAAGAAGAACCGCCTCGGTATCCCGATGCCCTTCTAAGCGATGACCCGCGTCTTCCGCCTCTCGCCTGAGGGTTTAGTGCCGGTCGCGCTCCTCGGGCGCAGCTCCGACAAACCCACCTACAGCATCGGCGCCAACAAGCGCTGGACCCAGCTGGGGGACGGCGTCTCTCGTGCCGAGCACCGGATGGTGCGGGCGGTCCAGGACGGCGTGAGCGCCTGGCGAGAGGCCCGCAACAAGAGCGCTAAGAAGACCGTCGACGGCTGGTTCCAAAACCAGCCTCAGAGCGCCGCCAAGGGGCTCGGACGCTTCATCCGGCACGCCAGTTGGGCACCGCGCGAACTCACCAAGCGGGTCTATCCGGGCCGCGACCCCCGCCAGCAGCTGCTCGCCCACGTGCTGCTGCCGATCTATCGCTAACGAAGTCTCACTTCTTCTTCCGCACCGGCAATAGCAGCACCGACGGGAAGGGCTGCTCGTGGTGGATCGTGTCCGTCCCCATCTTCGTGCCGTAGTGGTGGTTGAAGGGGGCGTCGAAGATCGGCGAGTCGCCCTGGGAGAGTTCCAGGCGAATCCGGTGCCCCTTCTTGAACAGCCAGGCCGTCGGCCAGAGCTCGATCGCCAGCTCATAGACCTGCCCCGGGACCAAGGGCTTGGGGTCTCGGTGCGTGTGCCACGGGCGCAGAAGCTTGCTCTTGTGGGGGTCGAGGGCCCGGTGCGAGGCCTTGAGCCAGCCCCGGGTGACGACCCGCGCGGGCTGGCCCACGTCGGCCAGGGAGGTGGTCACGAAGCTCTTCACCACGTTCATCGGTGGTTGGTCCGAGAGCCGCACGAGCACGTCGGTGTCGGTCTGATCGGAGGAGAGGAACAGCCGCAGCTCGATGGGCCCCACCACCTCGAGGTCCTCGTCCAGCTCGGGGCTGCTGAAGGTGAGGATCCGCTTCACTGAGTTGGGCAGCCCCGCCGTCCCGAACACGCCGGTGCCGAGCCCCGGCCATCCAGACCAGGCCGGGTCAGGGTAGGAGACTGTGGTCGGTGGCGTCCCAGCCGGCGGAGCCTCCGTTTCGAGCGCGCCGTCGTTGATCGAATCGGTCGCCTCCGCCGGGCCCGGCGCGAGGTAGTACCGCTCGACGGTCGTATCCGGGAGGGGCCAGGTGTCGGCGGTCTCTAGGCCCTCCTTCCCCTGCACGACGTACTGCACCGCGGGCTCGTCCATCACGCCGTTGTCGACGCCCTTGAGCCAGTGGTCGTAAAAGCGCAGCAGGATCTCATGAAACTCTAGCGAGTCGAAGATGCGCTGGCTGTCGTCGGTCCCGTTTCCTCCGTCCGCCCCGGCGTTCATCAGGAGCTTCTTAGGTGCGTTGATCTGCTCGAAGGCCAAGAGGTTTCCGCGGGTGTGGAGCCCGACCATCTTCCAGTTGCCGATCGAGAAGAACGGCGTGCGGATGAGGTGAAACTTCCGCTCCGCCGAGCGCTCGAGCCAAAACTCATCCTCGGTCGGGTGCCGCATCATGGCGGCGATGAGATCGAAGGACATGCCATCGTCAGGCATCATCGTGGGCTGGTCGAGGAGCGTGCGGGCGCGGGTGTCGAAGGACCACCAGCTGGCGAAGCCCACGCAGGCGATGCCGCCGTGATAGACGGCCTCTCGGTACGGATCCACGAAGGCGTCATAGGGCGCGATACACGCCAGATGGGGCGGCTGTGCTGCGGCGGCCAGCCACTGCGAGGCGCCAAAGTAAGACTCACCGATCATGCCGACTTTGCCGGTGGACCAGGGCTGGTCGGCGATCCACTCGATCACATCGTAGAGGTCGTTTTGCTCGTGTTGGTCGAGCACCGCCCAGGTCCCTTGCCGGGAGCTGCCCGTACCGCGGACATCGAGCAGGACATAGGCGTACCCACGCTCGACGAACCACTCGATGTGGCCGGTCTCCCGGAAGCGAAACACCGGAGTCGCCGGCAGGTGGACGAAGCGCTTGCCGTAGGGGGATGCCGCAAAAAGCACAGGAAACGGGCCGGGTCCCGGCGGGCGATACACATCGACGCGCAGCTGGATGCCGTCGCGGACCGGCACGGCGACGTCGTGCTCGACCAGGGGCTGGCTGGCAGAAGGGGGAGCTTGGTTGGCCACGAACAGAGCAGGCCGTGGCGTCGATGCCACGTCAAGGCAGGCCGGCCTCCTTTGCTTGCGCTCAGTCCAGATCCGCTGCTACTAGGGTGGGCTCTGGCGACGCTGAAGACCTCCAGTTCGATCGACATCGAGCGGGGACCCGAGACGGTCTTCGACTTCATTATCCACGTCGACTCACCGGCCAAAACTTTCCGCGGCTATGGGCCGATCCCAGCGGTCGAGCGGACGGAGGTCGTGGGGGGTGGCCCTCTGGTGGAAGGCGCGCTGTGCCGAATCACCAGCAGCGATGGTTCAGCCGCCGAGCGGCTGATCACCGTGATCGATCGGCCGACGCGCCACGCCTACAAGCTCCAGGGACGCTTTCGCGCGCCCATCTCCTATTTGGTGAAGAGCGGAGCCGGGGAGTGGCGCTTTGCCCCGATCGGCGGCGGCACCCGCGTGGTCTGGGAGTTCGCCTTCGAGCTCACCGGGCTGTGGGCCTGGCCGATGGCCTACCTCCTGATGACCCTCACCTTCCGCCGCGCGATGCGCGACTGCCTCGTGCTCACCAAGCAGTGTCTCGAAGAACCGTTGCCCCAGCCGGCCGGTCAGCATTAGGGTCACGGCCGTGGCCGAGCCTACGGAGAGAGGTGCCTTAAACGGCGCCGATGCGCGCAGCACGCTCCGTCTGCTGAACCCGACCAAGGCGCACGACCCCGAGCTCGATCAAGCTGTAGAGGAGGGCGTCGCGCTGTGGCGCACCCCGGGGCCTAGCCGCAAGAAGAAGAAGGGCAAGAAGCTGCGCGCGCCGAGCGGCCTGGCCCTCGTGCCGCTGTCGCGCGTGCGGCGACGCCTCAGCGAGGCGCCCCCGCGGCCTCGAGCCACCGATGGGAGCGAGCCCACCGACGAGCGCTTGGCCTATCTTGAGCAGCTCGAGGCCAGCCCGCTCGGCCAGGCATGGCTGACCGATCTCCTCGGCGCCGACGGCCAGCCGACCGCCAAGGCGCCGGCAGAGGGTGTGATCGCGCCGCTGCCGCGTCGTGAGCTGCTCGCGCAGCGCACCGGGGCCGGCGGATCTCCGCCGCGCTCTCGCCGCGTATCCTTCGAGGCCAGCGGACCACGGGCCCTCAGCCGCCTGTTTTTGTGGGTGTGGGCCGGGGTCAGATACTTCTCCGGCATGGTGTTCGACGCCATGCGGGGCAAGAACAGCATGGAGCGGCGCGCGGTGCGGCTCCGGCTCATCCTGGAGAGCCTCGGGCCCACCTTCGTGAAGCTGGGGCAGCAGCTGTCCATCCGCGCCGACGTCTTGCCGTACGCGTACTGCCAAGAGCTCTCCAAGATGCTCGACGCCGTGAAGCCGTTCAAGACGGAGCTGGCGGTCCAGTGCATCGAGCGGGTGGCCGGCAAGAAGCTGTCCCAGATCTTCGCGGTCTTCGATCCCTCGCCGATCGGCTCGGCCTCCTTGTCCTGCGTCTTTCAGGCGGTGCGCCACGGCGGTCAGAAGGTCGCGGTGAAGGTGCGGCGGCCGGGCATCGGCCCGCTGCTCGCCGCCGATCTCAAGGCGTTGGGGTGGATCCTGGACTTCGCCGAGACGATGTCCTTCGTGCGGCCCGGTTTGACGCGAAACCTCCGCGCGGAGCTGCACTCCATGCTGATGGAGGAGCTCAACTTCGCCCGGGAGGCCCGCTACACGGAGCTGTTTCGCCGCCGCGCCAAGAAGAAGAAGCAGACCTTCATCACCGCGCCGCGCATCCACATCGATCTTTCGGGAGACGACGTCTTGGTCACCGAGTTCGTGTCCGGGGTGTTCCTGTGGGAGATCATCGCCGCGCTGGATCGCGGGGACGAGCCGGCCATCCGGGCGATCCGGGCGCGGGGCATCGACCCGGTTCAGATCGCCAAGCGCATGGTCCTGGCCTTCAACTGGGAGACCCTAGAAAACCTGCTGTTTCACGCCGATCCGCACCCGGCCAACATCATCATTCGGCCAGACAACACGATCACCTTCATCGACTTCGGCTCCTGCGGCCGCTTCTCCAACAAGCTGCGCCGGAGCTGGATGCAGCTGCACTACTGCCTCAACAAAGAGGACGTGAATGGGATGGTCGAGGCCTCCATCTCGACGCTGGAGCCGCTGCCGCCGATCGATCTCGACCGCTTCACCAAGGAGGTCGAGAACCTCTACTGGGACTGGCTCTACGCCATGAAGGACAAGAACTCGGAGTGGTACGAGAAGGCCTCCGGGATGATGTGGATGACCTTCGTGGGCTTGGCCAGGAAGTACAACATCCCCATGAACCTGGACACGCTACGCCTGTTCCGTGCCACGTTCTTGTACGACACGATCATGTACCGTCTGTGGCCCGATATGGACATGGACACCGAGTATCAGCACTATCACAAGCGTGCGGCCCAGCGAGCCGAGCGCCGCGTGAAGCGCTCCCTCAAACGCCGGGTGAAGCACGGTCTCAAGGCCACCGACTATATGGAGCTCGAGGACTTTTGGCGGATGGGGAAGCAGGTCCTCTCGCGCGTCCAGCACACGCTGGATACGCCCCAACATAACTTCGGGAACATGATCGGTAAGGCGGCCTTCGGAATCTCGGTCGTGCTCAAGCTCGCCGCGGCCGGCATGGGCATTCACGTCTTCGCGGTGGTCGCGTTGTCGCTCTATCAGACGTTCACGGGCCGGGAAGTCAGCCTGTGGGCGACGTTCACCTCAATCGTGTCCAGCGAGTGGTATCAGCTCATCATCGTGGGCATCTTACTCGTCGTGGTTAGAAAGGCGCTCATGCGAGTCGAAGACATCGACGTCGAACGCGCCTAGAAGGAAAGGGAAGTCATGGATGCAAAGCAGCCTCGGGCCCCGTTGGTCGTCGACCTCGGGAAGCAGAAGAAGAAGAAGGTCAATGAGCTGAAGCGTGGCTACGGCAACCTCATGGAAGAGGTTCGTCGCGCAGTCGCTCAGGCCTCGGACGCGGAGAGCGAGGCCATCCCGGTCGTCGTGCTGTTCGAGAAGAAGGCCAAACGCCGAAAGAGCCGCGTGCCGATGCTCGGACCGTTCTAAGCGGGGGTAATATTTCAATGACGATCGACAAGACGAGCCTGGACGCAACGCTGACCAGCGAGAGTATGGCCCTCACCGGCCCCATTCGCTTCGAGGGTAAAAAGAAGAAGAAGAAGAAGAAGAAGTACTCCTCGAAGCTGGTGAAGCGCACGGCCAAGTACCAGGACGCTGAGCTGAAGGGCATTCACCGCCTAGTGCACGCCGCCGATCGCGGGGTCTCCAGCTGGCGCAGGGAGCGCGACAGGTCAGGGCACAAGCGTCGCGACGGCGCGATCCGTGACGGCCTGAGGAATCGGGCCAAAGCCGTGGAGAAGTTCGCGCGCGAGGCGGCCAAGGCGCCGAGCGATGTGGTCAAGGGCATTCGTCGTCCGCCGGCGCTTCGGCGCGGCGCGGCGCCGTCGGCCTTTGCTCCGCGGGCCCTCCCGCTCTTGGCGCTGGTCGGCGTGGGAGCGGAGAGCAACAGCCCTCCGCCTCCGCTCCGCTTCCTGGCTCGTCCGATGGGGCCTGATCCCGCGGTGATCGCTGCGGCTGCCGCGGGCGTCGCGGCGCTCCTCGGCAATGGGCGTGCCCCGTCGCCTCCGACGCCGAGCCGTCAAGGGGTAGCCTCCACGGTGATCGGCGCCGCGGTCGCGGCAGCCTTGTCCGCGTTCCGTCCGCCGGCGCCGCCGCCGACGGGCCCGCTCTTGGCGTCGTTTGGTCCTGGTCCGGGGCCTTTTGGCCTCGGGGCCTTCGGTCCGGGGGCCTTCGCTGGCCCGCGGCCGCGCGGTCCCTTCGGAATCTAGGGTAGAGGTCGATGATGACCTCCGGTCGCTCACGGGCGCCGGAGGTCATCATGCTTTAAGAGCGCCCATGGGCGAAGTCATCCATCTCGACGGACGCTTCCTGAGCTCGCGCAGCGAGGCTCGCGTCTCCTTGTTCGATCGGGGCTACCTGCTCGGTGACTCCGTCTTCGAGACCATCCGGGCCTACCGCGGGCGCGCGTTCTTGCTGGGCCGCCACCTGGCGCGCCTACAGCATTCGGCTGCGGTGCTGGGGCTGCCCGCGGAGCCGCTCCTCCGTGATCTCCCAGAGATCGCGGGCGAGGCCCTCCAGCGGAGCGCGCTCGAGGACGCCGTGGTGCGTGTGTCGATCAGCCGGGGCGAGGGGCCGCGCGGCATCGGCGAGGTCGGCTACGAGCGTCCCGTCCTCGCGGTCACGGTGCAGCCCTTTCAGCCCTACCCACCGGAGGGCTACCAGCGAGGGATCGCGACGCGTCAGCTGAGCGCGCGCCGCATTCCCCCGGAGTGCTTCGATCCTAGCGTCAAGTCTGCCCTGTATTTGCCGGCGATCTTGGCTCGCCGCGAGCGGTCGGCGGTCGGTCTCATCGAAGGGATCCAGCGGACCGTCGACGGCCAACTCGCGGGTGGCTTGGTGTCGAATCTGTTCTTGGTGCAGAGCGGAGCCCTGGTCACTCCCTCCTTGAGCTCCGGCTGCTTGCCCGGCATCACGCGGCAGCTCGTCCTGGAGCTGGCCGAGGCGCTCTCGCTCCCAGCAGAGGAGCGGCGGGTCGAGCCGGAGGAGTTGCTCCACCCAGAGGAGGCCTTCTTCACCAACACCCTGATGGAGTGTCTCCCCATCGCAGAGATCGACGGACGCGCGCTGCCCGCAGCGCCTGGGGCCATCACGCGGCGCGTGCACCAAGCGCTCCGGGAGCGCGTTCGGGAGGAATGCCCATGACCGATATCCGTGAGGCCTGGCGAGCGCTCGGCCGCCAGCACGCCGTGCCCTACGACCGGCCTCAAACCGATCGCATCTTCGCGCCCGAGTATGAGTGCGCCAGCCGCGCCCAGATCCACGCCCTGCAGGGGGAGCGGATCCGGCTGGCCTACCGCTACCTCTACGAATGCAGCTCGTTTTACCGGCGAAAGTTCGAAGCGGCCGGGCTCGGACCGGACTCGATCAACGGGCGCGATGATTTGGCGAAGATCCCCGTGACCCATCGCGAGGAGTGGCTCGTGGACCAGCAGGCGCACCCGCCCTACGGCACCTTCTCTCCTCTGGCCGAGAAAGACTGGCTCGAGCGCGGCTGGATGCTGTTCACCACCTCGGGAACCACCGCCGCCATGCCCCGCGTCTTTCGCCACACCACTTTCGATCGCGACATGTGGACCTGGCATGGTGCGCGGGCGCTCCACGCGATGGGAGTGAGGCGCGGTGACATCGCCATCAACTGCTTCGGCTACGGCACCTCGGTCGCGTTTTGGGGCCTGCACTACGCCCTCAATCACCTCGGCATCCCGGTGATCCCTGGCGGCGGCTCCAGCACCGAGCGCCGCGCCTTCTTCGTCGAAGCCTATCGGCCCACCGTGCTCCTCTGCACGCCCTCCTACGCTTCCTATCTCGGCAACGCCATGAAGGACGCCGGCCAGGATCCCGCGCGGTCCTCGGTGCGGCTGCTGGTCTGCGCCGGTGAGCCCGGGCCCTGCGTACCGGCGACCAAGGCCCGGATCGAGGAGCTGTGGGGCGCCAAGGTGAATGATGACTTTGGCTGCACCGAGGTGGCGATGTCCCCCTTCGGCTACACCTGCCAGGAGCAGGTCAACCGCACCGACGGGCAGGTCGACGTCCACTTGATGGAGGACGTCTATGCGCCGGAGATCTTGGATCCCGATACTTGGCAGCCGGTGCCGCCGGGGACCCGCGGGGTGCTGGTGGTGAGCAACCTCTTCAGCGAAGCGCAACCTATCTTGCGCTATGTCATGGGGGACTGGGCCACGATCAGCGAGGAGCCCTGTCGGTGCGGCCGCACCCACGCTCGAGTGCTGGGCGGGCTGCAGGGGCGGGCCGATCAGCTGATCAAGATCCGGGGGTTGATGTTCTTCCCGGCGGTCTTGGAGGACGCGCTGCGCCGCCAACCCCAGCTGGGCGATGAGTTCCGGGTGGAGATCGTGCGGGAGCGCGGGATGGACGCGGTGAAGGCCACGGTGGAGTTGAAGCCGGAGATCGGGGCCGACCAGCACGAGGCCGAGCGGAGGCACGTCGAGCGCTCCCTCAAAGGCGCGCTGGGCATCGAGGTCGAGGTCGCGCTGGCGCCTTATGGTTCGCTGCCGCGCGCGGAGTTCAAGGCCAAGCGCCTGTTTGATCGACGGTGAGTGAGGAGTTGATGATGAACCGAGACGCTCAGGTCGTGCACCGCTTGGCTCCGCTGGAGCTCAAACTCCCTTTTTGGCGCTACGCTGAGCTGTTCGGGGGGCGCCCGAACCACTTCCTCCTCGACAGCGCGCGCGATCCTGAGAAGCTCGGGCGCTACTCCTTCATCGGCGGAGATCCGTTCTTGGTCTTCTCGGCCAAGCGGCACCTGGGAGCTGGGCCGGGGGCCCCGGCAGCCGTGGAGATTCAGCGCTTTTCTTATGATGGAGGGGCCCGTACCACGTCGGTCGAGCACCTCGAGGCTGAACCTATCGGCGCGCTTCGCGATCTGTACCGGCGCTACGCCGTGCCGCGGAGCCTCTACGAACAGGCCGGAAGCAGCGATCGCGTCCCCTTCCACGCCGGCGCGGTCGGCTACTTTGGTTATGAGGCGGGATACTTCGTCGAGCGACTCCCCGATGAAGGCGCGGACGATCTGGCGCTGCCGGATATCTGGTTCATGTTCGTCGACTGGGTGTTGGCCCACGACGCGCAGACCAACCAGTCTTACGTCTCGGTGCTGGGCCGCGGGTCGAGCGAGGCGGAAGCTCGCGCTTCGATGGAGTCGGTGCTCAGCCGCAGCGTGGCGGCCGTGCGGGCCTATGAGGCCACGGCGCGGCCAGCTTGGCGCGGTCCGGCCGTCGAGGCCAGCGAGCACGACATCGACGTCCATGCGCACTTTGACGAAGCGGGTTACGCCGCGCTGGTGGAGAAGGCCAAGGAGCACATCGTCGCGGGGGACATCTTCGAGGTCTGCACGACGCATCGGCTCGACGCGCCTTTCACCGGCGACGCCTGGGACCTGTACGCGGAGCTTCGCCGCATCAACCCGGCGCCCTTCGCCTGCTTTCTCCGCTTGCCGGGGGCGGCGGTGGTCTCCTCTTCGCCCGAGCGATTCCTTCGCCTCGGCCCGGACCGGGTGGCCGAGAGTCGACCGATCAAGGGGACGCGGCCGCGGGGCAAAGACGCCGCGGAAGATCAGGCGCTCATCCAAGACCTCGAGGGCTCAATCAAGGACCGCGCCGAGAACGTGATGATCGTGGACCTCGTGCGCAACGACCTCGGCCGGGTCTCCGAGGTCAAGAGCGTGCACGTCCCGGAGCTGATGATCATCGAGACCTACGCCACGGTCTTTCAGATGGTCTCGACCATCCGCGGGACGCTGCGGGCCGACAAAGATCTATTCGATCTCATCGCCGCCTGTTTTCCGGGTGGCTCGATGACCGGCGCGCCCAAGATCGAGGCCATGAAGATCATCGACGCGCTGGAGCCGGTGAAGCGCGGTATCTACTCGGGCTCGATCGGCTATCTCGACTTTGGGGATACCTTCGATCTCAACATCGTCATCCGTACCTTGGTGGTGAAGGATGGGCGCGCCTACTTCAGCGTGGGAGGAGCGATCGTGTCCGACTCGGATCCCGTCGGGGAATATCGTGAAACCGTGGATAAAGCCCGGGCGCTCCGCCGCGCGCTGGCCAACGTGGCGAGGGGACAGCAATGAAGACCTTGCTCCTCGATAACTATGACTCCTTCTCCTATAACTTGGTCCAGTTCATCGGTGAGATCGACCGCCTCCCGGAGGTCTATCGCAACGACGCGATCACGCTCGGCGAGATTGCGGCGCTAGCGCCTGACCGGATCGTGATCTCGCCCGGGCCGGGCAACCCTCAGGATCCCGCGTATTTCGGGATCTGCCGCGACGTGATCCGAGAGCTCGGTCCGCGGATTCCGATCTTGGGCGTCTGCCTGGGGCACCAAGGGATCGTGGCGGCCTTTGGGGGGCGGGTGGTCCGCGCCCAGGAAGCCATGCACGGCAAGACGAGCTGGGTGCACCACGACGGCGACCCGATCTTTGGGCAGATCCCCCGGGCCTTCGAGGCGATGCGTTATCACTCGCTGATCGCCGAGGCGGCCAGCTTGCCGAGCTGCTTTCGGATCACCGCCAAGACCTGGGACGAGACGATCATGGGCGTCCGCCACCTGAGTCACCCCATCCATGGCGTGCAGTTTCACCCCGAATCCGTAGGGACCGGTGTCGGGATGCAGATCCTGCGGAACTTTATCGAGCAGGGGCTGAGGCTGTAAGCGGCGCCGTGCGCTTCATTTTGGCCAGCATCCGCAAGACGCCGCTGCCTTCGAAGAAGAAGAAGCCGACCGCCATCACCGCGCCCAGATAGCTGCCGTAGATCATGATCGGCGGGATATCCAGCGTGCGCAGGCCGATGTAGCTCGGCTCGGCGTAGCTCGGGTAGGTGGACATCAACATCGCGGTCACGATGGCGCCCATCATGATGGAGAGCAGCACGTGGAGCAGATACTCACCGGCGTCCAGACCTCCCAGGTCGAGGCGGGAGGACTTCTCCAGCGCGCAGTCCACGAATGAGTTGGTCATCTCGACCGCGCAGATCGCCGGGTAGAGGAGCCACCAACTGCCGCGGGCCTCGACGTGCACGATAAGGATGAAGAAAACCGCAAAAAGCAGGGCCCGGATCGCGTGGGTCATGTTCTCGTAGACGCTCTGGGGGCGGGTCCACAGTCGGGCGCGGTAGATGTGATAGTAGAAGACATCGAAGGCCCCGAACGCACCGGCCAAAGATAGTACGTAGAACGCTACAATCACCGGGGGAGAGTAGGCTGCGAGCGCGGCATTGCCTAGAGCTCATCTCAAAAATGCACTCGCAGCGAGAGCGTGGAGACCGAAGCGAGCCGGGCATCCCACGACGGAGCAGCGGAGGCGCAGTTGTTCTCGTCGAGGAGCGGACGGAGGAGGCTGCCGCGCTCCGCCTCGAGATCGGCTGGCGCCGGCCAACCGGGCGGGGTGCCAAGCGGCTGAAGTTGCAGGGGAGAACCCCGCGGGGGTTGACGTGGGCGGCGAGGAAGGGTGGAAGGAGCGATCACGGGCGTGTCCGCCCGGTAACGAGATCCGGGAACCATGATCGAGCTCGACGGATCGGAAGGGGAGGGAGGCGGGCAGATCCTGCGAACCGCGCTCACGCTCGCCTTGATGACCGGGCGAGCCATCCGGCTTCGGCGCATCCGCGCGCGGCGCTCTCGCCCCGGGCTCTTGCGGCAGCACCTCACCGCGGTCCGCGCGGCCACTGCCCTCGGACAGGCCATCGTCCAAGGAGATACGGTCGGCTCGCTCGATCTGTTCTTCGACCCCAAGCGGATCGTGCCCGACCACTACAAGTTCTCGGTGGGGACCGCGGGCAGCGCGATGCTGGTGCTGCAGACCGTGCTTCCCGCGCTCTTCACCGCGAGCGGCACCGCCGAGATCGAGGTAGAGGGCGGGACCCACAACCCAGCGTCGCCACCCTTCGACTTCCTCGAGCACGTCTACATCCCGCTGATGGCCAAGATGGGCCCGCGGATGACCGCGACCTTGGATCGCGCTGGGTTCTATCCCGCCGGCGGCGGCCGCGTACGGGTGAAGGTCGAGCCGGTCCAGACGCTGGCGGCCTTGCACGTGGAAGAGCGGGGCCAGATCGTGCGGCGGCGCTTGGTCTCGCGGGTGGCGGGCCTGCCGAGCCACATCGCTGAGCGGCAGATCGCGGCCTTCCTGGAGACCAGCGGTTGGCCCCCGGAGTCGGCCGAGCGCGAGGTCCTCGATCCCACGTGGGGGCCGGGCAACGTGCTCCTCGCCTTCGTGGAGTCCGAAGGCATCACCGAGGTGGTGAGCGGCTTTGGCGAGAAGGGCGTTCGCGCCGAGATCGTCGGCAAGAATGTGGCCGAGGAGGTCGGGCGCTACATCGCGCATGGCGCGCCCGTGGGCGAGCACCTCGCCGACCAGCTCCTCCTGCCGATGGCCTTGGCCGGGGAGGGCAGCTTCGTCTCTGGCCCCCTGACCCTCCACACGGAGACGCAGATCGCCACGATCAAGCGCTTCTTGCCGGTCGAGATCGATCTCAAGCCCGAGGGTGAACGCATGCGAGTCACCGTGCGAAGAGCCTGAGCGGTCCCCCTGGCTTTGCGGAGCGAACGGCCTCGGACTCCGAAGAACTTCGGGGATGACATCGAGAAGTTGGTGAAGCAACTGCGTCCAAGCGCCGCTGCTGGCGTTTCAGCAGGCCAAGCTGGCGACCGAGCGGAACAAACACGACGCGCCCCGCGATGACGCCGCGGCGCCAGGGTGAGCTACGCGCGCGTTCAAGGAGGGGCTACCGGACCTCGGGGATCACGCCGTCTTTGAACTCACGGTACCGGTACCGGTCCCGCTCTGAAGCACCAGCCAAGAGCCTCCGCCACCCGCCACCCCCGTCGCCTCCGCGTCACTGTGACTCGCTGGCCGCGATGACGCAGCGTTGACCCCCCAGACAATTGTTAGGTAGCCATGTCCCATGAAACACGTAGGCCTGCTCAGCGGCGCGGGCGCGTTGCTGCTGCTTGGGCTGAGCCTCGGTCCACGCCTGGTCCTCGGCCCTGAGTTCCCGGCGGTGAAGGTGGAGGCCAAGACCGTGGTCCAGACCGTCGCCGCCACCGGCCGAGTGCGCGCCGCCGGTCGCCTCGAGCTGGCCTCGGAGGTCTCGGGGGTCGTCACGCGTTCGGAGTGCCACGAGGGCGCCCGGGTGAAGGCCGGGGACGTTCTCTTCGGCCTGCACGACGACGAGGCGAGGGCGCAGCTCGCGGAGGCCGACGCGCAGCTCCGCGGCGTGGAGGCGCGCTACGAGGAGCTGGCCGGCTCGAGCCGCAAGGGTGACGAAGAGGCGCTCAAGCGCGCCGAGATCGCGCTGGCCGACACCACCGATCGCTATGGGCGTCTCGAGCGCTTGCTGGCGCAGGGCGCGGTGGAGGCGGCGCAGGTCGAGGAGGCCCGCCGCAAGCGCGACCAGGCCGCCTCCCAGCTGGAGAGCGCCCGCGCCCTCGTCATCGCCAGCGGGGCCACCGGATCTCGCGTACGACAGCTGCGGGCCCAGCTCGACGAGGCGCGCGCCCGGCGAGCGCTCAGCGCGGCGCGCCTGGCCAAGATGACGATCGACGCGCCCGCGCCGGGTCTGATCGCCGACTGCCGGGCCTTGATCGGCGACGTGGTGAGCGCGGGGCGCGGCTTGATGACCCTGGTGCTGGACGGCGCCACCGAGCTGGTGATCGAGCCGGATGAGAAGAACCTGGCGCTGCTGGCGCTGGGCCAAAGCGCCGTCGCCTCAGCCGATGCCTTCGCCGATCAACCGTTTGGGGCCAAGGTCTCCTTGATCGTGGCGGCGGTCGATCCCCTGCGCGGAACGGTGGAGGTGCGCTTGGTCGCTGACCAGCCTCCGGCCTTCTTGGTCCCCGACCTGACGGTAGCGGTGGAGATCGTGGTGCGGAAGAAGAGCGAGGCCCTGGTGGTCCCGCGCGCCGCGGTCAAGGACGTCGACACCAAAGAGCCCTGGCTGTTCGTGCATGAAGGGGGCGCGGCGGTGAAGCGCCCCGTGAAGCTCGGCATCCGCGGCGACCTCGAGCTGGAGATCAGCGAGGGCTTGCGGGCCGGGGAGATCGTGGTGCTGCCGGGGAGAAAGCTCCTGCCCCCCGGCACCCGAGTTCGCGCCGTCCTGAGCGAGGGCTGAGCGATGCGCTACGAGCTCATGGTCGCGGTGCGCTTCCTCCGCCAGTCGGCCGGGCAGTCTCTGCTCGTCTTCGGCGGCGCCGCGGTGGGGGTCGGCGTCATCATCTTTCTGACGGCCTTGCTCGGAGGACTCCAGGCCAGCTTGATCCAAAAGTCCCTCGGATCGCAGGCCCACATCGTGGTGAAGCCACAGGAGCTCTTGACCCGTCGCGTCTATCAAGAGGCAGCGCATGAGGTGGTGGCGGCGATCGTCGATCGACCGGCCCAGCGGCTCCGCCCGGTCGAGGAGTGGGTGAAGGTGATGCGCAACTTGGAGCAGGTGCCCGGGGTCGGCTCGGCCTCCCCGGTCTGCAGCGGGCCCGGCTTCGTCTCGCGCGGTCGCGCTGAGAAGTCGGTGCTGCTGCTCGGGGTCGATCCCGAGCGCTTCGACGCGATCATCCCGGTGTCCACCAAGCTGCTGGCGGGGCGCTTTCGTCCGTCGGCCTCAGAGATCTTGATCGGCTCACTCTTGGCGAGGGACCTCGGCGTCAGCGTCGGCGATTCGCTGCGGGTGTACTCGACCGGCGGGGATAGCGGCGCGATCCTCTCCGTCGCCGGCATTTTCGAGCTGGGGAATCAGGTGGTGAATACTCGCTGGGCGCTCATTTCGCTGCGGCGCGCCCAGACCTTGTTGAACCTGAGCGGGGGCGTCACCGAGATCGACCTGCGCGTTGGCGAGATCTTCGAGGCCGATGCTATCGCCGAGCGCATCGAAGATCAGACGGGGCTGGTAGCCGACTCTTGGATGCGGACCAACGCCGACCTGCTGGTGGGTCTGAAGAGCCAAGACAGCTCGGGGCGCTTGATCAGCTTCTTCGTGATCGTGGCGGTCGCGCTGGGGATCGCCAGCGTCCTGGTGGTCTCGGTGGTGCAGCGCTCGCGCGAGATCGGGATCATGCGCGCCACCGGGACCACCGCTCGCATGATCTCTCGCATCTTCTTGATCCAGGGCGGTCTTACCGGGGCCTTCGCCTCGGTCTTTGGTGGGCTCCTCGGCGCGGCCTTGGCCAAGTTCTTCGAGACGCTCGCCAAGAACCCCGACGGCAGCCCTATTTTCCCGGTCGCGCTCACCCCCGGCCTGTTCGCCGGAGCGAGCGCGGTTGCCATCGTGGTGGGGCTCTTGGCGAGCTACGGGCCAGCTCGTCACGCGGCGCGCCTCGACCCCGCCACGGTGATCCGCCATGACTGAGTCCACAGTCGTCGAGCTCAGCGGCGTCACCAAGGTGTTCGGGGGCCAAGTGCCCACCACCGTGCTCCGGGGCATCGACCTGAGGCTCAGAGCCGGGGAGATGGCGGCGCTGATCGGGCCTTCCGGCTCCGGCAAGAGCACCTTGCTGAACATGATCGGCCTCCTCGATCGACCGACGGCCGGCCGCCTGGTCATCGAAGGCAAGGACACCGCGGGGCTCGACGACGGCGAGATCACCCGCTTGCGCGGGCGCCGCTTGGGCTTCGTCTTCCAGTCGCACCATCTCCTCCCCGCCTTCAACGCCGAAGAGAACGTGGCGCTCCCTCAGGCCGCCCGCGATGGGCGCCTCACCGCACAGCACCTCGAGGACGCGCGCGCGATCCTGGCGCTGGTGGGCCTCTCCGACCGGACCCGCTATCGCCCCTCCGCCTTGTCGGGGGGCCAGCAGCAGCGGGTGGCGGTCGCGCGCGCCTTGGCCCAGCGTCCCGCGCTGGTGTTGGCCGATGAACCGACCGGTAACCTCGACACCCAGGCGGCCACCGAGGTCTTCGACCTCATGCGGAGCTTTCACCGCGACTTCGGCACCAGCTTCTTGATCGTGACCCACGACCCTCGGATGGCCGCCCGCTGCGATCGGCTCATCGAGATCATCGATGGGCGGATCGTGAAGGACGAGCTCCAAGAGGGCCGGCGGTGAAGGCCAAGGACCGGGTCCTGGACGCGGCGGAGGGGCTCAGCCCTTCGGAGGCGCCGGCGCCTTTGACCCTTCGCTGAGCCCGAGCTTGGCCAAGATATCCACGCCGAGCACCTGCTTGACCTGCTCCGACGAGGTGATCGCGCGCAGCGCCAGGTCTCCTCCGCCGCCGAGGGCCGGGGCGCGGGCGTCGATCATCGTGACCTTGTCGATGGTGGTCTCTTGCACCAGGTTGGTCATGATCGCCATGACGTGCTCGAGCTTCTGGAGCAGGAAGATGTCGCGGGCATGGACCCCCGACCGCTCCCAGCTCGCCGCCAAGGTCCGGAGCACATCGGCGCGAGCCTGGCCGTCCTGGATCACGGGCGCGACCTGAGCTTTGGCCATCTCCTCGGCCGCGGCGCAGGCGGCCTTGGCCGGCTGAATGACATCGGCATCGAGCTGGCGCCGCACCTGCTCGATGCGGGCCTTCTGGACCTCGAGATCGGCGCGGGCCTTGGCCACCTCGGCGCGCACGGTGGCCTGCTCCTCGGCGACCAGTGCGTCACGGCGGGTGGTGGTGTCGATGAGCCGCCGCTCGGCCTCGGCCTTGGCGATCTCCATCTGGGCCTCGATCTTGGCCTGGTTCTCGCGCTGGCGGTTCTCCGCCGAGCGCACCACCGACTCCGCCTTGGCCTGCGCCTCCGAGATGCGGGCGCGCTTGACCACCTCGGCGCTCTTCTTACGGCCGATGGAGTTCAGATAGTTCACGTCGTCGTGGACGTTCTGGATCTTCAGCATGTCGACGACGAGGCCTAGGTTCCCGAGCTCGTCCTCGACCTGCTGCACCAGGCGCTGGGCGAAGAGCACCCGGTCTTCGTTCACCTCCTCGGGCGTCATGGTGGCCAGCACGCCGCGCAAGCTGCCCTCCAGCGTGGTCTTGGCGGTCTGCATCACGTCCTTGCGGCTGCGGCCGAGGAAGCGCTCGATGGCGCGGTTGAGCAGCGGCTCGTGGCCGGCGATCTTCACGTTGGCCACGCCCTGCACGTTGAGCGGCACCCCGCCCTTGGAGTAGGCGCTCCGGGCGGTGAGCTCGATCGCCATGTTGGTGAGGTCCATCTTGTCGACGGTCTCGAGCAGCGGCACCCGGATGCCGCGTCCGCCTTTGACCAGCCGATAGCCGAAGGTGCGGTTGTTGCGCTGCTCGCGGCTGCCCGAGAAGATCAGCACCTCATTGGGGGCGCAGATGTAGATCAGGTTTCGGGCCCAGATCAGGGCCGAGAGGAACAGCACTCCAAAGAGCGCTCCGAAGACGATGACGACGACTCCCATGGTGGTCCTCCTCCTTAGCGTCCGGCCGGCGGAACCGGCACGGTGGCGATCTCGTTTTTACCGGCAGCGCTGCGTCCGGCGATCACGCCGGGGATGTCGATGCCGGTGGTGTCGGCGATCGACTTGAACACCGCGCTCAGCATGGCGGGGTAGGCGGCCACATAGGCCGAGAGCACCTGGCCGTCGCCGCCGTCGATCATGCTCAGGTTGTCGATCTTTACCTGCCGGACGGTCTTGGCCGCCTGGGCCAGGATCTTCTCCAGGTCCTTGAGCAGGTAGATGCGCAGCGCGTTGTCGCCGGCCTCGATCCAGGCCGAGTGCAGGGCTTCGATGGCTAGGCCTACCGCGCGGCCGTCCTCGCGGATGGAAGCGGCGGCGCCCCGCGCCCGATACTCCTCCTGCGTGCGGGAGGCCTCCGCGGGGATGATCTGGTCGACCTGCAGCGTGATCTCGGCCAGCTGGGCCCGGACCTCCTGCAGCTCTTGTTCGGCGCGCGCCCGGGCCTCCCTGGCGGCGGCCGAGGTCCGCTCCTCCTCCGAGCGCACGCGCGCCTCGAGATCGGCCTGCACCTTGCGGAGCTCGTTCTTCATCTTGGCGATGGCCGCCTCGACGTTGGCCTGGGTGACATTGGCGCGGGCGATGTTCTGCGACTCGATCTGCTCAGCCTCACGCTTGGCATCCGACTCGGCGATCTCGGCGTCGCGGACGACCTGGGCGATGGCGGTGCGGCCGATGGAGTCGAGGTAGCTGACCTCGTCCGAGACATGGGTGATCTGCAGCGTGTCGAGGTGAATGCCGAGCTTAGAGAGGTCGGCCTCGCTCTCTTCGGCGAGCTTGTCCACGAACTTGAGCCGGTCCTGGTTGACCTCCTCCGGCGTCAGGTTGGCCACCACGCCGCGGAGGTGTCCCTCCAGCGTCTCCCGGGCGACGCGGGCGATGTCGTCGGTGCCGCGGCCGAGGAAGCGCTCGATCGCGTTGCCGATGGTGCGTGGGTCGCTGGAGATCTTGACGTTGGCGATGGCGTCGACGTTCAGCGGGATGCCGCCGGCGGAGTAGACGTTACGCATCGAGATCGGCAGCTCCAGCTCCGACAGGCTCATCTCGGCCACCTGATCCAAGATGGGGATCACCAGCCCGCGCCCGCCGAAGATGGTCCGGTAACCGCGCTGGGTGCCGTCGGCCAAGGCGTGGCTGCGGCCCGAGATGATCAGCACCCGATTGGGTGGGCAGATGACCAGCATCTTGCGCAGCAGCGCGAAGGCCCCGAGCAAGGCGGCCAGGATGACGGTAGCGACGATGATCTCAACCATGTTCTTCTTCTCCCCTCGGTGTTGCGTCGAGCAGCGCTGCTTCTGGCGTGACCAGCGCTCGCTCCCCCTCAAAGCTGAGTACGACGATGCGCGCGCCGGCTGGCAGGGCCAGCGCGCCGTCCGCGATCGCTGGTAAGTCGAGCAACTCACCCCCCAGATCGAGCCGCACCTTTCCCGGGCGACCGGGCGCGATCTCGACCAGCACCTCTCCGGAGCGCCCCGCCAGCTCGGCCTGCCCGACGGTGCTGGTCGATTGGCTCCGGTTCAGCGCCCGGGCCAGCGACGCGATGATCACGCCGGCCGAGAGCCCCATGAACAGGGAGAGCCCCAGCACCACGCCCGATCCGAGGCCGGCGAGGAGGCTCAGCAGGAGCCCGGCGACCCCAAAAAAGGCACAAAAATAGGTCCAAAAGCGCAGGCTGGCGACCATCCCGATGATGCTGGCGGCCGCCTCTGTGCCGTGATCCGCATGGCTGAGCTCGTGGCCTCCGCTGTCATGGGCGCCCGAAACCATCGAGAGGACGAGCAGTCCACCCCCGACGATCGCGAGAACCACGTAGATGCTCAGCATCGCCCGCGGAGAGTGCAAGCGACGGGCCTTGGACGCAAGACCGGGCCCGGTGCTCAAGGAATTTCAGATAACGGGAACTTCGCCGCGCAGGTGGAGCTTGGCCCCCGTGGCCGCCTGGATCTGCTCCACGCTGAGGTCGGCGGCGCGCTCTCGCAGGACCAGGCCTTCGGGCATGACATCGATGACCGCATAGTCGGTGACGATGGTGTGAACGCAGCGCACCCCGGTCAGCGGCAGGCTGCACTCCTTCAAGATCTTGGGCTGCCCATCCTTGGTGACGTGCTCCATGGCGATCCACACCCGTCTGGCGCCCGCCACCAGATCCATCGCCCCACCCATGCCCTTGACCATCTTCCCGGGGACCATCCAGTTGGCGAGATCTCCTCGCTCTGAGACCTCGAGCCCGCCGAGCACCGTCATGTCGATGTGGCCGCCGCGGACCATGGCGAAGGACATCGCGCTGTCGAAGTAGCTCGTCCCCGCGATCTCGGTGACCGTCTGCTTGCCGGCGTTGATGAGGTCGGGATCTTCTTCGCCCTCGTAAGGGAAGGGGCCGACGCCGAGCATGCCGTTCTCGGAGTGGAGCACGACCTCCACGCCTTCGGGGATGAAGTTGGCGGCCAGCGTGGGCAGGCCGATCCCCAGGTTGATGAACATTCCGTCTTTGAACTCTCGCGCCACGCGGCGGAGGATCTGATCTCTGGCCAGGGGCATTACTTCTTCACCTCGCCGCAGTTGCAGATCTTGAGCGCGAAGGGGCCGACCTCCACCTTGGTGCTCAGGGCCTCGGGGGTCGTCGGGCACTCTTTCATGCACTGCTCCGTCGACATCCGGCTGATCAAGTTGCTGATCACGCCGAGGCCGATGACGACCGCCACGAGCACCACCGCATATCCTAGGGACTTCATCGCCGGTTCTCCTTCACGCCCGAGGCCGGACGGTTCGTTGTTCGATCCACTTTTGGTAACCGCGGCCTTGTACGATCCGCCGCACGAACACCCCCGGGACGTGGATCTCGTCCGGCTCGAGCGCGCCGAGCTCCACGATCTCCTCCACCTCGGCGATGGTGACCTTGGCGGCCATGCACATCAGCGGGGAGAAGTTGCGGGCGGTCTTGCGGAAGACCAGGTTGCCCCAGCGATCGGCCTTGTGGGCCCGCACGATCGCGAAGTCGGCCAGCAGCGGCTTCTCAAAGACGTACCACTTGCCGTCGATCTCCCTCGTCTCCTTGCCCTCGGCGGCCTTGGTGCCAAAGCCGGTCGGCGTGTAAAAGCCGCCGATCCCCGAGCCTCCCGCGCGGATGCGCTCGGCCAAGGTCCCCTGGGGGCACAGCTCCACCTCCAGCTCCCCGGAGAGGAACTGCCGCTCGAACTCCTTGTTCTCGCCGACGTAGCTCGAGACCATCCGCTTCACCTGGCGGGACTTGAGGAGGACGCCTAGGCCGAGCTCGGTCGTGCCGCAGTTGTTGGAGATGATCGTCAGGTTCTTCACGCCCTTTTGGTGGAGGGCGGTGATCAGGTTCTCGGGGTTGCCGCACAGCCCAAAGCCGCCGGACATCAGCGTGGCGCCGTCGTGAATGTCGGAGATGGCCTCCGCGGCGCTCGTCATGACTTTGTCCATGGGGGCGCGGTAGCATTCGCCTGAAGCGCGAGTCAACGTTGCCTCTTGCGCGGAGGAACAGACCGAGCGAGGTTCTACCCAGGATGACCGGCCAAAATCGCCGTAGAGGCTCCCGCAAGATGGCGGAGGTGAAGGTCGACTATCGGACGGTGGGCAGCTTCATCACCGACTACTCACGCGACATCTCCCAGGGAGGCATCTTCATCTCCACCTCGCTCCCCTTGAACGTAGGGGACCAGGTGCGCCTTCGCATCACCTTGCCGGGGCATGAGCTACCGTTTGCGCTGGAGGGGGTGGTCCGCTGGAACACCGGCCTGCAGGACAAAGAAAAGCTGATCCCCGGGATGGGCGTGGAGTTCACCGGCTTTGGCGACAACGTCAAGGATGAGCTCGCTCGCTTGGTCGCCGTGCTGGAGCAGGAAGAAAGCAAAGGCTCTGGTGCGCGATAGTCCGGCCGTCTCGGCCGT
>Ga0154020_10000611_pt1 | contig 43512 bp, 40 predicted proteins | sample Klosneuvirus_201_FD_109709 | JGI IMG/M metagenome (GOLD analysis project Ga0154020, IMG submission 109709) | Active sludge microbial communities from wastewater, Klosterneuburg, Austria - Klosneuvirus_20160825_MG | ecosystem: Engineered > WWTP > Aerobic digester > Activated sludge | place... | reverse complement strand
TGCCGGTGTCGGATGGCCCGGTCCAGTTGACGCCATCCCAGGTGAACTGTGCGCTGGAGGTGCCAGCCGCCAGCGTCACCGGGGTCATCGACGGCGCCATGCACAGCCCGGTGTCACACAGGCAGTAGCGCTGCCCGCCGCCGGTCAGCTCGGCGAACGGGATGAGGCCGCTGGCGCCGGCGCGATCGCAGCCCCCGGCATCCTGCGGCGTCGCGACCACCCCGGTGACCGTGTGCGCGATCACGATGTCATACGGCACGCTGATACCAGCGCGCGCCTGCGCCAGCGTGAACACGCACGGCCCGCGCACCGCCAGGCTGACCCCGTCGAGCGCCGGATCCGTCAGCGAGGTGCCGCGGCAAGGGCCGGCATCGATGGTCGCCCCGTCGGTGCTGGCGTCACTGGTGACGGCGCCGTCGACCAGGGCGGCGTCCCTCGCGGCGCTGGACGAACCGCCGCAGCCGGCCAGCGCCAGCATGATGGACAGCCCCGCAGCGCGCGCGATGCTCATGCCGCCATGGTAGTGCAGGCTGAGCCTGTATGATCACCGCATGCAGATCGGCACACGCGAGCTGGTCATCGGGGTGGCCATCGCCGGCGTGGTCGCCGGTGGCTTCACCGTGCGCCGCTGCATGCGCCCGAAACTGTCGGATCGTGACCAGGTCGCCGCCGACACCCGCAGCCTGGCCAGCGAGATCGTGCGCGGTCGCGCCAGCAAGGTCGGCGCGCGCCTGGCCCCCGAGCTGACCTGGCGCGGCATGGCGCGTGACGAGCTGGTCGACAACCTGCGCGCCGGCACCTTCTTCTGGCGCGATGGCAGCGCCCAGCTGTCGCGCCTCGAGGTCACCGTGACCGGCACTGGCTCCGGCGTCACTGCCACCAGCACCGGCGACTACCTGCTCCGCTTCCGCCGCTCCGGCGACGCCCCGCTGGAGACCCACGGCGGCCTGTTCGAGCTCGGCTGGCACAAGCAGCGTGGCCGCTGGCGCGTCACCCGCGCCGACCGTCTCGAGCTGCCGCGGCAGAACTAGCGCCGCGCCTGCGCCGCAGTCGCAGCCGGCGACCCAGCGCCAGCGCGGCCAGCAACAGCAGCGGCTCCGCGCCGGTGAGGCCGCAGCTGGAGTCGCCGCCGCGGGCGTGCACGCGCACGGTGACCTCGCCGGTGCGGGCGCTGGTGCAGGCCGCGTGGCTGGCGTCCGCGAAGCTGCACTTGACGCTGCTGCCGTCGGCGGCCGGGGTGCCGCTGCCGAACAGGCCGGCGGGGATGTACAGCTCGGTCGCGCCCAGCGCGGGGTCGTTCATCCAGGTCAGCTCGACGGCGCTGGCGCTGACCGCGAAGCGCACCGGGGTGCCCGCGATCTTGGCCGGGTAGGGCCGCGGCCTGAAGTTCTGCCGCAGCGCGCCCTTGTCGTCGACGATCGAGAAGTCCTCGACGTTCCAGCCGTCGAACTTCTGCGGCGTCCAGCCCGGCGTGTAGACCCACTGGGTGGCCGAGGCCAGGCGCGCGTCCAGCTCGGCGTACAGCGCATCGAGGTACTCGGCGCCGCGGCTGGTGTCGGGCGCCGCGCCCATCTCGCCGACCAGCAGCGGCACGCCCCACTCGGCGGCCTTGTCATCCATGGTCTTCATGGCCTCGCTGACGCCGCTGCCGTCCCACTGGTGCAGCGACGCCACGAAGGTGTTGTAGTAGTGCGGCGAGAACGCGTAGTTGGTCAGGGTGGGGCGGGGCAGGGCGCTGGGCGTGCCCACGCTGGTGATGGCGTTGGGCGACAGGAAGATGATGGTGTCGGGCGCGGCCTCGCGGATGGCGCGCGCGGCGTCGTGCTCGAGCGGGCCGACCTGGGTGACCTCGTCGCCCCAGGGCTCGTTGATGGGGTCGTAGCCGATGACGCCGGGCTCGCTGGCCAGGCGGGTCGCGACGCTCTTGACCATGGCGAGGTAGCGCGTGCGCGCGCCGGCGGTGTCGGCGTAGAAGGCGTCGAAGGCGTCGTGGGTCGGCTGGTCCGAGAGCAGGCGCGAGCCCCAGTTGACGCAGGACGGGCCGTTGTCGGGCGTCGCCTGCGGGATGCCGGGCGCGATGGCCCAGGCCGGGAAGCCCTCGCCGCAGCCGCCCAGCAGGGCGCGGCCGAAGCCGTCCTGGTGGAAGTCGACGATCACATACAGGCCGGCCTCGTGGGCCCAGCGCACCGCCTGCACGTAGTAGTCGAGATAGCCGGCGTCATGGGCGCCCGGCGTCGGCTCGTAGGCCTCCCAGGTGAACAGCAGGCGAATCGCGTTGAGGCCCCACCCACGCAGCGGCGTCAGCATGTCTGCCCTGGTGATGGGCTTGAACGGCGGCACCTTGGAGTCGCCCGCGACGTTGACCCCGCGCAGCAGCACGGTGCGCCCGGCGGCGTCCTTGAAGGCGCGCCCCTCGACGCGCAGCACCGGCGCCGCCAGCGCGACCCGCGACCCCAGGACGACCATCGTAACCACAAGCCGCCAGCTCATGCCGGGAGCTTACCGCCTGATGCGGTCAGGATGGACAACGCTGATGAGGCCGACCCCGACGGCTCGAGGTCACCCGACGGCGGTGTTCAGCGCTGCCAGGACGGCCTCACGTCGCGAGGGCACCAGCAGCGCAGGTGTCAACTGGAACTGCAGCTGCCCCCCGGTCGCGCGCGGCAGGACGTGCACCGCGAGCCCCACCAGTCGCTGCAGTGGCACCAGCTCTCCCGCCTCGACCACCAGGTCGTCCCCCTGGCGTCGGACCGTGGCCAGCGCTGGCTCGCCTGCGCCAGGCGGTGCAGCGCCGGCCGGGAGTCGCTGCAGCGCGACGCGGAGCGGCTCCGACGCGATCGCCACGCCCTGCTGCGGGACGACCCAGGCCATCCCCAGCGCGAGCAGGCTGGCCAGCTGGACCATCACGTAGCGACGGGCGCGTTCCAGGGTCACCTGCGGGCGCAGCTCGGGGTACTCGAGCTGCAATGCTTCGGCGTCCGCGGCCACCAGCGCGGCCATGGCGTCGAGGCCACAGGGGCGGCCCTCGGGCAGGTTGGCGATCTGCACCAGCGTCAGCCAGGCCAGATGTGCGACCTCCAGGCCGGACTGGCCGCGCTCGATCCCGAGCAAGTCCTCGGCGAGCATGCGCGTCGGGGCGCCCGGCGAGACCAGGAAGCGCAGGCCGCGGTCCAGCATCATCTCGTGCCCCAGATCCAGCGCTGGGCCGTCGTCGCGCAGCGCCATGGCCAGTGCGGTGACGTGCAGCTCGATGCCGCTGCGGGCCGCGGCCTGGATCGGATCGAAGCCCGACGCGCCCACCGCGAGCGCGGCCGCACGCAGGACCGTCACCGGGGACGCCTGGTCGGGAGCGCGCGCCACCGCGGGGTGTGCCGTGTCGCGCACCACCTGCAGCAGCGTGCGCTGGTGGTCGGCCTCCAGCTGCCGCGCGCAGGTCGCGGCCGCAGCGGCGAGGTCGCTGCACGGCCGGCCGGGCAGCAACGCCAGCTGTCGCTGCGCCAGCATCTCGAGCTCCGCGGGCTCCAGCGTGCCGGCCAGCCGCAGGCGCAGCCCACGCGGCAGGGTGGCGGCGGCCTTCGCGATCCGCGGCCCGTCCAGCAGCGCGCGCTGCAGCTCGGCCAGCAGGCCATGGCGGCTGCTCGGCGGCACCAGGCCCAGTGCACGCGCGAGCCTGTCCAGCTCTGTGCTGGCCATGGCGCCGAGCTGGGCCGCCATCCGATCTGGCAGGCCCAGCTCGGCGCCCAGCGCTGCGACCACCTCCCAGGCCAGCGTGCCCTCGCGATGCAGGCCGTGCTGCATCAGCTCGTCGATGGGCAACATCATCCCCGACATCCAGCCACGTTCGCCGGCGCGCTGCTGAATCAGGCCGTCCTCCAGCAGCCGCCTGGGCAGCTGCTCCGGCGTCACGCCCTCGAGGCCCCAGCGCCCGAGCACGGCCGCGCGCTCCTCGAAGCTGAGCTTGGCGAGCACATCTGCCATCGCCGGCAGGGGCGCTGGTTCAGCGTCCCGTGGTGGGAGAATGACCGGCGTCGGCGTGGTCAATCAGGGCTGACCGAGAACGGGTTGCGCGTCGACCAGTACATCGGCGGGTCGCCGGTCAACACGATCTCGTAGTCCCACTCGTCCACGTAGCAGGACACGTCCGCGGTCGTCAGATCCAGCGTGCAGTCGACGCTGAACTGCCCGGCGGCGATCATCGCGGCCGCCGCATCCCAGCCACGCCGGTGGGGCGTGGAGGTCGGTCGACTCTTGTGCGACTGCCAGTAGGTCGTCCAGCGCGCCTGATCTGCGACTGGCAGCGTGTACTTGCGGCCGTTGTAGCGCGCGTGTGCCTGGGCGGTGTTCATGCTCTGGGTGATGCCGTCCGGGCCGCGGCGCATGGCCATGACGTCGTCCACGATGGCCTGTGCCTGCGAGTTGTCGAGGCCGGCCTTCATCCACTCACCGCGCGTCTGGTACGCGAAGATCTCGCGGTGGTAGTCGAGATCTCCATCGGCGGGCATGTTGTGGCGCAGGTTCTCCGCACCGAAGGCATCGGTGCGGGCGTTCTCCCATTCGGTCTCGTCGGTCGAGCTGTTGGCGTCCTCCTCATCGCCGGCGTGCTCGAGCACCCACTCCTGGATCATGCGCTGGAACAGCGAGCGATCCGCGATGGGCGCCGGGGTCGCGGCGCGGGCCGACTCCGCCGTGGCCCAGTCCTTGATGCGGTCGACGCTGGCCTGGTCGGTCGCGCTCGTGAGCTGGGTCTGGGTGGCGCGATAGCTGGCGTTCAGCTCGGTGTTGGCGGCCGTGTTGGCGCGCGCCAGGTCACCATACTGCGCCTCGATGAGATCGCCGGTGCGCCGGCTGGCCGCGTTGGCCGCCGCTGCAGCGTCGGACTTGCCGGTGATGGCCTCGAAGATCATCGACGCGGCGGTCTCGACCAGGACGCCGATCACGAAGCCGATCACGGTGCCCACACCCGGCGCCAGCGCGCTGCCGACCAGCGCGCCGGCCGCGGCGCTGGAGCCCCGCTTGATCAGGTTCTCACCGAGCGTGGTGAGCAGGTTGCCCAGGGCGTTGGAGACCACCGACGCAGCCGTTCCGTCCGACCAGCCGAGCATCGGATTCTGGGTCGTGCGCGCCAGGTAGTGCGTCCAGTTCTGGACCATCCAGTCGTGATTGCCACGGATGAAGTTCAGGGCACGCTCGTGGTAGTCGAGCAGGCGCTCCTGCGCCAGGGACTTGTCGACCGTGCCGGCCGCGGGGGCCGCGCCGCCCGCGGGAGGCGCGGCCGGCGGTTGGGCGCCCGCCGGTGGTGCGGCTCCGTGCGGGGGGTCGCGCTGGATGATCGCGCGCGAGACCACGCCGCTCGAGACCGGGCTGACCGGCGCGGTGCCTCCCGCGACGAAGGACTGGGCAAACGCCTCCGCCTCTTGCTCGTGGGTGTCTCCAGGCGTGGAGACCTGCATGTCCTCCTGGATGGAGGTGGTGGCACCGCGCTGCTGAACCGTGTGGGCGACCTCGTGGGCGATCAAGCGATCGCCGGCCGGCGAGCCCGGGGCGTAGGTGCCCTGACCGAAGTGGATGTCCTGCCCGATGGCGTAGGCGTTCGCGTTGAGGCTCTGGGCGGCCTGCTCGGACGCTGCTCCGCTATGGACTCTGACCCCCGAGACGTCGGCGCCCAGGGCCGAGCCCAGCCGGGACTGCAACCCTTCTGGCAGGGACACCCCCGGCGAACCGGCGGCGCCCTCGACAGCGGCGGCCGCACCCTCTGTGACACCGTCGCCGCGTGCGTGCCGACGCACCATGCTCCCGGTCGCGCTGCTGCGCCCTGGAGCGCGGTCCTCGGTGGCGCCGCTCGCGCCAGTGTCCACCCCGGCGCTGTCTTCTCGCTTGAACATCGCCCCTCTGCCCGTTATGGCCAGGACCTACATCATAGCCGTCCTCAGACTACTACGGATTCGGCCTGACAGATCCCCCCGCCACAGCGGAAAACCTCGCCCAGTCGCGCACTTGCCGCCGATCCAGAACGAGGGCCATCACATCTTGTAGCGCCAGCGCTCGCTGCCGTCCTGCCAGGCGATGGCGACCACCACGCTCTGGCGGTCGTGGAACAGCCGCAGCGCGACGATGGCGACGTCGCCCATCAGGTGGCCCATCAGGACCTCGCCCGCGGGCAGCTGCAACGTCCAGTGCACCTGGCCGTCGGTCAGGCTGAGCCGGCTCAGCAGCACGCTGGCGCTGTTGCGATCCATGGTGTCCTGGTGCACCACGATGACGCCGGCGTCGCCGGGCAGCACGATGCCGCGATCGTCGTGGCCATACTCGCTGAGCACTTCGGGGTCGATGAAGGTCGAGTCGCCGACGCGAAGCTTCGGCTCGAACGCCTCGGCGTCCCTGAACAAGCCCTCACGGGGGCCGCCCTCGACCGCCTGGAAGCTGTACGGAGCCACCACCGAAGGGGTCGCGCCGTCTGCGCCGCTGCCCAGGCTGGCCAGGCGGGGCAGGGCGCGCAGGAAGGCGCGCAGCTCGGGGTCGTGATACGCGAGGCTGCCGATGCTGGCGCAGTTGCCGCCCTGGTCGAAGTGCAGCGCGCGCCCGAACTGCGCCGTGTACGCGCGCTCCAGCGCCGCGCGCAGGACCTGGCCGCCGCCCTCGTAGGCCTGCAGGCAGACGCGCTCCTTGCTGCTGTGGAATGGGCGCGCCACCAGCTCCTTGCTGTCGATGAGCAGCGTCTCGGCGCTCTTGGTCGTCACCAGCAGCGCGCCGGTGCCGAGGTCGACCTCGGGCGAGTACGACAGCCCGCCCGCCAGCGCGGGGTTCTTCTCGATCAGCGCGCGGGTGCTGACCGCGACCCCCAGGGTGTCGACGTCACACAGCTCGAGCAGCTGGCGCTTGCCGACATAGCTGCCATCGAGGTCGCACCAGAAGCGCCCGGGTCCCGCAGGCAGGAGCTCGGGGCGGTCGTCGCGGCTGGAGTCGAACCAGATCTTGCGCGCGAGCCGCTTGCCGGTCGCGGGGTCGACCAGATCGATGCGCCACTTGCTGCCGCCGTCGTCGCTGTTCTTGAGCTGGATGGCCTCGCTGACCACCAGCAGGCGCGGCTGGCCGCCGTGTGACTGCACCAGGTGCGCGTTGTACAGCTCACCCGGGCTGCGCAGCGCGCGCTGACGCTGGCAGGCGCGACCGCCGAAGATCAGCCCCGCGATCAGCCCCGCGATGGCCACGACTCCGCCGACGCCGAGCAGCGGCTTGGTCCACGGCCGAGCCGGCTTCGCGCTGGGTTCGCTGCCCTTGCTGGGGCGCCCGCGCTTGCCGCGCTTGCCGCTCTTGCCACCATCGCCGCGGTCGCGGTCGCCGCTCTTGGAACGCAGCCGCTCGAGCTCCGCCTTGGCCTCGGTCAGCGCGGTCTCCAGCTTGGCGGCGCGCTTGCGATCCTCGCCGCCGGAGCGCCTCAGCTCGTCGAGCTCGCGCTCGGCCGCCTGTGCCCGCGCCAGCGCCGCATCCAGGTCATTTCTGAACAAGCAGGGCCTCGCTCCACACGATACCCGCATTCATGGGCAGCGTCCCGGCCAGCAGTTGCCTCTACTGCGCTGGCGGCTCGGCCGGCAGCTTGGCCATCGGCGCCGGCACCGAGAAGCTCTGCGTCGCTGGCGTGGCGGCCACCGTGTGCCGGGTGCACTCGAAGCGTGCCACGCCCATCATCCCGCGCATGCGCTGCATCGCGCTGGCGTCGTTGACGTCGAGCGGGATCCCGATCGCGCACGCGGTGTAGGCGCCCGCCGCGACGCTCTCGAAGTGCGCCGGCTTGCCGCCCAGCGCCATGCGGGTGTGGATCGACCCCGGCCCGCGCTCGGCCACCTGCATGAACAGCTGATCCATGGTGCCGCTGCTGAGGCTGCCCGAGACCAGCCACAGCAGCGCCGCCTTCGACAGCGCACCATCGGCCTCGGTCGCGGTCACGTCCAGCGTCACCCCATCGGCGCCGAGGTCGACATCCAGCGTCGCGGTCTCGCTGGCGCGCACGTCGACCAGCCGCGCGTACATGTCGCCCGGCCGCGCGCCGCCGCCGCCGATCATCACGGTCAGCGTGTAGGCGCCCGGGCTGACCTTGTCGAAGCGATAGCTGCCGTCGGCGCCGGTGGTCAGGAACAGCGTCGAGCTGGGCGCCTGGCGCGGGCTCACCAGCAGCACGACCTTCTCCAGCGGCTTGCCCGTGCGCGTGATCTTGCCGGCCAGCGCCCCGGTGGCCTGCAGCACCAGCGTGACCTGCGCGCTGCCGTCCCCGGGCGGCACCGGGAAGGCCAGCGAGCGTCCATCTCCGGCGTGCTCCGCGATCACCACCAGCGGCCGCGGCCCCAGGCCGGTCAGCACGAAGCGCCCCGCCGCGTCGGTGCTGGTGCTCTGCGACCCCGGGCTCTCGGCCTCGACATACAGCTCGCTGCCGGTCCCGGTCAGCCCGCTGCCGCCGGCGACCAGCGCGCCGTCGACCGGCGTGCCATCGGCGCGCAGCACGCGGCCGCTGATCGACCGCCCCTGCTCGACCGTGATGGTGCCGAGGTCGGTGTCCTTGCCCTGGCCAGCCTCGACGTCGACCGCGGCCAGCTGCCGGGGCAGGAAGCTCGGCCCGGTCACCGAGATGGCCTGCTTGCCGCCCGGCACACGCAGGCGGAAAGCACCGTCGGGGCTGGCGAACGGCGCCGGATTGGCGGTGCCGAAGCCGACCGCAAACAGCCCCGGCGTCGAGCCGTCCTTGTAGGCCACGCGCCCGCGCACCACACCATCCTCGGGCACCACCACGCGCACCTCGCGAGCCCCCGGCTCGACCGCGAGGCCGGCGCCGACCTCGAGGGCATCCTCGACCGCACCCGGGCGCGCCGCGCGCAGCCGGTAGGCACCCGGCGGCAGGCCGCCCAGCGAGAAGCGCCCGGCGCCATCGGCGATGTCGCGCGGGAAGCCGCGCAGGCCCCACTCGCGGCGCGCGCGCGGATCGCCCTGGGTCTCGGGCACCACCTGCACCAGCGCCTCGGCGATGGGCTGGCCCGACGGCGCCACCACCACCCCCGCGATCACACCGCCGACCTCCAGCGTGAGCACGAGGTCCTCGATCTGCGACGTCGCCGCCAGGTCGGCGACCACCACGGCCGAGCTCTCGCTCGCGCTGCGCGCCAGCACATCGACGGCGCGCCGCGGCAGCCCGCGCAGATCGAAGCGGCCATCGTCGTCGGCCAGCGCGACCCGGGTCGGGCTCCACAGCAGGCCCTCGCGCAGCGCCACCCGCACGGTCGCCGCCGCCACGCCCGCGCCGGCACCGTCGACCACGCGTCCGGCCAGGCGCGCGCCACCCTCGAGGCGGATCTCGACGTCGCTGCGCGGCGTGAGCCCGTCCAGCGTGATCGGCGCCGAGGTCCCCGGTCCGGCCTCGGCGTGCTGGGCCACGAAGCGGAAGGTGCCCGCCTGCAGCGCGCTGAACGCGAAGCGCCCCTCGGCATCGCTGACGGCGGCGTCGCTGCGGGGCTCCAGCACCGGGAACGGCTCGCTGACGTCCTCGGGCAGCACGCGCGCCTCGGCCACCGGCTTGCCGGCGGCGTCGACCACGCGGCCCGACACCGCGACACCCGCGCGCAGCTCGACCAGCTGTCGCTCCAGGGTCCCGCCGCCCGGGGCGCCCGAGGTCTGGATCATGCGCCGCGCCGGTGCGAACCCCGGCGCCGTCACCACCAGGATGGGCCAGCCGGCCCCGACCCCGCGCAGCGTGGCGACGCCGGTCGCGTCGGTCTGCGCGCCCAGCGTGAGCAGGCTGCGCAGCTCGACGCTGGCGCCCGCCACCGGCCGCCGCGTGGTGGCCTCGACCACCGTGACCTGCAAGCTGCCGGCGCCGCGCAGGCGCAGGATCACCGGCTCCGACCTGGAGTGCACCCGCGTCGTCACGGGCCCGGCGTGGCTGTCGCCGCTGGCCGCCTCCAGCGTGTAGTCGCGCGCGACCAGCGCCTCGAACACGAACGAGCCATCGGCCGCGCTGTCGACCGCGCGGCGCGGGTTGCTGTCCAGCGCCACCCGGGCGCCGGCCACCGGCTGCTCGTCGGCGTCGATGACCTGGCCCTCCAGGCGCAGCGAGCCGCGGCGGTCGTCGTCATGGGTCTCCAGCGCCCGCGGTCCGGTCGCCGGCGCCGCCTCGGGCTCGACCGCCGTGGCGAAGCGCGCCTGCGCGCCGGCCTTGCCGCCGGCTGCGCCCGCCCCCGCCCCCTTTGCCTTGCCGCGCCCGCGCCCCCCCCCCGCCCACCGCCCCGCCAGCCCCCCGGCGACCAGCACCAGCAGCGCGACCCAGATCAGCCGTTTTTCCCTCATCGGACTATATCGACACCCGATATAGGGGAAGGTTCCAGAGAATTCGTCGTCAGGGCAGCATGACGATGCCGACGAACGCCGGCGCCGTCACATTGGTGACCGGCGTCAGCGCGGTCAGCGCGCCCGTGGTCTGGTCGATCCTGAAGGCGTGGATGTTGCCCGAGCCCTGGTTGGCCACCAGCATGAGGTTGCCCGACGGATCGATGGCGAAGCTGCGCGGCGTGTTGCCGCCGGTCGGCGTGTGGCCGATCAGCGTCATCATCCCGGTGCCGGCGTCGAGCGCGAACCCCACGATGGTGTTGTTGCCGCGGTTCGACCCGTACACGAACTTGCCCGAGGGATGCACCAGCACCTCGGCGCCCGAGGTGCCCGCGGTCGGGGCCCCCGCGGGCAGCGCGGGCAGCGTCTGCACCGGGGTCAGCCGCCCCTGGGTGGCGTCGTAGCTCAGCGCCGTCATGGTCTCGTTCTTCTCGTTGATGAGGTAGGCGAAGCCGCCGCCGGGGCGAAAGTCGAGGTGCCGCGGCCCGGCCCCCGCCGCCGTCGCCACCGACGCCACCGCGTTGGCGGTCAGCTGCCCGGTGGTGGCGTTGAACGCGAACTGCGCCACCCGGTCGACGCCGAGGCAGGGCACGAACGCGAACTGGTTACCGGGATCGACCGTGATGAGGTGCGCGTTGGCCCCCGGCGACTCGGTGTCGACCGCGGCCGCCAGCCCGCCGTTGCTCTGCACCGGCAGCACCGCCACCGTGCCCGAGCCATAGTTGGCCGCCAGCACCCACTTGCCGGTCCTGTCGACCGAGACGTGCGCCGGTCCGTTGCCGCCCGAGCCGACCCCACCCAGCGACGTCAGCGCGCCCAGGGTGGCCCCGCTGCGCGTGATCGAGAACGCGTTGACCCGCCCCGGCGAGCCCTCCTCGACCGCATACAGCGCCGTCCTGGCCGGATTGACCGCCAGGAACGACGGGCTGGCCGCGGTTGCGGTGCCCCGCGACGTCAGCGCGCCGGTGGCCAGATCCAGCGTGAAGATCGAGATGGTGTTGCCACCGACATAGACCACGGCCGTCCCCGGGGCGCCCGCATCCGGCTGCGGCCCACTGTCGCCGCCACCGCTGCCACCATCTCCTCCCGCACCCCCATCACCCCCGCCGCCACCACCGTCGACGACGACCGCAGCATCGCCGGTCACGCCGCCGTCGCCGCCCGGCGGCGCCGTCACGCCGCCATCACAGCCCGCCGCACCCAGCAGCACGGCCACCACGAATCCCAGCCGCGCGCTCGCCATGCGCCTATCCTACCGGATCCCGACACCGGGCAGCCGCAGGCCCCCGCACTTCGGTTCACGACGCGGCAGCGCAGCGCTGCGTCAGCGACTGACACGGCGCCGCGCGGCTGCTCGTGGGCGGGTGGGGAGGCGCCGTAGGCGCCAGGAGACTATCGGCAGGCGCCGTCGTGCGACTTGGCGACCGAGGCGCAGCTGCGCATGCAATCGTTGGCGTAGGTGCGGCCGTCGCAGCCGCACACCGGGGCGTCGATGTTGGCGCAGCGGCACGCGAAGGCACCGCGGCAGGTGCCGGCGATGTCGGCCGGGCAGAAGCCGCCGTTGCTGGAGTAGTCCTGGTCGCCCATGTAGCAGACCAGGCCGGTCTGGCACTGCAGCGCCGCGATCCCGCCGCAGGTCGCGCCGTCACCGCCCGCGGCCGGGGCGCACGCGCCGGCATGGGCCAGCCCCATGTTCGAGTTCAGGCGCTGGCAGTCGTTCGAGTAGGTGCGGCCGTCGCAGCCGCACACCGGGTTGTACTGCAGCGTGCACACGCCGCCGCGCGGCGGGGCGCACACGCCGGCGGGGTCGCTGATCCCGCACTGCGTCGCCGTCATGTCACACACCAGGCCCTCGTTGCAGGTCAGCGAAGCGATGCCCCCGCAGGTCGAGCCCTCGCTGCCACGGCACGCGCCGCGGTAGACCGTGTCGACGCCCGCCGCCGCGGCCGCGCACTGGTTGCCGTAGGTGACGCCGTCACAGCCGCAGTAGGGATCGTGCTGCAGCGTGCACGCCTGCGGACGCAGCTGGCAGGTGCCGCCCTGGTCGGCCGCGCCACACATGGTGCCGTCGGCGAAGTCGCAGTAGGTGCCGGCAGGGCAGGGCTGCGCACCGCGGGTGCCGCACAGGCCGCCGGTGACGACGGGCACGGTGGCGCGCAGGGTGTAGCTCAGCGGATCCCGGCCGCGGCTGCTCACGTAGGCATAGCTCGAGACCACGACCAGGTAGTCGCCGCTGCCCAGCGCGCTGCTGGGCAGGCACGAGTTGGTGGTGCCCCTGATGCAGTCGTCGTTCGAGCTCAGCAGGCTCCAGCGCGAGCCCGAGCGCTGATACAGGAGGAGATAGGTGTCGCCATCGCTGGCGCTGACATCGAGGCCGACCGAGGTCTGCGCCGCCAGCGTGAAGCTCCAGGCATGGACCTGCTTGGTCCGCGTCAGCGAGCCGGTGGCCGTGCCCGGCACTGCCAGGGCGCCCATCTGGGTCGGGCTGCTGAACGAGTCAGCGGCGCCGCCGTTGACGTCGATGAAGGCGGTGTCATCGCCGATCGGCTCCTTGTCGGGCATCTCCGACGCACAGCCCACCAGCATCATGGCCAGCCCAACTCCGCTCCAGCGCAGCGCACGCATCATCACTTCGAATCCCCCAGGTGGCGCCCACAGTGGGCGCACGAAGGCCTTCAGCACCTCCCGTGCCAGCAGCCACTCCCAGCTATCCTCGCGATTCCTCGTGGCCGCACTGTCGCATCCGCAAACAGTGGCGCGTGCACGAGCCAGCGCGGGCTAACGCTTGGGGGGCGGCTCGCCCAGCGGCAGCATGGGCTGCTGCAGCTCGATGTGGGTCTCGCCGGCCATCACGCGCTTGTACTCGGCGCGGCTGACCGAGACGTAGCGGTCGTTGCCGCCGATCTCGACCTGCGGCCCCTCGGTGACGGCGCGGCCATGCTGGTCGACGCGCACCACCATGGTGGCCTTCTTGCCGGTGTGGCAGATGGTCTTGATCTCCTGCAGGGTATCCGACCACGCCAGCAGGTACTGGCTGCCCTCGAACAGCTCGCCGCGGAAGTCGGTACGCAGCCCGTAGGCCAGCACCGGCACGTCCAGCCGATCGACCACGTCGCCGAGCTGGCTGACCTGCGCCTTGGTCAGGAACTGGGCCTCGTCGACGAAGACACAGTCGAGCTTGCCACGCGTCTCGACGTCGCGGCTGACCACGGCGAACACGTCCTCGTGGCGCTGGAAGCGCAGCGCCTTGGCCTGCAGGCCGATGCGCGAGGCGACCAGTCCGTCGCCGCCGCGGGTGTCGACCGCGGGCAGCATGATCAGCGTGCGCATGCCGCGCTCGTGATAGTTGTACGCGCTCTGCAGCAGCGTGGTGGTCTTGCCGGCGTTCATCGCCGAGTAGTAGAAGAACAGCTTCGCCATGCCAGTTCCTTGCGCGGGGGCGGCCGCAGTCTACCGGAATGCGCGTGGCGTCTCGAAGAAGATCCGCCCGCGCCCGCGGCGCCGGGCTAGCATCGCAGCATGTCCCGATGGCTCCTCCCGGTTGCGGCCGCGCTCGCCCTTGCTGGCTGCCCCGCCTCGCGCAAGGCCGGCCCCACCACCACGCTGCCGCCGACCGCGCTGTACCCGTCACGACCGCCCACCCTGCCGATGAACTGTGCGCGCAAGGGCCGCCTGGTCTTCATCGGCATGGACCGCCTGGTCGGCGTCTCGGTCGACGAGGTCGCGCGCCACTTCCATGACAGCTACGGCCTCGGCGTCGAGGTGCTGCCGGCGTTCTCCGCCAGCCTGCTCGACCCGGCCTGGGATCCGGCCACGCGCCAGCTACGCGTCGAGCAGGCCATCACCAACCTGGCGGCGCAGCTCGGCCCGCTGGGTGACGCCTGGGTGATGGCGCTGGTGCACCTCGACATCCGGGTCGAGAAGGCGACCGAGCTCGGCTTCGCCTTCGCGGGGCGCCAGGGCCCCATCATCCTGCTGTCGCTGGCGCGCATGGCCGACGCCCAGCGCGACGGCCAGATGGACGTCACCCTGCTGCGTGCGCGCCTGTTCAAGCTGCTGGCGCGCCAGATCGGCACCACCTACTGCGGCCTGGCCCGCAAGGGGCCGCCCAGCAGCGTGATGCGCGAGAAGATCTCGATCGCCGCCGACCTCGACAGCATCGACGAGGCCGACTGGCGCTCTGAGCCCTGACTCGGTCGCGCGTCGCCCGGCCAGGACGCCGGGCGGAAGGCGCTACTTCGAGAGGACGATGTTGGCCTGCACGCCGTTGCAGACGTTGTCCATGAAGTTGTACCTGAGGCGGACCTTGGCGCCCTCGGTGGTCAGGCTGCCGGTGCGTGCCGAGACGCGGTCGCCCATCGAGCAGGCGGCGTCGTTGGTGGAGAACTTGCACGCCGCCGGCGCGCAGCTGGTGATGCCGGTCCACATGAAGCTGGCGGTGGGGCCGAGGTTGGTGACGGTGGCGGACTCGCCCTCCATGCACATGGGCGAGGTGTAGGTGATGGCGAGGCGGCAGCCGGTGCCCATGCTGGTGAAGGTCACCGTGGTGGTCGGGATCGCGGTCTTCCAGGCCGCCGTGATGTCGGTGGCATCGCAGGCGTAGCTCTCCAGGGTGTAGCTGCCGGTGTAGGGGCAGGCGCCGGCGCTGGCGTCGACCGTGGTGCTGGCGTCGACGCTGGTGCCAGAGTCGACGGCGGGGCCGTCGTCATCGTCACCTCCACACCCGGCGAGCGCGATGGCGAGCGTGAGGGTGGCTGCGACCTGGCGATAAGTGATTGTCATGGTGACAACATACTGGAACCAGCACGCGCTGGCCATCCCGCGGACGGTTCAGAACACCAGCAGCCGGGGCGTGAAGCTCTCGTGGACCAGGTGGCGCACGCCGTTCCAGCGCGGCAAGGCGAGGTCGCCGAAGCCGCGCACGCAGGTGATGGCGCGATGGCTGCCGGCCACGACCGCGCCGCTGGTGTCGATGCGCACGGACTCGACGTCCCAGCGCAAGCCTGCCGTGGGGCTCGCCGCGGACCAGGTCGCGACGTAGGACTGACCGTCCCAGACGATCCCCGCGCGAACCGCCCAGTCGGTTGCGCCGCCCAGCAAGACCTCGCTGCCGACGACCAGGCCCCCACCCTTGCGCACCCGTGCCGCGCGTGCCTGGAACCCACCCTGGTCACCCGCCGACACCAGCTCGTAGCCGGTGCCGTCCGCCGCCATCGTCGTGCGCTCGCCGGCCAGCGTCGTGAGGGTCGTGAGTGATCCCGAGATGACCGCGCCCGCGGCGTCGAGCTCGACCAGATGCACCTTGCCATCGTAGCCGTCCCACGCCAGCGCCCAGCGATCACCGGCCCATACCAGCGGAGCGCTGGTGGCGTTCCACAGCAGCCCTCCCGGCGAGAGCACGAGCGGCGTGCCGACCAGCGTCCCCGCCGCCGAGACTCGCGCAAAAACCGGCGCAAACGGCGCGACGTCCTCGCTCCACACCAGGCCCCACTCCTGCGCAACCGGGCTCCACGCGATGGTGAGGTCGCGCACCATGGAGCGCACGCCGCGCGCATGCGGCACCACCAGCGCCGACCCCGCGATGATGCGACCGTCGCGATCTGCACGCACCAGGGTCAGGCGGGCGTCATCGCGGTAGAACACGCCGAGCTGTCCGCCGGACCAGGCGATCCGCGCGGTGCTCGCGCCCGCCAACGCGTCCGCCAGGGTGAGGCGCCCCGATTCGTCGAGGGTCGCGAGCCGGGCCGGCGCCCCGGCATCACCCTGCACGACCGCAACGAAGTGGCCATCGGCCCAGGTCAGATCGCCGAGCCCCGCTGTCATCGGGAACGCCGCCACATCGAGCGCGCCCGGGCACCCGGCCAGCGTCGTCGCGTCCGGCCGCGCACCGTCGGCGACCCGCGCATCGAGGGCGAACGCCGCGCCATCTGCGCGAGCATCAGCCGTCGCGCCATCGCCTGGCCCGGCGACGTCCTCGTCGCCACAACCGCCCACGGTCAGAGCGACACCGATCACGACCAGGAACCCAGCTCCGCAACGCATACCGCGCCAGACAGCAACCCGCATGCCTGCCCGGGGCAACGTGAACTCACGGACTTGGGTGACGCCTCGGGCCGCTGTCGCATGACTGTCTCTGACAGCTGGCCCTCTCGTCCTGGCGCTCCTGCCCGAGCGGCACCCGCAGCCCTGCCGCGCGGGTTGCGTTCCCATCGACACGCCGCCATCGCTCGTGGTGGGTCGAGCCCGAGTCAGTCGGCGGTCGAGATTCGACAGCGAGGGAGCCGCTTCTCCAGGGCTCTCAGCTGGCGCTCCGATTGCGAGAGGCCTTCGAGCAAGAGTGAGCGGAGTTTGTCGAGCTTCGCGAGCGGTGCAAGGTTCGTGATCGAAGTGCTCGAGACGTCCAGGTCGCGTAGGTTCGTCAGCTTGGCGAGCGGCGCGATGCTCGTGACCTCGGCGCAGTTTCCGATGCGCAGGTGTGTGAGCTTCGTCAGCTTGGTGAGCGGCGTGAGATCGCTGAAGACGTTGCCGTAGAGATCGAGGTGGTGCAGCGACGTCAGCGCGGCGAGGGGCTTCAGATCGGCGATGCCGGCTTCGTAGAGATCGAGCTTCTCGAGCTTCGCGAACGCCTCGAGCTGCTTCGAACCGGGATCGCCAGCGAAGCCCAGCGCGGTCGAGAGCGCTTCACGCGTGGCCTCGTCGAGCCCGAGCCACCACTTCTGCCAGCGCTGCGCTGTCTGCGAGAGCTTCGTCGCGACCGGCTGCTTCGGCGGTTTGAACCCTCGCTCGCGGAGCGTCTTCATCTCGCTCGCGATCTCGCCCGCGCAGCCGACGTTCGTGCGTGCGTCGCGGATGTGGACCTCGGAGAAGCGAACGACGTTGGCTGCTCGTTCGATGTGCACGTCTTCGCTCCAGCGCATGCGCTTCATCTTGAACCGCGCCGACGTCCGGCCGGTCCTGCCGACGGGCGTGTGCTTGCCCATCTCCGCGAGCTCCATCGCGAAGATCTTCGCCGCCGCCTTGTCCGTGGCTGCCGACCACACGCGCGTGGTCTCTCGGCGCATCGTGGCGCCGCGTTGCTCGAGCGTCAGGGTCTCTTCGTACTCGTGGGTCTTCTTCTCCCATCGCTGCTTCGCCATCCGCGGGTTCTACAACACGCCGATGGTCCACACCACCCGTGGTGCTGCTGACGAGCGTGCCTGCATGCGCGCTCACCCTGTACACTGCGTTGCAGGTGGGGCTAGCGATGTTCGAAGAGACGATCGCGTCTGCACGGGGAACCGCGTTGACGGCGGCGCTGGAAGAGGCCACTCGCGAGGTGAGCTTTGGCAACGCCGAGGGCTGGGTCGCTGCCGTTTGTGACGCGCTGGCTTCCGATCGCGCGGGCCCGGCGAATGCGGAGGCGTTCGCTGCGTTCTTCAGCGCTGCATTGCAGACCGTCGCGGCGGCGAAACCAGAGCCGCCCTTCACCTATCGCATGGTCGGTCTTCCGCTCGATCGAGCGCTGAGCGAGGTTGCCACGGAAGCAACGCGCTCGTTGCCGGTTGCCAAACGGATGCTCGAGCTGCTGAACGCCGGGATCGCGGCAGATCCGCAGCTCGCGAGAGCGGCGGGCCTCGGTGCGCTTCGGTATTTTCGCTTTCACACGGTGAGCTACGACGGCGATCCGATTCCACTTCGCTCACATGGCGGCGTCACCAGCGTCGATCTGGTCTACGCGATGCTGACAATTTCGCTCACGCTCTCGCCCGCTGACGACGACGACGACGACGACGACGAAGCGCTCTGGGCGTTCGTCATGAAGCTGGTGGCGAAGTTCCCGACGGCGCGTGGGCTGCCGGACCGGGTGAAGCAGCTCCGGAAGATCGCCAGGCCGCAAGGCTGGTTTCCAGACCTGATGGTCGCGCTCTTGCGCGCGGGGTTGTCGAATGCCGATCCACGGATCTCGCGCGTCGTGACGTCCGACGCGGTGGCGCAGCTGGAGAGGCAGGCGCCCGCAAAGAAGCGACTGGCGGAGCTGGCCGAGGCTGCCGCGCTCTCGTCTGCCGAGCTCACTGCGCTCGACGCCTTTCTCTCCACGCAAACACGGATCGGCAGCGAACTCGGAACGCTGGCGAGTGTGTGGGCCGTGGGCACGTGGGCCGAAGGGCAGGACGAACGAGGTGCAGCGGCACGGCTCCAGGCCACACTCCGTCGTCTCGGCATGAAGGATCGAGCGGCCGCGAAACCGACACCGAAACACGTGCTGATCGCGCTGCACGAGAAGCGGTTTGACGATGTGCGCGCGTTGCTGAAGGGCGGCGTCCGGATGGAGGATCCCGGCTGTCGGCCGGATGGAGCAATTCACCTGGTGCAGAAGAGCTGCGCGCCCGACGAGGTTCGCTTTCCGCTCATCGAGCTGATGTTCGAGCACGGGCTCGATGTCGATGACACCGGCCTGGGCGGTGGGACGGCGCTGCAGCTCGCGTGCTACGCCGGCGACCTCTCGATGGTGCGCTTCCTCCTCGAGCACGGGGCGTGGGTGGACGCCGACATGGACACCGCCAGCGGCCACAACGAGACCTCACTTCATGCAGCGGTCGGGCGGGGACACGAGACGATCGTCGCGCTTCTGCTGGAGCATGGCGCTGATCCGACGCTCGAGAACTGGAATGGCGAGACTGCGCTCGACGTCGCAAACGACGCTGCGATGAAGGCGTTGTTGACGAAGAAGTACCCTGCGGCGGCGAAGCGAAGGTCGGCACTCGAGGGCAAGCCTGCGAAGAAGAAGACTCCAGTGAAGAGGCCAACGGCCCGCAAGAAGCGGTGAGACCCTCGAGCTCGGGCAATGCCGCGCCGGCCGTCTGGGTCTTGGCCAGGTAGTCGATCTGCTTCATGACCCAGTCGAGCTGCTCCCAGTAGGTGGTCGGCGCGGTCGCGGGCAAGCTGGGCTTCTTGCCGTTCCACTCGTCGAACACCTTGATGTACTCCCCCATCTTCAGGCCCATCGACTTTGCATCCGGTCGCCCGATGGACTATGGCTTCCGTTGATGGAAACGGCGCTGCTCGGGGCGGTGATGATCGCGGTGCTCGCGTACACCGCGCGCATGTGGTGGAAGCAGAGCTTGCTCCGCGCGTGGCTCCGGGACGAGCGCGAGCGCAAGCGAGAGCTGGAGGTCGCCGCGCAGGTGCGTGCGGCGGCGCGGACGCTGCTTGGCTCGAAAGATACCGGTGAGGTCATTCGCGGCATCTTTCAGGGAGTACCCACCGTGCTGGAGTTTCAGGTCGGTCTCGGCGGGGTCCAGATCGCGAAGCTGCAGCTGGAGATGCCGCCGCTGCCGGTGCACTGGGTCATCGGGACCGACCTCAGGACGGTGGCGGTGCCTGCCGAGGTGCTGGAGCCAGTGATCCATCCGGCCACGCTCGACCTGCTCGAACACGGGCTGGTCGAGCTGAGCGTCAAGAGTGCCGCGCTGGTACTGCGCATCCGGGCTCGCAACGACCCGGCCCGTGTCGACGTCGTCATGCTCGCGGCCTTTCGGCTGCGGCAGGTCGTCATCGAGGCGTTTGCCGCTGCCGACACGCGACTCGCGCCCAGCGTCAGCGAGCCGCCCTATCGCGAGCAGCCGACCGACCGCGCGCGGGTGGACACCTACCGGCGCTGGCAGGTCGAGGTGGACGCGCTCGGGCCGTGAGAGCCTTGGGCGGTGCGGTCGGGCAGGTAGAGGTCGGCCGGGATGCTCTGGTCGCCGAAGCCGATGCACAGCATCAGCCGCTGGTCAGCGCGCGCGGCGGTGTCGGCACCGGTGGGCAGGCCGAGCGGCTGCCCCGGCGCGCAGGGGTTCCAGATCGAGCCGGCCGACACCGAGTGGCCTCGCTCGGGGAAACCGCGCGCGCCGGCTGCTGGCGGCCGATCCTGAACGCCCAGTGATGAGGCGAAGCGCTGCCAGCGTCAACGCGTATTCCAGGTGGCTCAGTCGCGCGTCGCCGCCTCGAGCGCCATCACGCCGGGGCGAAAGCCCTGGGCGGTGCGGTCGGGCAGGTAGAAGTCGGGCGGGATACTCCCTCGACAGCATCGACGAGGCCGACTGGCGCTCTGAGCCCTGGGCCGTCAGCTCGGCGCCAGGACCCGGCCCGTCACGTCACCACGGCTTGCTGTTGACGCCACCGACCGAGGTGTTGGGGCCGACCGGGCCCACACCACCGGACATGGGGCCCGAACTCGGGCCCGGGACCGACCCGCCGGCAGGCGCCGGCGCGGCCTGGTTCATGGGGCCTGCGGGCGTGCTCGCCGCGCTGGCAGGGGCCGCCGGTGAAGGAGCCGTCGAGGTCGTGGGCGCCGACGGTCTGGTCTGGACGGACATGGGGCCCGTGCTTGGCGCCGGCCCGCTGATGCCACCGACGCTCATGCCGCCACCGCCACCTGTGCTGCCGCCCCAGCCGCTGTAGCTGCCCCCGCCGCCCGCGGCCGCGGACGCGGGCGTGGTCGGCGCTGCCGCCGGTGCCTGCGTGGGCGCGGTCGTCGCCGTCGCCGTGGCTGCCGTGGCAGGCGCTGTCGAGCTGACCTGCGGCGCCGTGCTGGGCCTGCCGACCTGCATGGGCCCCACGCTCGGCGACACGCTGCCGACGCCACCGAAGCCGGAGGACCCGCCCGCCATGGATGGCACCATGCCGCCACCGCCACCGCCACCGGTCGCCGCCGCTGGCGCCGTCGTGGTGGGCGCTGGTGCGGACGACGTCACCGTGCTGGACGGGCCCGCCTGCGGAGGACGGATACCGCCGCTGTTGATGCCACCCACGCCGCCGCCGAGGCCGCCGCCGCCACCGCCACCGATGCTCGGCGTGCCGCCAGCACCGCTCGCCGGGGCCTCGGCCCAGTGCGCCATCACACCAGCCCGGTACTCCTGCGTGGCGGGTGTCAGCTGCTGCGCGGGAAGCGAGGTCTCGGGCTGGGTCGGCTGGGACTGGACGGTGTTCGTCGTCCCACCGCCACTCCACGCGGGCGTCGCGGGGCCGGGGGCACCATACCCGATCTGGTTGCTCTTGAGCTCTTCCCACATGGCACGCCCTCTGGGCTCTCATGCTACGCGCCTGGTCCCCCCGATGTCCCCCCCTGGCGAACACAATCTGGCGAAAATATTGCGCCCCTGCCTCAGTCTCAGTCGCGCGTCGCCACCTCGAGCGCCATCACTCCCGGGCGATAGCCCACCGCGGTGCGGTCGGGCAGGTAGAAGTCGGTCGGGATGTCGTGGTCGTCGAAGCCCACGTACAGCATCAGGCGCTGATCGCCGCGCGCCGCCACGTCGGCACCGGTGAGCAGACCGAGCGGCTGGCCCGGCGCCAGCGGGTTCCAGGTCAGGTCGCGCGCGCCGGTATAGTCGACCTGCCAGGCCTGGCCGTCGGAGCTGGTGGCGCGGAAGACGCCGACCATGTTGTTGAACTCGATGGGCTGGTTGTCGTTCTCGCCCGCGCCATCGCTGGTCAGCCATAGCTCGTAGCGGCAGCGCCGGGCGTCCCACACCACGCTGGGCTGCTGGCCTCCGGTCCCGGGCAGGATCGGGTCGCGCAGCAGGCCGGGGATCGGGTTCTGCGCCGCGGCGGTCCAGGTCACGCCATCGAGCGACGTCGCATGGCCGATGCCGAACGCAGTCACGGTGTCGCACTGCGCGCTGGCGCTGCGACAGGCGAAGCTGGAGAACCACAGCTGGTAGCGGCCATCGCGGTAGACCAGCTCGGGGTCGGCGACCAGGGCGCCGGCCGCGACGGGGTAGATCTGCGCGCCGGTCAGCACCAGCCCGGCCTTGCCGTGCGGCGACTCGCTGGCGCTGACGCGGGTGAAGGTCACGCCGTCGGCCGAGAAGGCGGCGCCGATGGCGTAGGCCGGGAAGCTCCTGCCGGGCAGCGCGGCGCTGGCGCCCGAGTACATCATCAGGTAACGCCGCGCGGGCGGCGCGTCGGGGTTGATGACCACGGTCGGGGTCTCGGTGTTGGCATGGTCCCAGGCCGCGGCGTCACTGCTGGCCAGGAGCGCGGGCGTCTCGGCCAGGGTCCAGGCGACGCCGTCGCTGGAGTCCATGCGCCGGATGCTCTGCACCAGCGGGCCCGCGAAGCTGGCGCCGCGTGCGGCCATGAAGTAGGCGCGGAAGACGTTTGCGCCGGCGTCCCAGTGCACGTCGGGGTCGGCGATGGTGACGTCGAGCAGGCCGTCGCTGAAGCGGCGTCCGGCGCGCAGCCGCGGGTTGTCGGCGCGCGAGACGAAGCGCCCCACCGGCGCGGTGGGGTTGCAGCTGGGTGCGTCGGGTGGGCCGGCGTCGAGCAACGGCACGGAGGCGTCGATCGCGGCGTCGGAGTCCACCCCGGCGTCGACGCCCGCACCACCATCTTCGCCGCCGCAGCCGGGCAGCGCCAGGGTCATCATCACGGCCAGGGCCAGGGCGAAGCTCCGCATGCCCCATCCTGTCGCAAGCTCCAGGCCAGGCCCTGCGTCCATCATCGCGCGCAGTTGCCCGTGCACCGTCAACGGCGCTTCACGTCATGGCGGAGCCGCGTTCACGCGGGCGCCCTGCTCACGGGGCGCGCACCTGGGCGGTGCACACCGACAGGTGGCCCACTGGCGCCGCCAGGTCGTCACACAGCAGCATGCCGACGGCGTTGTCAGCCGGGACGCCGTAGGCGTGCAGCGACACCTGGCCGGTCGCGCTGCGGAAGGCGCGGGTCAGGTCGGGCGGCGAGCCGCTGGCGAAGTGCATCGTGATGGTGCCGTTGCGCCCCGGCGTCAGCGGGCGACTCACCGGATCCGGGAAGGTGACGGTCCCGGCGGAGTCGGTGAACGTGACCGTGGGGCCGCCGTTCAGGATGCAGTTCGAATAGAAGACGATGTCCTGGTTGGCGACATCGGCCGGCCCCGAGCGCTGGATGCTGCCGCACGCGGTCGACCCCGAGCCCGCGTTCTTGAGCAGGTAGGTGTAACGCCGGAACGACGCGTCGTTGAGCTGCTGGAAGGTGGCGTCGAACACGCTGGCATCCGCGCAGGTGCCGCCCGCGGCGATGACCTTGAGCGCATAGTTGCCGACGTCGAGCACCCGCCAGGCGCCGATCTGGAAGCGCCCGATCCCGGCGGTGCCGGCGTACATCTGCACCGGAGTGCCGCCCGGCATCCGCGTCACGCAGGCGTCGAGGAAGTCCGGGATCGTCGGTAGCCCGGTCCCGGTCGCCTGCATGTGGCCGAAGCGGAACAGCTTCGGCCCCGGCAGGTTGGGAAAGCCCGCCGCGGCATCCGCGCTGGCGCCGTCCAGGGCGCTGGTCGTCGCGTCGGCCGTCAGCGCCGCGTCGACCGCCGGCCCTCCGTCGCCGACCATCGCGGCATCGACGTCGTCATCGCCCCCCGACGACCCACACCCCGCCACCACCAGCACGACAGCCAGCCAAGCGCTCCGCATGTGGCGCCAGTTTACCTCAGGCCGCGGCACCTGCGCTCGTTGTCGGCCGCGGCCCCTGGCTGCTACCATGGCGGCTCACCTGGGAGGCGACGACGTGTTCAAGCTCAAGGCCGCACATCAGAGAGCGCTCAGCGCGACGCTGCGTGTGACGTTGATGGGGACGCTGGCGGCGGGCTGCGGCAGCAGCGGCAGCGGTGGCGCGCCGCACAGCTCCAAGCCCAGCCCGACTCCCTCGGTGTCCGCGGCTGCTGCCGACCCCAGCACCGAGGCCGACTGCCGCGGCGCGCTGACCGCCGCCTATCCCAACGGCGACGAGCACTGGTACGAGCCACAGAACCCGACCCCGCGCAAGGAGACCGAGGTCAGCACCGCCGCGCTGGTGTCGTGCTGCGAGCGCCACGCCGGCACGCTGTCCGATCAGGACTACCGCACCCTGGGCTGCTGCTCGGCCAAGTTCGACGGCGCGCACTGTACGCCGTGGGGCCCGCCCATGCCGCCGGCGATGCCAGCATGAGCAGCGCGCCCGAGCTGCTCGACCTGCGCAGCGAGGCGCGCGCGGCCATGCCGCCGCTGGCCAGCGCGCTCGGCGATGTCGGCGCGCTGCGCGGGCCGGCCATCGAGACCTGGCGCGGGCGCATGGTCAACGAACATGGCTCGGCGCGCGTCTTCGAGGCGCTGGCGGTGCAGCTGGCCGGCGCCGGCTTCGACGCCGACACCGTGGCGACCTGCCGCGGCTTCGCCGCCGAGGAGCGCAAGCACGGCGCGCTGTGTGGCGCCGTGGTCGAGGCCCTGGGCGGCGAGGCCCGCGCTCCCGCGCTGCCGCGCGAGCTCCTGCCCGAGCACGCCGACGCCGGCGACCCGGTCGAGGCCGCGCTGCGCAACCTGGTCTCGGTGTCCTGCCTCAGCGAGACCATCGCGGTCGCCCTCATCGGCGCCGAGCGCGAGGAGATGCCCGAGGGCCCGCTGCGCGAGCTCTTGACCGCGATCTGGTCCGAGGAGATCGGCCATGCCCGCTTCGGCTGGACCACCGTCGCGCCGCGCATCGCCACGCTCGACGCCGCCGCGCGCGCCCGCCTGGAGCGCTACCTCGCGGTCGCCTTCGCCCACCTCGAGCGTCACGAGCTCGCCCACCTGCCCGCCGACGCCTGCAGCCCCAGCGGCGGCCCCGCCCTCGGCCTGTGCAGCGGCCCCGAGGCGCGCGCGCTGTTCTACGCCACCCTCGACGAGGTCATCATCCCCGGCCTGGAGAACCTCGGCCTGGCCGCGCGCGCCGCCTGGGACGCCCGCCCGCGCTGAGCCGCGCTCGCTAGCGCCCCGACGTCCACGCGAAGTCGCCCTTGAGATAGCGGCGCAGCCCCTCGACCGCGGCGGCGTTGAGCGCCACGAAGGTCCAGCTGGTGCGCGCCAGCTTGCCGGCGCGCTTGCCACGCAGGGCGCCGCTCAGCGCCAGGCCGTAGCCGGCCAGCTGCCCGGCCAGGGTCGCCGCATACAGCGGCCAGCCCGGCGCGAAGGTCGCCACCAGGTAGACGTTGGACACCAGCAGCGTGCCCAGCGCGAACGGGCAGGCCAGGCGCATCAGCTTGTGCGACGCCAGCTGCGGCAAGAGGCGGTTCTTGCGCGGATCGAGCAGCGCGGGCAGCTGGCGCAAGAGCTGGTAGTTGCCCGCCAGCGTGCGCGCCTTGCGCGCGAACTCGCCCTGCACCGAGGCCTCCTGGTCGTACACCTTGGCCGCCGGCTCGAACAGCACGCGAAAGCCCTGCATCGCGATCTGCATCGGCGTGAAGACGTCGTCGAGCAGCGTCTCCGGCGGCAGCTGCCGGTACAGCGCGCGCCGGATCGCATACAGCGCACCGGTGGCGCCGACCACCGAGTCGACCTGGCTCTCGGCGGCGCGGATCAGCTTCTCGTAGCGCCAGTACAGCCCGGGGCCGGCCTCGCCCTCCATGAACAGCTCGCCCGACACCGCGCCCACGTCGGGGTCGGCCAGCGGCGCCACCAGCGCCCGCAGCGCGCCCAGGTCGATGCGCTGGCGCGCGTCGCAGAACACGATGACCTCGGCGTCGGGCCGCACCGCCGCCACGCCCAGGTTGAGCGCGTTGGGCTTGCCCGAGGCGCGCTCGACCCGGATCAGCTCGACGCCGCGGTCGGCATAGCCGCGCACCACGTCGTCGGTGCCGTCGGTCGAGCCGTCACTGATGACGACGATCTGCCGCCGCGCCGCCGGGTAGTCCAGCGCCAGCAGGTTGTCGAGCTTGGCGCCGATGCGCGCGGCCTCGTTGTGCGCCGCCATCACGATGGCCAGCCGCGGCTCGAAGCCCGGGTCGGCCGCGACCGGACGCCGGCGCAGCTTGCCCAGCGCGGTGATCGCCGCTGGATACCCCGCATACGTGTAACCCACCACAGCGAGCGACGACCAGTACGCCGCAGTCGAGACCAGCCACATGCCCGCAGTGTGTCGATCCCGCGCGCGCGCGTCAAACCTGCGACCCGCTACTATCGCGGCATGCTGAGCGTGCTGACCTGGAACGTCTGGTTCGGCGGCCACCGCTTCGACGAGCGCTGCCCTGCCCTGGTCGAGCGCTGCTACCGCGCCGACGCCGACCTCATCGCGCTGCAGGAGGTCACCCCCGAGCTGTTCGAGCACCTGCGGGCGGCGCCCTGGCTGCGCGACTACCAGCTGTCGGATCCCGACGGCTCGACGCTGGGCGACTACGGCGTCCTCATCCTGTCCCGCCATCCCCTGCACAGCATCGAGCTGCACCCGCTGCCGACCCGGATGGGCCGCAGCCTGCTGGTGGCCGACGTCGCCGGCCCCGACGAGCCGGTCAGCTTTGCCACCGCGCACCTCGAGAGCCAGGACGACGCCGCCCTGCGGGCGCAGCAGCTCGGCATCGTGAGCCGGCACCTGGCGCGGCGCCATCCGCGCTGCCTCCTGGTCGGCGACATGAACTTCGCCGACGCCGCCGAGCCCGAGACCTCCAGCCTCGACCCCGCCTTCCGCGACGTCTGGTCGGTGCTGCACCCGGGCGAGGCCGGCTACACCGTCGACACCGACGTCAACCTGATGCGCTGGCAGGTCAAGGAGAAGGTCACGCGCAAGCGGATCGACCGCGTCTTCGCCCGCGGTGGGCTGCTGCCGACGTCGATCCGGCTGTTCGGCGACCGCTGCGTCGGGGGCGACCCCGAGCTGTTCGCGTCGGACCACTTCGGCCTGCACGCCACATTCGACTACCAGCGTTCCAGCTAGCCGACTACCATCGAGGCATGCGCAAAGCCGCTCTCCTGTTGGTGGCCGTGGGGCTCCTGCTGCAGTCGACGCAGGCCGCCGCGGGCACGCCCAAGCTCAAGTGGGTCAAGCTCAAGTGGCAGACGCCCGAGAAGGTCAAGGGCACCTACATGGCGCCCAAGGGCTGGACCATCATGGGCGAGTCGAGCGAGGCCAACCCGCGCTACTTCCACCTCGAGCAGACCGACGGTCGCGGCAACGCCAGCCTGGAGTACGCCACCGTGGGCGACAACATGACGGTCGAGCAGCGCGCGCGCTGGGGCGTCGCCAATCCGGTGCTCACCACAAAGGGCGGCTGGACCTGCGCCGAGGGGCTGGCCGGTGAGGAGGGCTCGACGCCGCAGCCGGGCGCCTGGCAGGTGGTGCGCTGCGCCAAGGCGATCAAGGGCGGCGGCATCCTGCTGGCCGCGCTGACCGGCGACGCCGAGCACTTCACGGCGCTGGGCGGCCAGAAGCAGCTGCGAACCGCGCTCAAGGCGCTGACCGGCATGCGCGGCCCCGGCCTCAACGAGAGCTGACCGGCCGCGGCCCGGGCCGCGTCATCTCGTGAAGAATCTGCGCGGCTCGGCGTCGCCTCACACGCGGTTGCGCGCATCCGCGGCGCGGACGCCGACGAATCGCAGGCTTGCGACGCACCGCGCCACGCCATCGTTGGCGCACCCGATGCAATCGCCTGCAGCATGGACCCATCACATGCAGTGGCAGGAGCGCCCCGTCGTCAGCGCGTCCTGGTGACCTGGGGCAGCAAGCTCGGTGGCACCGAGGGCATCGCCCGGATCATCGCCGAGGTGCTCGAGCACGAGGGCTTCGACGTGGTCGCGCAGCCCGCCTCCGAGGTGCGCGATCTCGGCCGCCATGACGCCGCCATCATCGGCGGCGCCCTGTACGCCAATCGCTGGCACCGCGACGCGCGTCGCCTGGTGATGCGCAACGTGGCCGCGCTGCGCCGCATCCCGGTCTGGCTGTTCTCCAGCGGACCGCTCGACGACTCGGCCGATCGCAGGACGCTGCCCACGCCCAGCCAGGTCGCCGCCCTGATCGAGCGCATCGGCGCGCGTGGCCACACCACCTTCGGCGGTCGCCTGCCCGCCGACGCCCACGGCTTCCCGGCCGCCGCGATGGCCAAGAAACACAGCGGCGACTGGCGCAACCCCGAGCGCATCCGCAGCTGGGCCAGCGACGTGGCGCACGTCCTCCCCGACGCCCGCCCCGGCGTCGCCCACGATCCCCCGGGCCGCTCGCTGCCCCGCCTGCTGGCCCACGGCGTCGCCGGCTGGGCGCTGTGCGCGGCCGCCATGGCGAGCCTGCTGCGCCTGACCTCGACCGGCGTGGCCATCGCCGCGCACGCCGTGCTGGCGCCGCTCATCTTCACCGCCCTCGCGGTGCGCTACTTCCAGGACCGCGGCGCGCGCGACCCGGTGCCCACCGCGCTGACCTGGAGCGCCACCGTGCTGCTGCTCGACGCCGCCATCGTCGCCGGCGCGGTGCAGCGCGACCTCGCCATGTTCCGCAGCATCACCGGCACCTGGCTGCCCATCGCACTCATCTTCCTGGCCACCTGGTTCACTGGCTTCATCATCTCGACCAAGCCCTGGCCGCGGCCCGAGCCCCGCAGCGACACCTCCAGCCACGCCCGCCCGACCCGCCTGGCGCACTGAGAGGCTACCTGGGCTGCGCCGCCACCCAGGCCGCCAGCGCTTGCTCGATCATCGCGTCCCTCTCGAGCGGCCTGGCCTTCGCGGCCCAGGTCTCCAGCGGGAGCTCGATGATGGCCTTGCCGTCCCACGCCGGGAGGACCTCGCGGCCGCCGACCGCGACACCCGCGATGGGCACATACAGGCCGATGAAGCCCCACCCTGCCACCTGGCGCGCCGCGCGGACGGCGATCTCCCCGCCGCTCGGGCGCTTCGCATAGCGGCGCTCGGCGACCACCTTGGCGCCGCGCTCGACCCGGACCACCGCCTCGGTCGGCGTGAGGTAGACGCCCCAGTACAGCTCGGAGTCGCCAGGGCGCACCTGGGTCCCGCCCGCCAGGCGCCCGCCCTCGGGCGGCGGCGCCGGGTGCTCGCCCACGTCCGGACAGAAGGCCTCGATCGGGACCTCGAGGGTGACCACCCGGGTGCCAGGAAAACGCCCCGCGAGCGCGAAGCGCACGTGCTCGGCCTCGGCGGCGCTGTCACAGATGGCCAGCGGGCGCACCTTGCCAGTGCCACCCACTCCGGGCAGGTGCGTCGCCGGCCGTGGCCGCGGCAGCGCGTTGGCGAGCAGGATGCCTTCGACGCGCTTCATGACGGTGGCTTCATCGAGCGTGTCGATCAGCACCACGGTGGAGCGCCGCTCCACCGGTAGTCGGACGCGCTGCGCGGCAGGGGCGTCGAGGCGGTACCCCAGCACGCGACTACCGGCCGCGACATAGAGGATGTCGCCAGCGCGCGTGATCGCCTTCGGGAAGCGCAGCGCAAAGCGCTTGCGGCTCACGCTGGAGAACAGGCTGTCCTGGCCCAGCACGCGCACCGCGCCCCCGGCAGGCACCGGCAGCGGCACCAGCAGGACCCGGCCATGACCGCTGTCAGCGACCCACAGGCGCTCGCCATCGAGCAGCGCCCCGAGCGGCAGGCCGAGGGTTCGCCCGCTGGTATGAGGCAGCAGCGCCGGGTCGGCCAGGATCTGGTCGGGCCCCTGCGTCGGCTTGGTCGGCCAGGTCGACCACACCAGCACGCGTCGTCCATTGTGGTCGACGACCGCCAGTCGCTGCTGGTCACAGGTCACCCGCACCGCATCACCGACGCTGGTGGCGACGGTGACGTCGGGCCTGCGCAGCTTGCGCGGGAAGGCGTTCCACACCACGAGCTTGCCTTCGAGGATCAGTGCCAGGCGCTGGCCGTCGCTGCACACGCCCTTGCGAGTCGGCTGCAAGGTCTCGTCGCTGCGCTGGTCCTCGTCGGGCTCGCCATCTCCGTCCCGATCCAGCGGCGGCAGCTTCAGGGTCACATCTGGCTTCGCGCCATCCTTGGCCACGGGCAGGTTCCAGACCAGCAGTCGCCGCAGCGTCGGCGACCACACCATGAGTCGCTTGCCGTCGCTGGTCAGTCGCAGGTCGCGCCCGAGCGTGCCCTGCGCGGTCATCGAGGGCGCGCCCAGCACGCGGTCGGCGGGGACCTCGCTGGTGGTCGGGGGCTGGTTCCAGCCCAACACGCGACCGCTGTCCTCGGCCACCCACAGGCCACGGCCGTCGAACAGCACATCATCGGGGAAGTGCAGCGTCCTGGCGCTGGTCTTGCCGATGTTGTTGCTGTCGCCATCGGCCTCGAGCGGCCCCTGCCCGAGCAGCAGCACGGGCGCCTGGTTGTCGTCCACCGGCCAGACCGGGCTCGGCGCTGGCCCAGACCCGGGCGCAGGCTGCGCGCCAGCCACACCCAGCCGGCCCAGCACGATCACCGCCAGGGCTGTCGCCAGCACGCCCGCCTTCCTGGTCCTGGCTCGTCGCATGGCGCGACTATATCGCGCGGCGCCCGATCCTCACTCGTGGGTGGTCACTCGCTCTGCTGCGGGAACAGCACGGTCGCCAGCGGCTGGGTCAGCCCCGCCAGCTCGGCGACCCGGAGGCCGGCGTCGGCGATGGCGTACACGAAGGTGTGGCCGTCGGCGTCGCTGGCCATCACGCTGCGGCGCACGAACGGCGAGTACCACCAGCGCCAGTCGTGCGCGCCCCCGGCCAGATAGACATCGTTCATCGACAGCGCGCCGCGCGGCGTGATCCCCGTCGTCGCATCGACGTGGAAGACGCGCAGCTCCGAGACGAAGCTGTCCCAGTAGTTCAGGCCCCCGGTGCGCGCATAGTCGCTGAAGGGGATCGCCAGCAGCTGCTTGTCGGCGAACCAGTTGAAGGCCTTGTGCTCGTAGGCGGCCTCCGACCAGCCGTAGGCGGTGCCCACCAGCTGGCTGGCGCTCTCGACCGGGTGCGCGAAGTCCGAGACGTCGAACAGCGACAGCTTCATCCTGCGTAGCTGCCAGTCCACATTGCCATTCTGGTCGGGCTCCGGCATGTAGACGCCGATGGCCAGGATGTGGTCGTCGTCGATGGGGTGCAGGTAGGTCGAGAAGCCCGGCACCTTCAGCTCGCCGACCGCACGCGGGTTGCGCGGATCGCTGAGGTCGAAGGTGAAGAATGGGTCGACCTGCCGGAAGGTGACCAGGTAGCCCTTGTCGCCCAGGAAGCGCGAGCTGAAGATGCGCTCGCCGGCCGCCAGAGGGGGAGTCTGGCCGACCAGGGTCAGCGCCCCGCCGGTGTCGGCCAGCACCGAGATGCGATTCGCGGTCTCGAGGCGGCCCCAGGGCTGCTCGGGATCCGCGACCCGGGTCGCGGTGGTGGTCGCCATGCGGAGATGGCCAGCGTGCTCGTCGAGGGAGAACTGGTCGACGATGTGGCCCGCCACGCTGCCTGACGCCACGTGCACCGCGCCGCCCGCGCCGCTGATATCGAATTTGTGCACATAGGTCCAGTCGCTCTGGCCGAGCTCGGGCCACCACCACCAGTGTTGACTCGCGATGTACAGCGACTGCGTGGTCGCGTAGATCTCGCCCGGCTCGGCGATGATCGAGGTCCGCGCCGGCGGCTTGCCCAGGTCGCCGAGGTCGAGCGTGGCGATGGTGACCACGCCGGGTCGCACCGGGCTGGAGGTGCGCGCGAAGTCGGTGCACGCATACGAGACCTCGACCAGCCGTCCGTCGCGCAGCCGACGCCGCCCCGTGGCCAGCCAGTCCTGCAGGCGCTGGGCGCGGATCAGCTGCTCGTTGTCGCGCCGCAGCAGCTCCAGCGCCGCGGCCAGCAGGGCCTTGTTCTGGTACCTGTCGGGATCGGCGGGGTCGTACGCGGGGTAGTAGCGCAGGCCGGCCGGATACCTGAACCAGTCCGACAGCACGACGCGCACCGACGCGGCAACGCGCCGCGAGCCGTCGTAGGACCCGGGCAGGTAGACCTCGTCGAGCACCGCCAGCGCCGCCAGGTCGCTGACGTCGACCACGGTGAGCTTGGTGGTGGTGGACCAGTACCAGTAGCACTCAGCAAACCCACAGTCGCGCACGCTGCCGCCAGGACCCGGCTCGGGCCTGGCATCGACCTGCGAGATCACGACGACGCGATCATGTTCGTCGAGATACATCTCGCGCGGCCAGCCCTCGATCTCCAGGGTGCCGGCCAGCGCCATGGACTGTGGCGGCCAGCTCCGGGTCGCGATCAGCTTGCGCCCTGAGAGCACGAAGATCCGGCTGCCGTCGTTCTTGACGAAGTCGGCCTCGTCGACGCCCGCGACCTGGGTGTTGGTCGTGGTGTAGGCCGTCGGCCCGGCCGCGCTCGACCCCGGCATCGCCGCCGCGCTGGGCGCCGCGTCCTCTGCCCCGCGCACCCAGCCCCATTCACCATCCCTGACGCGACGCAGATAGGCCTCCATGTCCTGCGTCACAGTGTCCTCGATGTACCCCTCGAGCGCGTCGCAGCTCTCGAACCCGACCAGCTGGACCCGGCTCCCCACTCCAGGCGGCGTGGTGCCCCGCTCTCCACAGGCAGCGAGCACCAGCGGAACCACCCACAACCCGACGTGTGTAGCTCTCATGTGGACAGCTACATGCGAGCCGCGCGCCATGCACGGAGCGCGCCGGGACCCGCAACCAAGGCGGTTTATCCGCAATCCCTGCGACCCGCCCTGTGGCCCCCGCGCCCCCTGCGCGATCCCGACCGCCCGGCTACTCGCGCGTGACCCGGTAGGTGCAGTACAGGTTGATCGGGCAGCCCAGGCACTCGTTCTGGTTCTGGGGGTACATGGCGGCGCAGGCGTTATCGACCACGAAGAGGGTGTTGGGGTCGGTCTGGTCGCGGCTCCAGCGCAGGTGTTCGGTGGTCGCTGGTTGCACGGTGTTCTCCTCGGGCGGGCTGCACTCGCGCACGGTCTGCACCACGCTGGTGGCATGCAGCGTCATGATCCGGTCCTCGACCACGAAGCTGCCCTTGCGCACCAGGCGGGTGAACGACAGACAGGCATATTGCTGCCACGAGACGGTCGAGTGCCACTCGCCCGAGCCATCGGCGTTGAAGATCAGCCGCTCGGTCGACCCGTTGCGGGCGCCCGCCCACGAGCCGACCAGCTCGGCCGGCACGCTGCCCGGCGGCGCGGTCGTCGTCAACGGCTCGCCGGTGCTGACCGGCGCGCTGGAGCCGACGCAGGCCGCCAGGGACACCGCGCACTTGTCCTGCACGCAGGTGGCCTCGGTGCAGCCCTCGTCGTTGATGCAGGTCGCGAAGCTGAGGATGTCGGTCTGACCCTGCGGCGTGCCGCGCTCGCCGCACGCGTCGGGACAGGCGTCATCGCCATCGGGACAGTCGACGATGCACTGCAGGATCTCGAGGCACGACAGCGACGGCGCCTCGGCCACCACGCCTGGATCTGCGCCTGACTCTGAACACCCCGTCTGTGCCAACCCCACCAGCGTGGCCGCCAGCGCCGCCAGGCTCCTCGTCCACCTCACGCTCCGCTCACCCATGGCTCAGGCTACCGATGCGCGGCGCCGCCGCGCACCTGCAAGGATCCTTGCAGGTGCTCAGACCTCGCGCGCCAGCGCCGCCAGCGTGGCCCTGAACCAGCGGTGCGCCGCGTCCTTGTGCTCGCGCTCGTGCCAGTAGGCCACGATGCCGAAGCCGTCGAGCTCGAACGGCACCGGGCGCGCGACCACGGGCAGCGACCCCGAGTAGCTCTGCACCATGCGCTCGGGCGCCACCCAGGCCAGGTCGGTGGCGGCCACCACGTGCGGCGCGACCAGGAACTGCGGCAGCGTCAGCACCACCCGGCGGCTGCGCCCCAGCGCGGCGAGGCGGCTGTCGACATAGCTGCCCGGCGTGCCGCGCGGCGCCACCAGCAGGTGGGGCACCGCGCAGAAGGCGTCGAGGTCGAGGCGCCGGCGCGTGGCCGGGTGGCCCTTGCGCAGCAGGGTGAGGAAGCGCTCGCGAAACAGCGGCTGCGCGTGCAGCGCGTCGAAGGCGCGGTCCGGGGTGCCCAGGAACAGATCCAGCTCGCCGTCGCCGAGCTGGCGCGCCACCTCGGCCATCGCCACCGGGCGCAGCACCACGTTGACCTCGGGCCCGGCCTCGGCCAGCCGCGCCAGCAGCGGGGGCAGCAGCACGAACGCGGCCAGGTCCGCGCACGCCAGGGTGAAGGTCCGCGTGCTGGTGCGGGCGTCGAACGGCGCCGGCCCGGTCAGGGTGCGGCGCACCGCCTCCAGCGCCGCCGCCAGCGGCGCGCGCAGCTGCTCGGCGCGCGGCGTGGTGCGCAGCCCCTGCGGGGTGCGCACGAACAGGGCGTCCTCGAGCAGCGCGCGCAGCCGCCCCAGGGCGTGGCTGGTGGCCGGCTGGCTGAGGCCGACGCGGCGCGCCGCGCGGGTCACGCTGCGCTCGTCCAGCAGCGCCTCCAGCACCACCAGCAGGTTCAGATCGATACCGGCGAGATTCATGGCGTGCATGATGATGATGCCATACATCGATGTGCTGAATGAAGGCCCCGGCTGCACCATGGCCTCACACACCAGCCAGGAGTCACATCATGCGTTTTGGAGTGCTCGGTACCGGAACCGTCGGAGACGCCATCGCCAGCAAGCTCGTCGCCTTGGGCCACGAGGTCAAGATGGGCGCCCGCGACGCCAAGAACGAGAAGGCCGCCGCCTGGGTGGCGCGCAGCGGCGCCCGGGCCTCGCAGGGCAGCTTCGCCGACGCCGCCGCCTTCGGCGAGCTGCTGTGGAACTGCACCTCGGGCGCCGGCTCGCTCGACGCCCTGAAGGCGGCCGGCGAGGCCAACCTCGCGGGCAAGGTCCTCATCGACATCGCCAACCCGCTCGACTTCTCGAAGGGCATGCCGCCGACGCTGTTCGTGTCCAACACCGACTCGCTGGGCGAGCAGCTGCAGCGCGCCTTCCCGAAGACCCACGTGGTCAAGACCCTGAACACCCTGAACGCCCAGCTGATGGTGGCCCCCGGCAGCCTGGCCGGCGGCGACCACGACCTCTTCATGAGCGGCAACGACGCCGGCGCCAAGGGCAAGGTCAAGGAGCTGCTGCAGTCGTTCGGCTGGAAGACCATCCACGACCTCGGCGACATCACCACGGCGCGCGGCACCGAGTCGATCCTGCCGCTGTGGATCCGCCTGTGGGGCGCCCTGGGCAACGCCAGCTTCAACTTCAAGATCGTGCGCTGAGCCGCCCATCGCGGCCGCCGCCGGCTATGCTGGCGGCAGTTGACGCCGTGACCCTGACTCCACGCGATCTCGGCACGCTGACCGCGCGCACGCTGGCCGACTATGACGACGCGGCGGAGTCGTTTCGCGCCGGCACCTGGGACCATGACGTGTCGCAGAACCGCGCCGCGCTGCTGGACGCCATCGAGGCCCCGGCGCCGCTGCGGCTGCTCGACTTCGGCTGCGGGCCGGGGCGGGATCTGGCCTATTTCAGCTCGCTCGGGCACCAGGCGACCGGCCTCGACGGCGCGGCGCGCTTCGTCGACATGGCGCGCGCGGCGACCGGCTGCCAGGTCCTGCACCAGGACTTCCTGGCGCTGGCGCTGCCGCCGGCGCACTTCCACGGCATCTTCGCCAACGCCTCGCTGTTCCACGTGCCCAGCCAGGAGCTGCCGCGCGTGCTCGGCCAGCTGCACGCGGCGCTGCTGCCGCGCGGCGTGCTGTTCTGCTCCAACCCGCACGGCGACGGCAGCGAGGGCTTCGTGGGCGCGCGCTATGGCGCCTTCCACTCGCTGGAGGGCTGGCGCGTCGTGGTCACCGCCGCCGGCTTCGACGAGGTCGACCACTACTACCGCCCGCCCGGCCGGCCGCGCGCGGAGCAGCCCTGGCTGGCCACGGTGTGGCGCCGGAGGCCCTGAAGCGCTGCCCGCCACGGTGCGCCCGTCGTCGGCCGTCGTCTGCGATACTGCGCCAGTGCCTCGCCCCACGCCGCTCCGCACCGCGCTCGCCCTGACGCTGCTGGCGCTGCTGGCCTGCACCCGCACGCCGCGCCAGACTGCCCGTCCCGCCGCGCCCAGCTCCAGCCCTGCACCCCCGACCCTCGCCCCCGGCGCCGAGCAGCTGCTGCACGACTTCGGCGCCCCCGAGGCCTGGCGCACCCGCGAGCCCGCGCGCGACGAGGCCGACGCCCTGCTGGCGCGCTTCCCACATCCGCGCGCGCAGCCCGGCAGCGTCTGCGATCCCAACCTTCCCGGCACCCCGGCGCAGTCGCGCCTGGGCGGCCGCCTGATGCCCGGGCTCTCCGTGGTGCGCGGCGCCTTCACGCGCCCCGCCGCGCAGCAGTCGGCCTTCTTCATCGACTACTGCCTCACCGGCGTCGGCCAGCCGCGCACCCAGCGCCTGCTGGTGCTCGAGGGCGACCGCGTCGAGGTCGACTACCTGTTGCCCGCCACGCTGCTCGCCGATGGCGTGATCGCGTCCGCCGACGTCGACCTCGACGGCCGCGCCGAGCTCCTGCTCACGACGTCGGTCTTCCGCCCCGAGACCTCGCAGCTGCAGACCGCGACGCTGCTCCAGGTCGCGCCCGGTCCGCCGCGCGTGCTGGGCACCTGGGACGCCATCGATCACTGCTCCGTCCGCAAGGACCCCGACCAGGAGACCGTGCACCGCCTCGGCTTCAGCGTCAGCGTCGGCGGCGGCACGCCGACCTTCACCGATCAGCCGACCACGCGCCCCTGCTACTACCCCCCCGCCGCGCCGTCGCCACCAGGCTGACCGGGCCGCCTCACTGGAAGCGTTTGCCTCTCCAGCGCAGCCGCCGCGTCTGGTCATCCGGGAAGCGCTGCACCCGCGCGTAGGGCGGCTTGCCGTGGAAGAACCTCACCTCGAGGCGCCTGGGGTCGCTGACCTCCAGCACGCGCCGCCCCACCTTGCCATCGAAGCACACCACGCGGTCGCCGCCGCCGTCGGCCGCGCGCTGCTCGACCTCCAGGCACACCAGGTCCCCGAACGGCGCCTGCAGCAGCTCGAGCACCAGCGTCGCGCGCGGCTTCACCCTCTCGTCCAGCAGCACGCGTGCCTTGCGCCCCAGCAGCACCAGGCGCTCGTCGCAGCGCACCAGCACATAGGGCGGATGCTGGGCCAGCTCGCCACGCTGGCAGGCGTCGACGTTCTGCTTGCCGCGCCGCGCCGCCAGCGTGGCGCGCGCCGCCTCGGTGTCCTCCACGGTGCCATGGGAGTGGCTCGCGACCATGGGCACCGGCACCGTGCGCGTCAGCGCGAGCACGGTCCACGTCTCCAGCCGCTCGATGCGCTGGTGGTCGGCGCCGTTGCGCTCGGTCATCACCCGCATGTAGACCAGCGGCGTCGCGCCATAGGTCGGCACCAGCGCATAGCGGTTCCACACCCCGGTGGGCCGCTCGACCTCGGCCTGGGCGACGACCTCGCCGGCATGCTTCACGGTGACGACGAAGGTGCTCGCCGCCTCGCGCACCTCGAGGTCGAGCTCGTCGATCGCGAGCACGCGCTGGTCACCGCCCTCGGTGTCGCCGCTGACCTCGTCGAGGCGGCGGAAACCCGCCGACGCGATGCGTTGGCGCAGCGCTGCAGTCCCGGCCTCGGCCGCCCCCGCCACCACACCTGGGCACTTGCCGCTGGTCTTGATCAGGAACCTGTCGCCCGCGATCTCGCCCAGCGGCGCCAGCACGACCTCGACGTTGTCGCCGCAGGCGTGGGCATGGGTGCGCGCCGGCAGCGCGACGGTGCGTCCGTCCGCCGAGACTGCCGCCTTCTCGCCGAGGAAGCCGTTCATCACGTCGTCCAGCCCCGCGTCGTCGGCGCGCGCGGCGCGACTCCACGACAGCACGACCGCCAGGAGCCACCAGCGCATGCCCCACCATAACGCGTGGCCGGCTGCACGGCGATGGCGTCGGGCGCCGATTCGTGGGAAACCCTCGCTGTTGAGCAAGTTCGCCGAATTCACCGCCACGCTGCTTGGCCACCAGGGCATCGCCACCATCGAGCGCCACGCCGAGGTCACCGAGGCCGGCATCGTGTACCCGCTGTGGCGCATCACCTCGCCGGGGCGCCGCCGCCTGCTCATCACGGCCGGCTTCCACGGCAACGAGATCGCCGGTCCGCTGACCCTGGCCCAGCACCTGCCCGAGCTCTGCGCCCACGCCCGCGCGCGCGACGTCGGCCTGACCATCTATCCCTGCATCAACCCCTCGGGCTTCGCCGCACACACGCGCTACAACGCCAGCGACGAGCTGCCCAACAACGACTTCCTGCGCTACGAGCTGAAGAACGGCGTCTGGGTCGACGTGCTCGAACCCGGCCAGCCCTTCCTGCGCCACGCCCTGTTCCGCGGTGGCCCCAAGGAGACCATCGCGCTGCGCAGCGACCTCGAGCGCCAGCCGCGCCCCGACGCCGCCCTCGATCTGCACCAGGATCCCTACCTCGGCGAGCCCCTGACCTACGCCTACGCGTTCGGCGACCGCGACCCGTTTCGCGCCCTGCTCACCGCCAGCGCCGCCCACGTCCCGGTCGCGCTCAGCTCCATCGTGGATGACGGCGTGCGCACCGACGAGCTCGGCCTCATCGCGCTGCACGACGGCAGCATCACCGACTGGCTGCACCGCGCCGGGGTGCCCTACACCGCCGCCCTGGAGACCACCACCTCGACCCCGCTGCCCGCCAGCCACCAGGTCAACCTGATCTGGCTGCGCGGCTTCATCGACCTGGCCAGCGCACGCTGAGCCCGCGCAGGCCGTGCGCGGCTCACGCCGCTGGCGACGACACGCGCAGTACACTGCCCGCCCGGCGCCGACAACACGCGGTACACACCTGGGGCTGGAACCATCGGAGCTCCTGGCCGCTCGGACCCGGCAACGCGCTTGCACTGAGGGCCGCCATGGCAACCGAGCACCAGATGATGCGATCGAACCCGTCCGTGCCCTTGCCATGGACGCCCCTCGTCCTCGTCGGGCTGGCGCTGTTGGGCGGCGGCCTCGCCCTGGTCGGCACGCGCGAACAGCGCTTCGGCGGGCTCTCGGTGGCCCTCGACCTCATCACAGTTGCCGGTATCCTGCTGACGCGCGCGCTGCCCACCTTCAGGCCCATCGCGGCGCACGTGGATGACGTCGAGAACCGGAATCGCGGGAGCTTCGTGGTCGCCGGGATGGTGGTGTGGGGGATGGCGGCGCTTGTGGTCTTCGCCGGCCCCCCTGAAACCATCACTCCCCCCGCGGACGACTCGTTCACCGGCATCGTCGTCACGGTCTTCGCCGTTCCCGCCCTCGTGATCGTGTGGGTGACATCCGCCTACCGGCTCGGCGATCTGGGCATTGCCCAGGCCCTGCTCGCCACACGCTGCGTGGAGCAGGTGGCGGAGCCGGCCGAATGGCAGGTTGTGCGCGGCAAGCTGCGTGTCGGTACTCCGCTGTCACTGCAGGGCGTGGAGGCCGGGCTGATCACGCTCAGGAAGACCCGCCTCTCGAGCCGTGGGCATGCCTCCGCCTGGCTCGAGAGCACCGTCGCCGGGACCCTCGCAGTGGAGCTCTCCGGCCAGACACTCGAGATCTGGCTCGACAAGCTGCTGTGGGCCGGCCCGGCCGAGCGGCAGTGGAGCGAGGACGTCGCGCTGCCGGGCGCCGACGTGCTGGTCGGTGGGCGTATCGGGCAAGACCGAGTCGTCCCCGACCGCTGGGGGCGGGTCTTCCTGTTTGCGGCCCGGCCAGGGGCCGATGCCCGCGCCACGCTGCGGGCGCTGCGCGCCCGCCATCGCCTCGGCCTCGCCCTCTTCGGCGTCGCCAGCGCGGGTGTCGTGGCCCTGTCGTTTCTGGGGTGAGGGGCCGACCGCGGTGACGGCGCCCTAGAAGTTGCTGGCGTAGGGCGCGAACAGCTGCTTGGCGGCGGCCATGAAGTCGTCCTTGCTGGCCCAGGCCGTGAGGTCCTCGGGCTTGGTCGCAGAGGGGCCGCCGTGCGCGTACATCATCATCATGATGTTGTTGGTGCCGTCGTTGTAGAAGACGGTCAGCCCGTTGGAGCTGGCGTTGTCGATCAGGCTGAGCGAGTAGGTGTAGATCCCCTTCTTGCCGCCGAGATCGAGCTCACCGACGTCCCACACCGCGGCCGGGTTGTCGATGTGCACGCGCGGCAGCATCGACTTGAGATTGTCATTCTTCTTCCACTCCGCGACATCCAGCTTCTGACAGAACGCACACGGCCCGATGGTGATCATGGCGCCGATCTTGGCGCCGCTCGGCAGCGGCTTCTCCATCTCCACCGTGATCGTGGCGTTGTCGCCCTGGGCCTGGTGCATGCCGATCACATAGCCGGGCACGGGCAGGTTGGCGATGGCCTCCGCCCTGGCCTTGTCGATGGCCTTGCCACCGCCGCCGCCACCGCCGCCGCCACCGCCGCCAGCCTTCTTCTTGCCGCACCCGACCCCGCCCAGCATCGCAACCATCGCCACTGCCATCGCTCCGCGTCTCGTCATCGCTACCTCCGTGCCTGCACCATAGTGCAACCCGTGTGCGCGCCCCAACTCCCTGACTTCGTGGCTGTCGCGGTCGAGCTGGTGGTGTGTCGGGCTACCGACGGGTTGCCTCCCAGGCAACCTCCCCACCTGACACAATGCAGCCATGACCGCTCCATTTCGCGCGCTGCGCCAGCTCGACGAGGTCCAGCACCTGCGTCAGCTCGAAGGCTTCGACGCCGGGCCGCTGTTCGCCGCGCTGGCCGCCGAGGTGGCCGAGTCACCCGCGGCCACCATCGATGAGCTCGGCCAGCAGCTCGATGCGCTGCGCGAGGTGCTGCTGACCATCGACGGCTTCGCCCAGAAGGCCATGGGCATCCGCCTGACCCACGTGCTGGCCGCCGCGCCGCTGCCGCCGCAGCTGCGCACCCTGCTCAAGTCGACCGTGCTGTCGTACCAGCACGACCTGCCTCTGCTGCGCTCGCGCATCGCGGCTGCGCTCGGCCGCATCGACCCTGCGACCGGCGCCGCCGTGACCGCCGACGTGATGGACTCCGCCGACCGCGTGCTGGCGCTGCGCACCGACCTGCGCGCCCGCCTGTTCGTGGTCGCCCAGGATGTCGCCGCCGCCCGCCTGCCCGCGGCGACCCAGGCCTCACGCTCGCGCGCCCACGCCCAGCCCGAGCGCCAGCGCTGGGCCCAGGCCGCCATCGATCTCGAGCAGCTCTCCACCACCCCCGCGCTGCTCGCCCACGGCACCTGCGCCGAGCGCCTCGGCCTCATCGCCCCGCCCCCCGACGATCCCGACCCCGAACCCACCCGCGGCTCCCTGCTGGAGCTCGACTGACCGGCTGGCTCTTCAGTCGAATCCCTCTCCAGTGCGCTTCACCCAGTCACGGGGCGGCCAGGGCGCGCCTCAGGACCTTGATCGACAAGAACATGGGGCGAGGCCAGTGTTGGTCGTCGAGAGCGGCAAAGCCGTACTTCGCATAGAACGCCGCCGCCCGCTCACCCTTGGCGTCCACAAGAACGCCGAAGCAACCGATGCTGTCGGCAGCCGCGTCGATCCGCCCGAGCGCGTCGTAGAGGAGGTCTTCTCCGTGGCCAGTCCCGCGAACGCGTTCGTCGGTCGCGAGCCGGCCGATGCGAGCGACCGGCACTGGATACTGCGGCAGGCCTCTCTTCACCCTGTCCGGTAGATCTGCAATCTCGAGGTCGGCCATGCTCAGCGTGTAAAAGCCCAGGATCGCTGGCTCCCCGGACTGTGCACGCAGCACGAACGTCTTACCGAGCCCGCGCCGATCGTTGGGCAAGGCATGCCTGGCGAAGAAGTCGTCCAGCGCGGGCACCCCACAGCAGAAGCCTCTCGTCGGATCGTCGTCCGCGATAGGCTCCGTGATGAAGGGTGCTGCGCTCACCTGTTCGTGCGACGACGCGAAACCAGCTTTCGCAGAGCAGTCGTCGGCTCTGGGTCCGCACTGATCGCTGCGGCGAGCTTCTCGCCCTTGGCGAGCGTCAGCTTCTCCCGATGGGTGTGCCACTCGACCTGCGCGAGGACCGGGGTGACCAGCTCGCGCACGACCGTACCTGCCGTCCTGTTCACCAGCGCCAGGCGAAAGCCACGCGAGTATTCGTGCAGCGAAGTGAGGAGGATCGCTACAGCCTCGTTGATCAGCTCGCTCCTGGAAACGCCCAGTTCGCGCGCAGCTTCATCGAGCTGCTGACCACGTGCCTCCGAGAGTGTTGCTTCGACCCGCATGTTCACCTCAGATATGAGGGTAAACGCCGGGCGTCGCCTGGTCAAGCTTTCGGCAGCGATCCAACCCACACGCTTCATGGCCAGGTCTTCGTCCGCTCCCAGGAGATGTTGCGGCGAGCCGCGGACGACCGCGCGGTTGACCGCGACACCCTCGCGGAAGTATTCATCATCGATTGCGTAAACGGAGCGGCATGAAACCGACACGTGTCCTCGCCATCACCACCACGGCCACGCTGCTCGGGCTCTTGCTCCTGGGCTGCGGCGGCTCGACCTCGCGCGGCAGCGATGGCGGCAACCAGGTCGACGGCGGCGACGGCGACGCCATGGTCGCGACCTGCGAGCCGAATCCGTGCGGCCAGGCCGGCCGCATGACCTGCGCCATCATCGCCGGCCAGGCCCAGTGTCTGTGCGACCCGGGCACGCACGACGAGGGCGGCGACTGTGTGCCCGACGTCACCTGCGGCCCGACCACCTGCAACGGCCATGGCACCTGCTCCATGACTGGCACCGCGCTGAGCTGCAGCTGCGAACCCGGCTTCGCGGGCGCCAACTGTGCCGGCTGTGACACCGCTGCCGGTTACCACGCCGACGGCGCCGGCGGCTGCACCATGGACGCCTGCCTGCCCAGCCCGTGCAGCGCCGCGAACACCCACTGCAGCGCGACCGGGGGCATCGCCACCTGCGTGTGCAACAGTGGCTTCCACGACCAGGCCGGCAGCTGTGTCCCCGATGAGGCCTGCACCTCGACCACCTGCAGCGGCCACGGCACCTGCAGCGTCAGCGGCGGCCTGACCAGCTGCGCGTGCAGCGCCGGCTACACCGGGACCTCGTGCAACGGCTGTGACAGCGGCGCCGGCTACCACGCCGACGGCGCCGGCGGCTGCACCACCAGCACCTGCTTGCCGAGCCCGTGCACCAGCGCCAACAAGACCATGTGCACCCAGACGCCGGCCACCACCAGCGGCTACACCTGCTCGTGCGACACCGGCTATCACGACGACGGCGTCGGCACCTGCACCACCGACGTGTGCCGCCCCAACCCGTGCGCCACCCTGAACCAGGCTTGCCGCCCCGCCACCACGCCGGCCGGCTACGAGTGCTACGTGCCCGCGTGCAACGACATGAACCCCTGTACCACGGACACCCTCGTCGGCGGCAACTGCCAGCATGCCAATCTGCCCGACACCACGACCTGCTCGACCACGCTGTGC
>Ga0154020_10000610_pt1 | contig 43513 bp, 38 predicted proteins | sample Klosneuvirus_201_FD_109709 | JGI IMG/M metagenome (GOLD analysis project Ga0154020, IMG submission 109709) | Active sludge microbial communities from wastewater, Klosterneuburg, Austria - Klosneuvirus_20160825_MG | ecosystem: Engineered > WWTP > Aerobic digester > Activated sludge | place... | reverse complement strand
GGTAAAAAAGGCAGTGGCTCTCTTAAAACCGAACTCATCGGACCGACAACAGAATGGGGAACCTTATATCTGCATACAAAACCACTTGAAACCGACAGCGGTGATCAGTTCTATGTAAATGTACATGGCATTACCAATGGGGGTAAAGATTCTATCATATTCAACGAGGTAAATACAGATGCTTTTGATCTTTCCGGAATTGATGCAAGGCGTTTTCCGAATATATACCTTGAGGGTAAATTTCAGGATTTGTTAAATTACACCCCGCCTCAAATCAGGCATTGGCGTGTCACAAATGCCAAAGTGCCGGAAGGCAGTCTGAATCCGAATATGTCAACTCTGATCTGGAGGGATACGCTGCTGCAGGGCGAAGATTTTAAATTTGACATTGCTTTCCAGAACATTTCAGAGCTCAGTTTCCAGAAAGACCTGAAGTATCAGGTTCTGATTTATAACGTTGACACCAAGGATACCGTTTTAAACAACATTTCATACAGAACAGACAGTTTACTGCCCGATGCTTCCTTTATGATCAGCTCACTTAAAAACACCAGACAGATGAGAGGCCGTTATGCATATGCGGTTAAAGTTAATTTTGACAACAACAACCGTTCTGCTCAGCCTGAAATGTCGCTGATAAACAACTCGGCCCTGAGGTATTTTTACGTCGTTGAAGATAAAATCAATCCATTGCTGGATGTTACATTTGACGGCCGGCATATCGGTAATGGCGAAATAGTTTCGGGTAGTCCGGTCATCAGTATCAGCAGCAAAGACGAAAACAAACTCAACTGGCAAACGGACACCAATGGCATACGGATCTGGCTGAAACGCCCAAATAACGTAAATTTTGAAGTGGTGGATTTTGACAGCTCCGGCGTGAAATTTTATCCGGCCACGTCGGCCTATAACCTTGCAAGAGCAGAATACAATCCTAAAAATCTGCCTGATGGCATATACACCCTTAAAGTGCAGTCGAACGACGCCAATGGCACCGATGCGGGTGCTACCGAATACTTAATCAACTTCACCGTCATCAACCAGGCATCTGCTACCAATTTCTACCCGTATCCGAATCCGTTTACCACTTCCATGCGCTTCGTGTTTACACTTACAGGCAATGAAGTGCCTGACTACATCAATGTCCGAATCATGACGATACAGGGCAAAGTGGTTAAAGAACTGAATAAAGAGGATCTAGGCGACATTCACATCGGCAACAACATCACCGATGTGGTATGGGATGGCACCGATGAATTCGGTGACCGTTTGTCGAACGGCGTCTATTTGTATGTTGTCACCATCCGGTCTAACGGACAGGAAGTGACGCAAATCGAAAGCGACAATGTCAGCAATGACCTGAATGCAGACAAAGGAAACAACAATCTGTTTAAACATTCAACCGGTAAGATTGTCCTACTCAGGTAAAATAAGAAATATGCGCAAAATGAAGATGATATCGACCTTGTTGCTTATGGTGCTGGCAACGGCTTTTGTAAATCCAGAGCCGGATACCAAAACGGTGAGCGCGGCATCTGCGGCGGATATATACGAACTGGAGCTCGATAAAACACCGCATGTGATCTTCTGGAGGCGCATCATGAACCTGCATAAGGACAGTTGTCTGATTAACGTGCACAGCAAAAGAACCATACTGGCCACCATGCACGCCGCCACCTGGTATGCCTACGATGACGCTTTCAAACAAAATTTTCTGGACAGTCTTAAACAGCTGAATGGCATCAGCGACAGCCCCAGAATAGTAGGCACCATGGGAAAAAGCTTCTTTTACGCCTTTGAAAAAGTAGCATCCAGAATTCCGCAAGGCATTGACGCATTTGAAAACAATTCAGTAGACGGATGGTATGCAAAAGCCATTTTATTGATCGAAAGTCCGAACCAGTTGCAGAAATCAATCGCCGGCGCATACGGACCGTTTCAGCTGATGCCCGGGGTAGCCAGGAATTTTGGATTAAAGGTTGGTAAGAAATATGACGAACGCGCCAATTTTGAGCGCTCCGCCTATGCCGCCAGCCAGCTGATTAAAACCATCTGTATTCCATATGCCAAACAGATGCTGGATGAGAAAGCCATTTTATACAGTGAAAATGATCTTTGGTTCAGACTGTTTGTAATGCACATTTACAATGCCGGTGCCGGCAACGTCAGACAAGCCCTGAGCGCCATTCCAGAGCCCGCAAAAGACATTGACCTGATCCGTCAGCTCTGGAACACCTCTGCCGGCCGTTTTCAGTCGTCGTCTCAAAACTACTCGCAGCTGATACTTGCGGCGTTTCTGGAATACGAACACAGAGTAGAAAAAAAGCAGCAATAAGCTTTTACAACCCAAAGCAGATTTCCATTGCCTAAAGATCTTCTAACGCCTGCTGTTGAACCAATAGTATACAGGAACCCCCAGACCCACCAGAAAAAGTCCTACCAGCGCGTTTCCGGGTGATTCCATAATGGAATATACAACCAGAACAACGCTGAAAAGGGTAAAAAACAATGGTATTACCGGATATAAAGGCACCCTGAAGGGCCTTGGTGTATCCGGCATTTTACTTCTGAGGACGATTACGCCAAAAGCGCCGCAACCATAGAATATAAAGGCTACGAAAACCAGCATTTCGGTCAGCATGTCAAAACTCCCGCTGATAATCAGCACCAGACACCAGAACATCTGGTATACAATTGCCCTGTGGGGGGTTAAAAATTTTGCATGTGTTCTGCCGGCACTTTTCAGAAACAGTCCGTCACCGGACATGGAATAATAAATCCTTGGCGCCGTCATCAGACTGTTGTTGGTGCTGTTAAAAGTGCTGATGAGAATCAAAACAGAAATGAAAACACCACCCATGGTCCAGATGCTGTTCATGGCCGAAACGGCTGCGATTGCATTCTCGTTTTCATGCACAGATTCAAAAAATGAAACATCTCCTATTTTAAAAAAAGCAGCATTAACCAAAAGGTATAAGCCCATTACAATCATGGTTCCGAGCGCAAGTGCAATGGGGATACTTCTTTTCGGGTTGCGTATTTCACCACCCAGAAAACCCACGTTATTCCAGCCTTCAAAAGCCCAGAAAGCTGCCATCATAGCCGAAAAAAATGCTGGCATACCGACGTTTGCCGTTGCAAAACCGGGAAAGTCCATTACAGTCGGATTCTGTCCTTTGGTAAATGCAAAAGCGATGATCAGCAAAATTCCGCCCACAACCGCAGCTCCGAGAATATTGCTGATGCGTTCTCCATAATCAATGCCCCTGTAATTGATAAGGGAAAGCAAAAGCACCAGCAACCCTGCCAATGATTTAACACCAAAATTGTGAAATGGCATGAGCTTAAAATCGGCAATTTCAAACAGGATGATATCGGCGAATCTGTCCGGTAAAACGGGCAGCGCATACAAACTGTTAAACGACTCTGCAAACACATAAGCCACAGAAGCCGCTGTGGCCGTCTGAATCACTGAAAACGAGGACCAGCCGAACAGAAAGGCAAACAATCTGCCATACATGGCCTGAAAATAAACATATTGCCCACCCGGTTTGGCAATCATTCCGGCCACTTCTGCGTTGCTCAGAGAGCCCATCAGGGTTATTAATCCGGCGGCGGCCCATGCCAGCAAAACCCAGCCGCTGTGGTGCAGTTCGGCGCTCATGACCGATATTTTCTTAAAGATACCGCTGCCGATCATGGCAGAGATTACCACCATTACGGCAGAGAAGATTCCAAGTTTTTCTTTTAAATGGGGAGCCATAGTGTATCCAGGATCCGAACCTAAATAAAAAAAGCGAGAAAGCGGCTATTTTTATCAAAATCTTCATAGGTTTGCAAGACCGCGTGTATACCCTTTCAGATATTGCCAGAGTAATCGGTGCTGAGTGCCCGTCTAATGCTGTTTCAGCAAAGGCTTTTCAATTGCTTATCGACAGCAGAACGCTGACCGACCCTGAGAACAGCATCTTTTTTGCGCTTAAAACCGCATTCAACGATGGTCATGATTACATCCCCGAACTGATAAGTAAGGGGGTTAAAGTATTTGTCTGCAATCAGGCATACAGCTTAAACACCGGTAATTCTGTTGTATTGTTAAAAGTGGCTGATCCGCTGAACGCATTACAGGAACTTGCAGCTTTTCACAGACAGCACTTTAAAATCCCGCTTATCGGCATTACGGGGAGCAACGGTAAGACCATTGTGAAAGAATGGCTGAATCAACTCCTAAGCAATCATTATCGGATCTGCGCCAATCCCAAAAGTTTTAACAGCCAGATTGGCGTTCCGCTGAGTGTCTGGCAGCTGAATGCAGATCATACTCTGGGCATTTTTGAAGCCGGTATTTCAATGGCAGGGGAAATGGCCCGTCTTGAAAAAATCATACAGCCGGAACTGGGCATTCTGACGCATCTGGGTTCCGCCCACAACGAAGGATTCGACAATCCGGAAGAAAAACTGAATGAAAAGCTGAAGCTGTTCATCCATTGTAAAATGGTTTTTTCGTTTCACTATGAAGCGATTCCGAAGAACAGCCCCACAAACGTACATACCTTTGGCTTTAAAGACCCACTTGCCGATCTGAACATCACCGATGTCGTGCGCGACACTGCCGGAACAAATATTAATGGCCATTATCAGAACAAAGCGATTGCATTCCGGATACCGTTTACAGACGACGCATCCATTGAAAACGCTTGTCTATGTTGCCTCGTGCTTTTGTATCTCGGGGTTTACAATTCAGACTATTTCCCGGTACTGCGCCCGGTAAGCATGCGCATGGAACTGAAAAAAGGCATACACGGCTGTATTTTGGTGAACGACAGCTACAGCAATGACCTGAATGCGCTTAGTACAGCCTTGTCTTTTCTTCATCAGCAGGCCATTCACGCCAAAAAAACAGTCATACTTTCAGACATCGAAGAAAGCGGCCTGCCTGCCCACATTCTCTATCACCAGGTGCGAAATCTGCTGACTGAGAAGAAAATCAACCGGCTGATTGCCATCGGTCCGGCTTATGCATCCCAGCGTTCATTCTTTGAAGACCGGTTTGAGTGCCATTTTTATGCGGATACTTCCGCCTGCCTGCACGATTTCGGGCAACTTAAGTTTCAGGATGAAAGCATACTGATTAAAGGGGCCCGGAAATTTGAATTTGAAAAAATCACCAGAAAACTTGAGCAGGAAAGCCATGGAACGGTGCTCGAGATCAATCTGAGTGCGGCCGGCAAAAACCTGAACGTCATTAAAAGCCGTCTGCCCTCGGGCATGAAAATCATGGCCATGGTAAAAGCATTCGCCTATGGAAGTGGTTCTTATGAGATCGCAAAACTGCTGCAGAACAAAGTAGATTACCTCGCGGTAGCCTATGCAGACGAAGGGGTTGCATTGCGTAAAAGCGGTATTCAGACACCAATTATGGTGATGAATACACGCGAAGAGTCTTTCGACCAGTTGTTGCTGCATAAACTGGAACCTGTAGTGTTCAGTCTGAACCAACTCCGTTCTGTAATCAGCACTTTCGGCGGTATCCCTGTGCGCATACACATTGAAATCGATACCGGGATGCACAGACTTGGATTTACGGAAGACGATCTGAAAGAACTGACAACGCTCCTGTTGCAAAACGAGTCTCTGACTGTGGCAACTGTATTTTCGCATTTGTCGGCCAGCGACGATGCACAGTTCGACGATTTCAGCAAACAACAATCCGACGGTTTCAGAACAATCGCCCTGGCAATTGAAAAGGCACTTGGATACCACATCGTCAAACACATCGGCAACACCGCCGCAGCGCTCAGATTCAGTCAGGAGGCCATGGATATGGTTCGGCTGGGCATTGGCTTATACGGCATAGACCCCACCGGACAGTTCAAGAACCTGCTGGAACCTGTATTCACCCTTAAAACCAATGTGTCGCAGATAAAAACCATTCAAGCCAATGAGAGTGTAGGGTATTCCCGAAAATCGATTGCTTCTGAAGCCCGCCGCATCGCCGTGCTTGCGCTCGGGTATGCAGATGGTCTGAACAGGGCACTGAGCAATGGCAAGGGTGGATTTTATATACGGGGACAATACGCGCCAATTGCGGGAAATGTGTGCATGGATATGTGCATGGTTGACGTGACTCAAATAAACTGTGAGGAAGGCGATGAAGCCATTCTGTTTGGCAAAGACCATCCCATTTCTGATATAGCGAAACAGCTGGACACCATACCTTATGAAATTCTGACCTCCATTTCACAGCGGGTGAAACGGGTGTATGTGAGTGAATGAAGAATTGATTAGTTTGTTGTTTCAGATAGTCAAAATTATAAACATCTGAATTAACAATAACTTAATCATAATCAATCATGATTTTTTATTAGGTTTGTAATAAAGTCGGGTTATTCTGATCGTCAATGCGCATATTTAAAATTCAAATTCTGATTTTTTTATTAAGTCTTAGTTTCAAGACCTATGCAACGCATATTACCAATTCAGAGCTTCAGTGTAAATTTTTGGACAGTACAGGTTCTTCTTATCGCTATCTGGTAAAATTAGTGATGATACGGGACTGCAATCCGGGCAGCATTCAATTTAACGATAAAATTGAAATAGGGGCATATTCTGTCAATTCTGCACAATTAACAGTAAAACAAACTTTAAGACTAGGACAGGTAAGTTTGTTCTCCAATTGTAATAACACATGTCAGGAACAGGCTTATTATGAATCCGAGATTACTTTGCCAAAAAATGCTTCGGGTTACCATATATGTGCACAGTTTTGCTGCAGAAACAATTCCAACAATATTCTGTTGGATCAGAATAACAATTCATTTCAGGGAAATACCCCTTATTGCCGCATTAGGGGTAATGCACCGGTAAGCACTTCCACTTCAACCATTCCGCCGTTTGTTTATCTGAATAATGGCAAAAGGGATACAATTCAGTATGAGGTTTATGATTTGTTTTCTGATTCTGTAACAGTTGCATTAACAACGCCCTTACAAGGTGCAGATTTGTCCAATAATTATCCCAATACACCAACTGTCTTTCCTGGTTTTAGCCCGATTTCTTATGCAGCCGGCTATAATGTCTTAAACCCACTCGGGCCTGCAGCAGAATGCATTCTAGACTCAAAAAATAAACAACTCAGACTTCTGGGTAACACAAATGGAAACTTTACAGTTGCATTTACCATATCAAGTTACAAAAAAGGCATTCTCATCAGCCGGATCATCAAAGAAAGTATTATTTATGTTTCTCCTTCATTTGCTTCGATTCCAAGAATTCATTTAAGCGCTCATCCAAATTCAGAACCTTCGGTCAGACTAACCTGGAATAGCTGTTTTCCTGATTTATACGCATACCATATTGAAAAAAGTGATTCTTTCAATGGCCCCTATGTTTCCATAGACTCTTTAAATTCAGAAACACGTTCGTATAAAGATTTGATGGTAAACTACAACAAATGGTACTATTACCGGATTAAGGCTTTTAGTTTGAATGGTCAGCTCAGATACAGCGATACTGTAAAGGTTCAGCTATGGGGTGCAGATTTGAACCCACACGAAAGCTTCAAAACGTCAAAACTGATAATTTATCCCTTACCTGGCGCATCTGATTTTACCATTAGGTTAAAGGAAAATACAATAGGGACTTATTCGGTGTTCGATATCAGAGGCAATACTGTGCTGACAGGCCAAAACACATTGAACGAAGAAGAACTGAAAATAAGTCTTAACGGGCTTGCAGAAGGTATTTACTTTTTGGTAGTCCTGACAGCAAGTGGCGAAAAACACAGCGCCCAATTGCAAAAATTTTAACCTTAATCGGGTTTGTAGTTTGCTTTTAAGCAAACAATCAGCGTGAATGTGAATTAACAAATCATAATTTCATGATAATCTTCAAGCTCTAGTAACTGAAATTTTCGGGTCCAGTTCCAGATAATTCAAAATGCCTAAAATGCTTATATTTGAATGCTGTAATTACTTTTACCCATTCAAAACCGCAATACCTTTATATCGCTGACCGCTCTCTGGGCCCTTGTCGAATCAGGCCTTGGCGGCATAATGCATGCATTTCACCTGCCGTTTACCGGTGTTTTTCTGGGTGGTTTTTCTGTGCTGGTAATCGGTATGCTGGCGCATTTCGAGCGCCATCCATTCAAACAGATCATCAAAGCCACTTTGATTGTAATGGCCGTTAAAGCGTCTGTAAATCCCATGACCTCTCCTATGGCCTATGTTGCAGTAGGTTTTCAGGGATTATGCGGCGCGGCTATATTCAGCCTGCCATTCAGAAATCTGCTCATGTCCATGGGTTTTGCCATGCTGGCCATGCTCGAATCGGCCTTTCAGAAATTGCTGATACTGACCATTTTTGTTGGCAAAGAATGGCTGGCAGCACTGGATATTTTCTACAATTCCGTTTGCAAAACATTTGGCTTTAACCAGGATTATCCTTTCAGCATGCTCGTTGTAATCCTGTATCTCAGCATTTATTGTTTGTGGGGAATATTGCTGGGAATATGGATACACAAACTACCCGGTCAGATTCTACTCAGAAGAACGCTTTATCAAGATCTGACACCGGCTGCTGAAGCCGTTTCTGTGCCAAAAAAGAGAGGGAAAGGGAAAATGCTGATTCTGATTTTACTGATCGGTTTTGTTGGTTTCTACACCTTCTTTATGCTGAGCAAAGGGCAAGGTTCCGATCTGACATTTATTGTTCTAAGGACACTTATAATTGTACTTGTCTGGTTCTATATCTTTTTGCCCATCTGGAAGCAATACATTCAGCGAAAACTGACCGAAATGAAACACGAAGAAATGCCCGACATTCTGAGCTTCATCCCTGTCATTTCAGCCTATGTAAAACCACTTTACAATGCGGTTTCAAAAGAATTCAAAGGACTGCGGAAGTGGAAGGAATTCGTGCTGGGTCTAATCGTTATCAGTCTGAGGACAGATGAAAATCAATAAGCAGAACACCATTGTTTGCGGGCCGGTGCATTCCGGAAAAACCAGTGCTGTAAATGACTTCTTAAAAACACAGTCAAATGTTTCAGGCATACTGACGCCGGATGTAGATGGTTTACGGGTGCTTAAAGACCTTGAAACCGGAATGGTTTACCCATTTCAGGTAAACAACGATGATATGAGGGCTGTTACCCAGATCGGTAAATATAAATTTCTAAACAGCACCTTTGAACTTGCGCGCGCAATACTCAGCACACTGGCGCTTAAAACACCTGAAACCATTGTTGTTGATGAAATCGGAAAACTTGAAATGCAGGATGCGGGATTTGAACCGGCGCTCGGACAATTGATTTCAAAACACCGCAACAGCAATACCACCCTGATACTGATTATCCGTGATACACTCTTAGCGGCTGCCATTGAAAAGTACCACTTGCAGGACGCAGAAATACTAAAAGCTGACCCGGGCGAAAGCACCATTTTGAAACTGTGAAGACATGAAGATCAAAGGACTAAACGGACTGGTAATGGCAGGCGGTAAATCTGCACGAATGGGCAGCGATAAAGCACTGCTGGTTTACCACCAAAAGCCGCAATACCAGGAAGTGTATCAAATGCTGGATGTGTTTTGCGAACAGGTTTTTATTTCAGCCCGTAAAGAACAACAATTTGACAGGCCTGTGATTACAGACGATGCCGCTTTTGAAAACTGCGGACCGGTTGCAGGCCTTTTATCCGCTTTTAAAACCAAAGATACAGCCTGGTTGCTTATCGGAATAGACTATCCTTTGCTGGAAATAAAAGACATCGAAAAACTGCTTGCAGAAAGAGATGAAAACGCTGCTGCAACCGTATTTTTTAACGACAACAATTTCTATGAACCGCTTCTGGGTATTTATGAGAAGGCTTTTTACCCACTTCTGAAATCTGAATTTGAAACCGGAAATACGTCCCTGCAGTCCATCCTGCGCGCTTGCAATGCCGGCAAAGTGCGTCCATACCGATCCGATTTACTGAAAAGCATAGACCACTTTTCAGACTACCAGAATTACATACGCCATTGATATGCCAGAACAAGCCATTTTAAAAGTTCCCGTTACACGGTTCGAACGGAATACAGGTTCAGAAAAAACGGATTTTCTGGCACTTGAAGAACCTCTCGAAATCAGCATTCTGTACTGGAAAAATGCTGAAAGCATCCGCAAAAATATTTCCATAACCATGCGTACCCCAGGCAAAGACAAAGAACTTGCCATCGGTTTTCTGTTCACGGAAGGCATTATAAAAAATGCTAAGGCTATAGCAGACAGTGAAGTGATCAGCCTTAACCATATTTGCATTCATCTGCAAAAAGATGCAGAGCTCGATTTGTCAAAAATTGAAAGACATTTCTACACAACAAGCAGTTGCGGGGTTTGCGGCAAATCGAGCATTGACGCTATTAAAACCCTGACGCCAATGCACATCATTCAGGATGAATGCACGGTAAATTCGCAAATACTGTATACCCTGAATGCTGAAGTAAAACAGAAACAAGCCGTGTTTGAAAGTACCGGAGGCCTGCACGCTTCAGCCCTGTTCTCTGTTGACGGGACCCTGAAATACCTGTTTGAAGATGTTGGCCGGCACAATGCGCTGGACAAACTGATAGGACACGCATATACTTGCGGAGCACTGCCTCTGAACAAACAGATTTTGTTTCTGAGTGGCAGAGCCAGTTTCGAGCTGATACAAAAGGCCGTCATGGCCGGCATTCCCCTTATTTGCGCTTTAGGTGCCCCCTCATCGCTGGCGGTTCAGCTTGCTGAAGCGTTCAATATTACACTTGTTGGTTTCCTGAAAGACAAATCTTTCAATGTATACAGTGCTGCTGAACGGATCATTTGACAAACTCGAAAATTATGTACCTTTGTTCGTGTAATTCCGTATGAAGATCAGAATCAAAGGCAATTCGGTGCGATACCGTCTTACCCGCTCTGAAGTGGAAAGCTTCAGCAAAAGCGGCTATCTGGCAGAAACAACCCGTTTTCCTGCGCATACACTGACATATGCCTTACAGGCTGTAAATGGTCTGGATGCGTTGAGTGCCGATTTTTCAGCGAACACCATAACGCTGAACTTCCCGGATGCCGAGAAAGAAAAGTGGTTTCTTTCAGAACGTGTTGGCTTTAAGAATGCTCAGAAGCTGGAAGACGGCACTTTGTTGACGCTGTTGATTGAAAAAGATTTTGCCTGTCTGGACCATGTGGATGAGGACCAGTCGGACAACTACCCCAACCCTAATAAAACCTGCTGACCATGGATCAGAAAAACACGAAACGGATGGTTCATTCCGAAAATCCGGAAGTGTTTACGGGCTTAAAACTCGATATTCCGAAACTGACAGCAGCGGGGTTTCCGGCTGTTTTTTCGGCTATGAAGCATGTGTTCGGTGAAATGGGGCTTGTGCGCGGGTTCAAAGTACTGGCAAAACTGAACCAGAAAGGCGGCACCGACTGCCCCTCTTGTGCCTGGCCTGATCCGGACGACGAGCGCAGTGTGCTTGCCGAGTATTGCGAAAATGGCGCCAAAGCGGTTGCCGATGAAGCAACAGCAAAAAGTCTGACGCCTCAGTTTTTCCTCGAAAATTCCGTTTACGATTTATCCCTTCTGGACGATTATCAGATCGGGAAAAAAGGCCGGATTGCACAGCCAATGTTTCTGGCCAAAGGTGATACCCATTACCGCGAAATCAGTTGGGAGGCCGCATTTGAAAAAATTGCAGAAGCGCTGAACACACTCGAGCATCCGGATGAAGCTGTTTTTTACACCTCCGGCCGCACCAGCAACGAAGCCGCATTTCTATACCAGCTTTTTATCCGCGAATACGGCACCAACAATCTGCCGGATTGCTCTAACATGTGCCACGAATCAAGCGGTGTGGCTCTGAATGAAACATTGGGGATTGGCAAAGGCAGTGTGAAACTGGAAGATTTTTACAAGGCAGAACTGATACTGATACTGGGTCAGAACCCCGGAACCAACCATCCGAGAATGTTGTCGGCCCTTCAGAAGGCAAAAGAAAACGGCGCCTGCATTATTTCCGTCAACCCCCTGATTGAAACCGGACTGCTGGGCTTTGCCAATCCGCAGAATGTAAAAGGCATGCTGGGTATAGGCACCAGGCTTACCGATCTTTATCTGCAGGTTAAACTCAACGGCGACATGGCGCTTCTGAAAGCCATTATGCTCGGCTTGATTGAACGCGAAGAACAGAATCCGGGCTCCGTGCTGGACCTTGCGTTTATCCGGGAAAAAACAGAAGGTTTTGAGGAATTGATCCGGCATCTGAAAACGCATAATTATACAGAACTGCTTGCACAGTGCGGCATTCCGGATGCCCAGGTGCGCGAAGCCACCGAACTGATTGCCGGCAGGAACAAAATCATTGCCTGCTGGGCTATGGGGCTGACCCAGCATAAAAATGCGGTTGCAACCATTCAGGAAATCACCAATCTGCTTTTAATGAAAGGCAGCATCGGCAAACCGGGCGCAGGCACCTGCCCGGTGCGCGGGCACAGCAACGTGCAGGGCGACCGCACCATGGGTATTTACGAAAAACCTTCCAAGGCTTTTCTGGATTCCATTGAACGGATTTTCGGATTTAAACCGCCGCATAAACACGGCTATGACACCGTTGAATCCATACATGCCATGCATGCCGGAGTCGCCAAAGTGTTTTTTGCCATGGGGGGTAATTTTCTGTCTGCAACACCCGACACCCGCTATACGGCAGAAGCATTGCAGAAGTGCAGGCTTACGGTTCAGGTATCCACCAAACTTAACCGAAGTCATTTAATTCACGGAGAAGAAGCCCTGATATTGCCTTGTTTTGGACGGACCGATATCGATATGAGTGGCGGATCCGTGCAATTTGTTACGGTAGAAGATTCCATGGGGGTTATACATTCCAGTCAGGGCAGTGTAAAAGCTGTTTCAGACAAACTGCTCAGCGAACCAGTTATTGTTTGCATGCTGGCAAAGGCTACGCTTGGAAAAAAGAGCAAAGTGAACTGGGACCGTTTCATGCAGCATTACGACCACATTCGCGATGGCATAGAAGCATGTATACCCGGTTTTCAGCACTACAACGAGCGGGTTCGGATAAAAGGCGGTTTTTATTTGCCCAACTGCGCGCGCGACAATGAATTTAACACAGACAGCGGCAAGGCCAAATTCACGGTATCTGCATATGAACCGGTTATGGTCAATCCGGGAGAATTTCTGATGATGACCATACGCAGCCACGATCAGTTTAATACCACCATTTACGGGCTTGACGACCGTTACAGGGGCATTTATAACGAAAGGCGTGTGGTTCTGATGAATGCAGATGATATGCATGACACCGGTTTCAATGCCGGAGATGTAGTGGATTTGTTTAATTACCACGATCAGATTGAACGTGCAGCACACAAATTCATAGTTGTTGCGTTCAATTTACCGCGTCAGTGCGTTGCAACCTACTTTCCGGAGGCCAATGTATTGGTTCCCATCAATTCGACCGCCACAAAAAGCAATACGCCCACCTCGAAATCGGTCATTGTTAAAATCAGAAAACATACAGCAGATTCAGAACGTTCAGTTCAGAATCCAGACCTTATCGGAAGCCGCTGATGCGCTTAAAGCAGTTTGCCAGACGGCATCATTCATTCGAGAAAAACAAACAAACAGTTTTGGAAAACCGTGTTCATCAGTGAATTGCGATAACCTGGGTTTTAAGCAGTTCGCCAGACCGGATACAAAGCTGATAAATACCCGGTTTCAGATTTTTACAATCAATCACTGTCTGTGTAAGGTCTGAATATACCATTAAGAAATGCACACGGCCATCCATTCCGGCAATGCTTACAATCCAGTTGTCAGAAAGTTCTTCAGGCATAAGAATTGTCATTTGATCTGTGACTGGATTCGGAAAAGCAGTGATTTGTCCGGCAAGATCTGAACCAAAAATCAGCCATTTAACCGCACTGTATGATGCTTGTCCGTCGGTATCCATCTGTTTAAGCCGGTAAAAAGCGCGACCGAATAATGGCTGATAATCTGTAAATGTATATTGGTTAATCTGGCTGCTGTTTCCTACCCCCTTTACATGGCCTATTTCAAACCAATGGATGCCATCGCTGCTTCTCTCAACAATAAAATGGCTGTTGTCAGATTCGGAGGAGGTTGTCCAGATTATTTCAACCTGATTACCGGTTTGCAGTAAGTCCAATGATACAAATTCAACCGGTAAAGGTATCAGAACACCGGTGGTGAAACCGCCAAAACTCCAGCTGCTGGTGTTTCCGCCACTGCCGCTTAAGAGATCCCAGTCCGGATCCAGGCCACCGGCATTTGAGCCACTTCCGGTAGCATCGTACGGCCAGCGAAACCAGGGGTTTGAAGCGGGATTGAGCGGAGCAGAAGTGTGGTGCTGGGTGCTGATACCATCGTATACCGTATCGGCTAAAAAACCTGTGGTGGCTGGATCGGCATAAACAGGATTAGAAGTTGTTCCGCTAAGATAATAAGCCGGTGGTGTATTGGTATTCGACGAATCGATGTCAAAGTAAACCCGCATAATCTCTCCACAGGTAAGGCAGGCACTGAAATCAGCGCCGACATAATTGGTGTCAGGCAGATTTGTAACAGTGGCAGACACATCGATATCCTCACGGATGTGATTGGCCGGATAGGCCAGATTTGCAGGTGTTCTCGTGATGCTGTATATCCCTTGTGTTAAGCTGAATGTATCGGTAGGCTTAAGAACAGGGCGGGTGTTCAACACAACAAAATACCTGGGATTTCTAAGCTTCGTTGTATCATAAGAAAAGTCGATTGAGAAATCTTCAAAACGTCTGTCGTTGAAGGAAGATGTTCCATCCTTGTATACATACATTCTTGCAACCCACTGAAATTTGCCCGGTGCATATGGATCGTTATAGGCAAGTTCCATAGACATAAACACATGGAAATTTTGTCCGCTTGCAAGCGTTGATGTAAATAAAACAGCAAGTAAGACAAGTAATTTTGTGTTGCTGTAATGCAAAAGCGCTTTGATTTGTGTCGTTAGCATAAATTTATTTTAACATTACAAAATGTATCTTAAATGATTATTTTGCTTTCTGACCTAGGTCATTATTTCGCATGACCTAAGTCAGCAAATACCCATATTTTCATGTTATACAGATATTTACATATTAGTTGTTCCGTCAATTTGATATGCATCATTAGCTTTCGCTCCGATTATGAAATGAAACCCTTTTGGAGTGAGTGTGAAAATGAATAAAAAAAAGTGCTTGATACTATATGACTAGATTCTTTAATCCTATTCAGAGTGGGTGTGAGAATGAAAATGAGAATGAAGAAAAAAAGTGTGAATGTGAGAATGAGAATGAAGAACAAATGACAGAGAAGAGCATTTTCGCATTCACATTCACTCTCACTCTGTCATTTGTAGCCACTGTAGCAGAGCATTCCACTTCGTTCCATGCACGCTACGTGGCAACCATGTAGGCGTGAAAGCTCGACGAAAGGCACAAAAAAGCCCGGAATTTAGTTCCGAGCTTTCTCTGCTACATGGTAGTCTCGGCGAGAATCGAACTCACATCAAATGTTTAGGAAACATCTATTCTATCCATTGAACTACGAGACCAAAATGGTCCGCAAAAGTACGCATATTTTCTGTATTTTAAAACCTGTTCAGGGCTTTTCTAAGACACAGAGGAGCCGGCAGCAACAGCAATATCGGTTCCCAGCAGTTTTAGGCTGCCATCGCTGTTCTCGGCCATCAGAATCATGCCTTTGGACTCAATTCCTTTGATAACCCTTGGCTCCAGATTAACAAGCACTGTAACTTGTTTTCCCGGAAGCGTTTCAGGATCAAAATGCAAGGCAATTCCCGACACTATGGTCCTTTTCTCAAAGCCCAGGTCAACTTCAAGTTGCAGCAATTTATCCGCTTTTTTCACTTTGCTGGCCGACAGGATGGTACCCATACGGATGTCCATAGCAGAGAACTGATCAAAACTGACCGGTGGTTTTACATCGGCAGACTTTACGGTGGGTTCTGCTGCCGGAAGTGCAATCTGTTCCATAGCAGATTTATTGCTCAGCAGTTTGTCTGCCTGAATCTGAACGACATCGTCTTCAATGTTGCTGAACAAATGCACAGCCTGACCAAGTAAATGTCCGTCTAAAAGCTGATCAAAACTTCCTTTCTTGTAATCCTTCTTGCTAAACTTAAGCAAATCTGAAAGTTTAAGCGCTGTAAACGGCAGAAATGCATCCATCCACCAGGAGAGATGTGCGCAAACCTGAACCGCGTGATACATGGTACTTGCAGTATGCCCGGGGTCTGTCTTAATGGTTTTCCAGGGCTCATTGTCGGCCAGATATTTATTGCCGGCTCTGGCCATGTTCATCAGCTCAAATAAAGCTTCTCTGAATTTAAAGTCGCGTATACCTGCATCAATTGCATTTCCACATCGTTCAATTTCGGCAATCAGCTCCAGTTCTTTCTGACCCTGTTTGGGATTGGCGGATACCTTTCCGTCGTAAAATTTATGTGAAAGCACCATAACGCGGTTGACGAAATTGCCCAAAATGGCCACAAGTTCACTGTTGTTGCGGGTTTGAAAATCTTTCCAGCTGAAATCCGCGTCTTTGGTTTCAGGCGCTATTGCGGTCAATACATACCTGAGCACATCTTCACGGCCGGGAAATGCATCAAAATAATCTTCCATCTCAACACTCCATTTGCGGCTGGTGCTCATTTTATCGCCTTCCAGATTCAGAAATTCGTTGGCAGGCACATTGTCGGGAACGATGTATTCGCCTTCCGCATGCAGCATCACCGGAAATATGATGCAATGGAAAACAATGTTGTCTTTGCCGATAAAATGCAAAAGGCGTGTGGACTTATCCTGCCACCAGGTTTTCCAGTCTGAAGCTTTACCATTCTGAATCACTGAGTTTTGCGGGTAAGCAAATTCATACTTACCGCTTTCCATTTCCTCAAAAAACTTCTTTGTCGCCGATATATAGCCGATGGGTGCATCAAACCAGACATACAGCACTTTACCTTCTGCATTCTCAAGCGGAACTTTAACTCCCCAGTTTAAATCTCTTGTCATAGCACGCGGCGATAAACCGCCGTCTATCCAACTTTTACTCTGACCGTAAACATTTGTTTTCCAGTCGCTTTTATGTTCCTCAAGCAGCCATTGCTTAAGCCATGGCTCGTAATCCTGCAAAGGCAAATACCAGTGCTTGGTGGTTTTCATCACCGGGGTTTTATCAGAAAGGGTTGAAACCGGATTTATCAGTTCCGTTGGACTTAATGCTTTTCCGCATTTTTCACATTGGTCGCCGAATGCATGGCTGTAGCCGCAGTTGGGACAAGTACCTTTGATGTAGCGATCGGCCAGAAAGGTCTGCTGGTCTTCATCAAAATATTGTTCGCTTACTTCTTCTGTAAACAAACCCTTCTGGTACATTTTCAGGAAAAATTCTGAAGCCGTTTCATGGTGGGTCTTGTCGCTGGTGCGGTGATAAACATCAAACGCAATACCAAAACGCTCAAAATTTGATTTTAACAGCTGGTGATAACGGTCTATAATCTCCTGAGGCGTATTGCCTTCTTTCTGGGCCTGAATGGGAATAGCGGTGCCGTGTTCATCGCTTCCGCAGACAAAAAGCACTTCTTCGCCACAGTTTCTGAGGTATCGTGTGTAAATGTCGGCAGGCAGATAAGCACCCGCCAGATGACCTATGTGTTTGGGTCCGTTTGCATATGGGAGTGCTGCGGTGACCAGTGTTCTGTTAAATTTCTTCATGAAATCGCTTGAAAATCCTTGCAAATATAATGGGCTCATAACACTGATAGAAGATTTTTTTGACAGTAAACGGAGATTTTTTTGGTAAAAACAAAATCAATTTTTACTTTTGCAGTCCTTTTTGAAAGATTGCCCGATCGTCTAATGGCAGGACTAGTGTTTTTGGTGCACTGTATGTTGGTTCGAATCCAGCTCGGGCAACCTTCTTAAAAAGTATAAAATCCCCTCTGCCGTGTCCATTCTAAACAAAGTCAAGATTTTCAGCGGTTCAGCTTCGTATTCACTCGCGATGAAAATCGCCGATTACTATGGCACAACCCTGGGCGATATGACGCTGAACAAATTCAGCGACGGCGAAATGCAGCCAAGTTACAACGAGTCTATCAGAGGCTGTGATTTGTTTCTGGTTCAGTCTACAACCCCTCCCGGTGATAATCTTCTGGAATTACTGCTGATGATTGATGCGGCTAAAAGAGCCTCTGCCAATTCCATTACAGTTGTCATTCCTTATTATGGCTATGCCAGACAAGACCGGAAAGACAAACCAAGGGTTTCTATAGGCAGCAAAATGATTGCAGATGTGCTGAGTGCTGCCGGTGCTACCAGAGTCATTACCATGGACCTGCATGCGCCTCAGATACAAGGTTTTTTCAATATGCCGGTAGATCACCTCGACTCTTCCGTTATATTCATACCGTATATAAAGTCTCTTAACCTCGAAAAACTGGTTATTGCAGCCCCTGATGTGGGTGCAAGTAACCGCAACAGAGAATATGCCAAAGTACTCGGTGTGCCTATGGTTATTTGCGACAAAGAAAGACGCAAAGCCAATGAAATCGCCAGCATGACCATCATAGGTGATGTTACCGATATGGATGTGGTACTGGTAGATGACCTTTGTGATACCGCCGGAACCTTGTCTAAAGCTGCCAAGCTGATTAAAGACAATGGAGCCAGAACCGTCAGAGCCGTTTGCACGCATCCGGTTCTCAGCGGTAAAGCCTACGAAAATATAGAAAACAGTGTCCTTGAAGAACTTATTGTGTGTGATACAATACCAATGAAGCATTCAAGCGATAAGATCAGGGTGCTCACTGTAGCGCCGCTGATCAGCAAAGCAATCCGGAATATCCACGAACACGGTTCAATCAGTTCCCTGTTCAGACTTGATAATAGTTTCCAACCCAATTTAATTTAAAGAAAAATGAAGACAGTAGCATTAACAGGCGAGTTGAGATCCGACCTCGGATCAAAACACTCAAGGGCGATGAGAAACGAAGGTAAAGTACCATGTGTATTATACGGCGGAGGTGAACACATTCACTTCTTCGTGTACTCACCAGACTTTAAAGCCCTCGTTTACACGCCGAACACTTACAAAGTACAATTGACCATTGAAGGCAAAAAGTACATGTCCGTTCTGCACGACATGCAGTTCCATCCGGTAAACGAAGCCATTCTGCACGCCGACTTTCTGGCTGTAGATGACAAAAAACCGATTACCGTATCGATTCCGGTAACAGTAGACGGTAACTCTCCGGGTGTCAGAGCGGGTGGTAAACTCATTCAGAAAATCCAGAGGCTCAAAATCAAAGGTCTTATCAGTAACATTCCTGATTCTGTTGTCATCAACATCGATGCACTTGATCTTGGTCAATCCATCAAAGTGAAGGACATCGAGATCCCGAGCATTGACATTCTCGACAACAAAGACAATGCAATTGTTTCGGTTAAAATGACCAGAAACGTTGTTAAAGAAGAGGCAGCAGCCCCGGCTAAAAAATAATCAGATTAATCCTAAAAAAAACCCTGCAAGTTGCAGGGTTTTTTTATGTCTTCTGAATTTTAGACTAATACCATCACTTTGCCGGTATTACTTCAGCCGCGTGGTTCTGTGTAAACCAATATGGTATTTCGTTGATGTTCTCAAACGCCTCTGTAACAATCAGACAGGCTTTTTTGCCTCTGCTAATGCTGCCATGTGTAGCATCAATACCCAGTGCATATGCCGCGTTAATGGTAAGCGCGTTAAATCCCTCTGCTGGCAGCATACCGTTGTACAAACAAGCAAGGCTCCATGTAAACCAAAGATTGTAATGCGGACTGCTGCCCGGATTAAAGTCTGATGCGATGGCCAGCGGCAGCCCGGCATCTATCATCTGACGTGCCGGTGTGTAAGGTATTTTTAAAAAGAAAGAGCTGCCCGGCAAGGCCACCGGCATGGTATTGCTGTTCAGCAAACATGCAATCTCTTCAGGCCCTATGTGTTCCAGATGGTCTACAGACAAGGCATGTTGCCTTACTGCAACCTGAACCCCGCCACTGAGGCCAAGTTCGTTTCCGTGTATTTTAGGTCGCAGCCCGTAACGACTTGCGGCAGTGAGTATCTCTTCCGTTTCGGCAGGACTGAAAAACCCTTCATCACAAAAAACGTCAATGAAGTCTGCGAGATTGTCTTCCGCAATTGCGGGCAGCATTTTGCTGATAATTTCATCTATGTATGCCCTGTGATTCGTTTTATAGGTTGCCGGAAACGCATGCGCACCTAAGAATGTGGCTTTTACTGTGATTGGCAGTGCTTGTTTAAGTCGTTTTATTACGCGCAGCATTTTAAGTTCGGCCTCGGTTTCCAAACCGTATCCGCTCTTGATTTCCAGGGCTGTTGTGCCGCATGATATTGCTTTAAGCGCGTATTTAAGGGCCATTTCAAACAGATCATTTTCGCTTGTATTTTGCAATCTTAGCGCTGAATTAAGTATTCCGCCCCCTTCTGATGCAATTTCAGCATAGGTTTTTCCCTGAAGGCGCATCACGTACTCATTCTGACGAGGACCCGCAAATACCATGTGGGTATGTGAATCAACAAAACCGGGCATTACCCATTTTCCATTTAAATTTCTTGTTTCAAAATGGCTTTCAGGGCAGTTTTCCATCGACCCGAAATCGGCAATTATCCCATTTTCAACCAGTATAAATGCGTTCTCTAAGCCGTTCACCACATTCATGTCTTTACCCTTCAGACAGCGAATACCCGGGTCCAGAATGCCGTTTAATTGACCTATGTTTGTAAGCAGATAATTGTTTTCGTTCATGATAAGCCCTGAAATATTAAATCAAGTACCGGACAAAGGTAAAGAAGTTTTCATTGCAGAAACAGCCAGAGTAATTGGAAATGTTACATTAGGCGATGAGGTAAGCATTTGGTTTGGCGCCGTATTAAGGGGCGACGGAGATCTTATCTCTATTGGTGCCAGGAGCAATGTTCAGGACAACGCTACCATACATGTAGACCCCGGTTATCCGGTTAAAATCGGCGAAGCCTGTATTGTCGGACATGGTGCTGTGGTGCATGGTGCTACTCTGGAAGACCATGTTCTGATTGGCATTCATGCTACCGTATTAAACGGTGCCCGCATCGGGGCTTTCAGCATAATTGCAGCCGGTGCCCTGGTGCCCGAAGGTGCACAGATTCCACCTTTCAGTCTGGTGATGGGCGTTCCCGGAAAAGTGGTCAGAAATCTGGATGAAGCGCAAAAAAATAAAATCATCCGGAATGCCGAAGCTTATGTTCAACTGAGCAAGGTTTATCTTGCGCGTTTCCCGGCTTGATTTTACAATTTTCCGAAAAAATTGCGCTCGGCGTATTTCAGGAATTTTGCAGCATCCGCGAACTTTTTCGGGTGCAGTGCAGCGGATGATTTGTCTGTGTCCATAAGCTTATCAATCAGAGAATTCCGGTCATCCTGGTGCAGAATCGCTCTTGCGTCCAGTATCTGCTCATATAAATCAATGTCATATGGCAGGTATTGATTCAGAAGATTAAGCCCATAATTGCCTTCAAGCACAGAACGGTGCTGTTGAAGACCGTTCATAAATGCGTTTAAAACATAGGTAAGCGTATCTTGTTTGCCTCTGTTTTCAGGTTCATATTCCAGTTGCTGCATTGGGCAAACCTGCGGTAAGTCAAAATTTAACAAACTGAACAATGGCCTGTGTACGGGCAGGTCGAGTAAATTATGCTTTCCGAGATCGGTCAGCAGCAACACCACTTCTGTATTCAAGCCCCGAACTCTTCCCGGTCTTCCCAATATTTCTGCCTCGTAATGCAATTTTCCGGTTTCAAATACGGCATAAAGCTGTTTGGCAAGAAAAAGCTCAGACTGTAAAGCCAATACGCTGTCAATTCCGGCAATTACAATTATTTTCTTGGCATTGATGGCCTTTTCGTATTCGGCGCTGGAATTGAAAACCGAATAAAAATTACCGGTATTTGCCATTATAAATTTGGCGCCGATTACCACGACTTCCGGTTCTTCGGCGGGTTCAGGAATATTCAGATCCAGTGCGTTTACAAAATGATTCACTGCACTTTGTCTGTAAAATTCTATTTTCCTAAATGGCTTCAGATGCTTGTTCAGGGCCTCCAGTGCACTTGCCTGATCAGGACACCAATGGATACCGGCATCATTTTTCTTGACATTGGTTTCAAATTCAAAAAGCAATTTGTCGAGATTTTCCGATACTTTCCAGCGTATATAGGTCAGCCGCTTTCTGGCCAGATCCAGGTCGCTGATCTTTGCCAGACTAACCTTTAAGCGTTTAATATATGCGGTGTGATCTTCTGTAAAACCCATTTCTGTCTATTAAAAAACAATATTGTCTATTAACCTTACCTGTTCTATAGAAGCGGCAACCAAAACGACGTTTTTGCCTTTTCTGAACCATTTTTTTCCTTTCTGAAGTGTGTCTGCATGCGCTAGTTCCAGGTATTCTGTTTCAATGCCCTGCTCGCTTAACATATGTCTGCCGTATAAAAGCGCATCAGGCGCTTCAATATGCCGTGAAAGACGCACAATGGTATCCAGAACTTTATATAAAGTGGCTGCTTTTGCTTTTCCTTCGGCACTCAGACGCTCGTTTCTTGAACTCATGGCCAAACCGGTTTCTGTGCGGCTTGTAGGGCAAAATTGAAGTGTGATACCGGGGAAAAACGCATTTCGCAGCAAACGGATTACCTGACATTGCTGATAGTCTTTCAGGCCGAAATATGCCCTGTCTGGTCTGATGTAGTCAAACAAACGATAAACAACCTGCACAACGCCGTCAAAATGGCCGGGTCTTAAGGGTCCTTCAAGCACATCATTGAGCGAACCCAGATCCAGCTTTATTTTTGAATACCCTTCCGGGTAAATGTCGCTGGTTTCAGGAATAAAAGCCAGATCACATCCTGCCGATTCCAGCATTTTAATGTCATTTTCATGGCGGACGGGATAGTTGTCAAAATCGCTCTTATTGTTGAACTGCAGGCGGTTAACGTATACTGAAACAATGGTGTAATCATTTTCTTCCACACTTTTTTCCACCAATCGGATGTGACCCTGATGCAAAGCGCCCATAGTTGGAACAAATCCAATTTTGATGCGCTTTTTGCGAATTCCGGACAAAAAAACGTCCAGATCTGATTTTTTGCTGTATACCTGCAATGTGTCTGCAAAATAAGCCTAAGCCTGACATATAAAAAAATCTAAAGGGAAATAATAGCCAATAGCCGGATTATTTCAACCGGTATTATATTCAGGCTTATCTGAAAACCGGATAAACCGCTGTGCCCTTATCGCAAACGCCGGTTTGGCATAAGGCAATTCCCGCTCCAGCAAGAACATCAGCTCAGATTTTAGCCCGGGCATTTCGGGCAGGCAATGCTGAAGGACCGTAATCGAATATGCCCTGACCGCAATATCGGCATGGGGATCAGCTACAAACCCCAGTGCTGCGTCTGCAATTTCGGGAAGCAGATTTACAGGCAGCGGAGCACCGCTTTGCCAGATGCGCAGAATATTCCGCTTAAGGGCACTTATTTCTGTTTGCTTTAATATGGCCAGCAGAATTTCATGGTGAGACCCATTTACAATGGCAGGGTTCAATTCAACAGCGTGTCCGGCACTCCAGGCTGCATTTGTTGCCGTTCGCTTATCTGCATGGCTTATATAAGCTATCAATGCATTAAATTTAATCGGATCAAATGCACATATCGCTGCAATTGCCCTTATTTGTTTTATTCCTGCGCCCGATGCAAGCGCTTTCTGATCAAGCATAAAAAAAGTCCCGGAACCAGGTTCCGGGACTTCAAAAATACAATTATTGATTAATGTCTGATAACCAGCTTGAGGGTTCCTACATTTTTACCTTTGTTGTCTGTACCTGTAACAATGTAAATGCCTGTTTTAAGTTCTCTGGTGTCTATGGAAACAACGTTGTTTCCGGGGTTAAGTTTAGCGGCCACTTTAACCATTACCGTTCTGCCTGTAAAGTCAACTACGGTTAAGGTTACAGATTCAATTCCTTTGGCATTGATGCTGATATTGGTTTCTTCGCTTGCCGGGTTTGGATAGGCCGACAAAATGTTGCTGTTTTTCTGATTTGAAACCGCATTGATGTTGGTTCTGTATTGCTGGCATTCAAATATACCTCTGCCATGTGTACCGGCATAAATAGATCCGCGATTTCTGCTCGGGAAAATATACTGACGGATGGCCAGGGTTGCAACTTTTGGAAACTTATTGACAGGGTTTGTTTGTGCAGACCATGTGCTTCCGCCGTCGTCTGATGCGTACACACCCAGATCTGTAGCAAGGAACATCAGGTTTGAATTGCTGATGCCGATCAGACCATCATAAACCGGCATTGCGGGCAGATTGCCGGTGATGTTGGTATACGTTGCAGAGCCAAGCATGTTACTGCCTTTGTAAACATAATTAGAAGAACCATAGTTGCCCAGTGTGATAAGCGCTGTGTTGTTGTCGTTGGGATCAAGACAAATTGATGAAACTGCTCTTCCTGAACCGGCTGTAAAATTCATATTTGTAACGGTAATGCCCGGCGGTATTGATGTCGGAGCAGACCATCTGTCATAAGTAGCAGAATTGATACCATCAACCCTGTAGATGCCATTGCTGTTGGTGATGAATAATGAGTTGCCATCAGCTGTAGGTTCCAGATCCCATACCTGTCCGCCGCCATGAGAAGCAGAAACCAGATACCAGACCGGTTCATTCTGAAAATCTGTTACACCAATGCCCATCCACACCTGTCCGTTTCTGGCCAGAAACATTCTGGATTCGTTGTTGGTATATTCCGGATGCTCCCAGAGTCTGAACTTGGTATTGAAAGGAGCCCAGTTTGCCTGATGATTATGCTCACAGTATTTGCTTGTGTCTGTCAGGGAAATAAAGGTTTTGGATATTCTCCTGTCCCAGATGCACGATTGTGATTTGCCGTAGTCTCTGGAGCGTGTCAGATTGCCATAATAGGTTTCTGCAAAAACAATGGCGTTGTTCTTAATGGAGATGTCGGTTTGAAAACCATCTCCACCTTTGATTTCAACCGCTGACATCTTGGTATTGCCTTTTTTGTTGATGTACTGGGTTCCGTTGTCCTGAGTACCACCGGTAACATTGCCTTCATAATCTGCTGCAACGGCATAGAACTGAGTGGCATTGAATCCAAAATTGCGGGGAGTAAAGGTTCTGAGGTTATCTGAACTGTAAAACAAACCGCCGTCGTTTCCGCAGATCAGCGTAGGTGGATTTGTGCTCATATCCCACTGCAGCACATGCTTGTCGGCATGTACATATAATGAATTGGCTCCGCCGAAATCATTCAGTGAAGCGATGTAACGCGGGTTGGTACCATCTCTCCATTCTGCCAGATAAACACCGCCCATAATGATGTGGTTTTTATCCATCGGGTTAACCGTGATAACGTTGTTGTAATATCCCTGCGGACTTGCAAGTGAAATCAGGGGATCAAAATAGGAAGTGCTGGCAGCAATAATCTGATCCCAGCTTGCGCCTGCGTCTTTGGATCTGAATACACCACCCAGTCTGGAAGTGCCGCCTGAAACCATTATGTAAATGTAATCGGGGTCCTGTGGGGAGATGGCTATAGAGGCCCTGCTGATAGAAACATTGGGAGGCGTAATGGTGGTCCAGGTCTGCCCTTCATCTGTACTTTTTATGATGGTGCTTGCGGATTGTGCCACAACCATGCCGTTAACGGCTACTTTTAATTCTTTGCTGTTACCGGATCTGGCACTGGTCCATGTAAGACCATTGTCGGTTGATTTGCGGATCGCACCGGAAGTAGAAGCATAAACAACATTCTTTCCTGGTCTCAGGTCTGAAGCCATGGAGTTGATGTTGCCAAATCCACTGGTTGAATTAACCCTGGTGAAGCTTCTGCCCCGGTCTGTTGACCTGAAAATGCCGGCACCTGCAAAACCAGGCGTTCCTGTGGTGGTTCCGGTTATACTCACAAATTCACCCTCACCGGTTCCGTATATAATGACACCATCACTGGTCTGAGCAATGCAGTTGACATTCAGATTTTCCTGAAAGTCGTTGATGGCTTTCCAGGAGGATCCTCTGGTTTCAGAACGGAATAATCCGCCGCTGACTGCGCCGACAAACATAAGACTAGGGGTATCTTTATCCTGCAGAAATGCTCTGGTACGTCCTCCGACATTATCGGGGCCAAGTTCATTCCAAACCGAATTGACGGTTCGTTTTGATTGCATTTTCATGGAAGCATTCACAGCAGCCATATATTCAGCTTCACTGACAGTTCCCGTTGAAGGGTTGTTTCTCAGCGCATCCAGATACTCAGACATGCCGGCGGCAATCTTGCCCCCCGGTCTTTGAAAAGACAAGACCTCATCAATCTTTGAGCTTTTCCGAGGGCTGTAGACCCCGGATCTGAAAGACAATGTGCTGACGGCAAAAACCGATACCAGCACTGCAATAACAAATAATAATTTAATTTTCATAATAAACAATCGTATAAACAATTTTCAAATTTAAAGAATATTTTGGTGGAAAAAAATTTTTTTTAGATGTGCTTTTCGGCATGGTATGAAGACCTGACCATGGGTCCGCTTTCAACAATTGAAAAGCCCTTTTGTTCACCGGCCTGCTTATATCTGAGGAACATTTCAGGGCTAACATATTCCGCAACTTCAAGATGCATCCTGGTTGGTTGCAGATACTGGCCCAGAGTAAGCACATCGCACCCGTTTTCGAGCAAGTCGTCCATGGCTTTGTAAACCTCCTGCTCCGTTTCTCCAAGGCCCAGCATAATGCCGCTTTTGGTGCGCAAACCAAGGGATTTGGTCCTTTTAATCTGTTCAAGACTGCGTTCATATTTCGCCTGTGGTCTTACGATGCGGTACAAGCGTTCAACCGTTTCCATATTGTGACTTACCACTTCTGGTTTTTCACACACGACGGTTTCCAGCAAATCCCACTGGGCTTTAAAATCCGGAATGAGTGTTTCCATTGTAACACCGGGGTTTACAGATTTTACCTCGCGAATGGTGGCTGCCCATACGCCGGCCCCTTTGTCTTTAAGTTCATCCCGGTTAACCGAAGTAATAACCGCGTGTTTAACCTTCATCAGCCTTATGGCCTCCGCCACGCGTTTGGGTTCGTCCTGATCATATTCATTGGGCCGGCCGGTTGCAACCGCGCAGAATGAACAGCTGCGGGTGCATATATTGCCGAGTATCATGAACGTTGCAGTGCCCGACCCCCAGCATTCTGCCATATTCGGACACTTGCCGTCTTCACATATTGTATGCAGCTTGTGCGTCCGGACAATCTGTTTAACTTCAGAATAGACTTCGCCGGAGGGAATTTTGATTTTTAACCAATCCGGTTTGGTTCTTTTTCTCGGTGCGGTGGTAGGTTGCTCAGACATCAGAGGCTTAGTAGTTTTTTCCGAATGCAAAACTAAGATAAAACGAAGAATAAACGATTTTGTTTTTGATATAATGCATCAGTTCCGGACGACCCGGAAAGCAGTCTACGAGAATACCAAGTTCAAGTGATTTATATTCAGAACTGTAGTAACCCCAGTTAAATTCAACCCCTCCTTTAAAAGACCAGCCGCCGGCGATGCGGCTGTCTGAAATGCCTTTGCCGAATGAAGAATAACCGGTTATGCGTTCATGGTTTTGGACTTCGGGATTGTATCTGACTGAACTGCTGATGATGATGCCGGGTGAAAGCGGATCAAAAGATTCAACATCAACAAATACCGGTTTCAAAATGCCCGCAATTGGCCCTGTGAGTGCAAATATATTGACACCGACACTGTTTTTATTGTGCTTTTCAGCCAGAGTCTTCTGCAATCCGAACAATGGTCTGATGGCATAAAGCCGGTTGACTTTCCCGTAAATATAGGGTGACGTGTTTACCATTCTTTGATTCAGCACTTGCTTTTCCCGCATATTTTTTACGCTGCTCATGCTTATATCAAACAACCTGAAGGTCTGATGTCTGAATGGCACAGCATTCCGGTAGAATATGCCATATCCGTTCGGACTCAGCTGCAGGCCCACTTTAAAAGCGGCATCATCAAACGTAATGTCATAATTTTCCTGAGCATGCAAATCATGTGCAAGCAGGTACAATAGGATAAAAACTGCCTTAAAAACCTTTTGTTTCATATATTTGCGGCAAAATAAACAGCACCCATGGCCACTTCAAAAGTAACATATTCAGGTGAATTAAGTACGAATGCAGAGCATTTATCTTCAGGCAGGCAGATCACAACCGATGCACCGGTAGACAACCATGGCAAAGGGCAGGCTTTTTCGCCGACCGATCTGGCCGCTACTTCACTGGCATCCTGTATGCTTACGGTTCTGGGTATCTATGCGGAACAGAACGGCATCGATATGCGCGGTTCCAATGCCGGTGTTACCAAAATAATGAGCAGCGAAGGATTGCGCAGGATTGCAGGTATAGATGTTGATCTGGAAATCAGTACTTCTGTGGAAATGGATGCAAAACAAAAACTGATTCTGGAACGGGTTGCACGTACATGTCCGGTTTCTCTGAGTTTACACCCGGATCTGAAACAGAACATCAGTATCCGGTTTACAGTGCGCTGATCTGATGGCGCAATTCATGCGCGTTGATGGCAGAATGACTGACGTTGTATACACAGGAACCATCTTTTATCAGTAAAATCTGGGGCGACTCATGCTGAACACCGAGACTGAGGGCGATGTGATCTGAGACAGGACGATACCTGATCAGATCCAGATAATACACCGGCAAAGCACCATCATCATTTGACCATTGACGTTCCAGACGGTCTTTGACCATTGCACTTATACTGCAACGGGTGCTGTGTTTGAAGATTATAAATGGTTGGTTTGCACTACTTTGAACAAGCTTATCTAAAGCTTCAATCTCTGTAAGGATTAGCCAATTCATTTTTGAATTCAGACTGTGAAAATCGCTTTTTCAGAATTACCTTTGTGAACGGTTGGACATCTGTCTCTTCTGCTGCCGCAAGAAACCACCAAGGTTGTCAGCATTATGGCCAGCATTAAAATTGTTATTTTTTTCATTATATTTATCCTATCACAAAATTAATCATATAATCCTAAATACAGAAATTAATTTTTTGGTTTCGGAGGCCTTAAAACTCGGAACCGATAAATTTTTATTCCGTTATGCTTCAAGCGACCGGGACCTTGCGGGTTTTGCTGCCATGCAGGCAGACTTGACAGGACAGGCTAAAGATAAAGTGCCGGAATTGCAGGAAGCGGGCGGGTTTTATACGCGGCGAAGTCTGGAACAGTGCAGTTCTGAAAAAGTGGCGGCATATAAAGCATCCCTGTTTAATGGCAAAAACATACTGATACTGGCCGGTGGACTTGGAATCGATGACATCGCATTTGCACGGTCTTACAACAGCGTTATTTCATTGGATCCGGACCTTTTTTTGAACCGCATTTTCAGATACAATGCGGATTGTCTTAAAATTAAAAACATCGAAAGACTTGACTGCAGTGCAGAAACATATCTGAATGCCCGGAATGCAGAATTTGATATGGTATATGCAGACCCGGACCGGCGGGATGGCGGGAAACGGCAGATACTGCTCAAAGACCACAGTCCCGATCTTGTCGCATTATTGCCAGGCCTGTTTGCCATCAGCCCTTTGGTTCTGATCAAATGTTCGCCTATGTACGACCATGAAATGGCCCGTCAGGAAATATCTGGCCTGAAGCATATTTACAGCATTTCAAAACAGGGAGAAATGAAAGAAATGCTCTTGCTCGCAAGCAGGGAACACAGCCCGGAAGCTGGCTTTTCTGTAACCTGCACCGATATTACAAATGAAGGACTTAACACCTGCACCTTTTCCGGTCCTGTCGCTGGCGCAGCGGTTCCTGCCTCTGCAATCGGGCCGTTCTTTTTTGAAGCAGGTGCATCCGTGGTTAAAATGCGTAAAGCCTTCGAATATGCCGCCATATTGGGACTTAATGTGCTTGAACAGGCACCCGGTTATTTCAGTTCTGAACAACGCCCGGCCCAATTCATTGGCAGATCATTCCGGGTAATTGCCGTAATGCCTTACAGAGCTTCTGCCTGCAAAACCTATCTGACAGAAAACGGAATCCGGAAGGCTAACGTAAAAGCAAGAGGCATGAAATTCAATTCCGCAGAACTGCATCGGAAACTGGACTTAAACGACGGAGGCGAGGATTATATATTCGTATTGCCGTTCAAGGGAAGCGGTCAGTTTATACATTGCAGATATTAGAAGTTTACTCAGGATCCGCGTTAACAATTTCACGTATTATCTACCCATTAAAGGGGCAATTAAAGCCCGGTTTCAGATTCAGAAAAAACACAAAAAAAGCCCGAATGAGAATGGGTTGACAGATTCCTGCTAGGCGTTTACCTGCTTGATGTAATTCTCAAGCGCCTTCACAATTGATGGATTGTCTTTGGTAGGTGCAGGCACATTGCAGAAAAGTTTGTGTTCTGTTATGGCCCTCTGTGTACTCTCTCCGAATGCGGCCAGCCTGGTTTCATTCTGTTTGAAGTTTGGAAAGTTATCAAACAGGGACTTAATATCGGCCGGGCTGAAAAATACGATCACATCGTAGAATACGTTTTCAAGATCGCTTAAATCGGCGGAAACCGTTTTGTAAAAAGTGGCTTCTACAAAGTTGAGTTTGTGCTTCTTGAAAAAATCAGGAATTGTGGATTTCCGGATGTCGGAACACGGAAACAAATACTTTTCAGTTTTATGGCTGAGTATTAAGGTTAAAAAATCTGCCTCAAGGTTGGTTTTAGGGTAAAACACCTTCCTTTTGCGCAGAAAAATGTACTTCTGTATGTACATTCCGATGCCTTCTGTAAGGCAGAAGTATTTCATATCCTGAGGAATCTCGACCCTGAGTTCCTCTACTACTCTGAAAAAGTGATCAACAGCGTTTTTAGAATTGAAAATAATTGCTGTATGGTTCAGAATACTGACTTTATTCCTTCGGATGTCTCTGCCCGGTACAGGATCTACCTGGATGAATGAACGGAAATCAAGTTTGAGTTTGTATTTTGCTGCTAAGTCGTCAAAGATTGACTTTTTGCCGGGTTCAGGCTTGTTTTGTGAAATAAGTATTGTTTTTACTTTAGCCTCCTTAGTCATATTCAAGCAAGTTATTTATCGACTTTATTAATACCAGCAATGGTAAAATTTCGAAGGCGCAAAGATACAAAATTAAAATGAAATTTGACTGGTTCTGTAAAAACCTGCCTGAAAATATGAATTTGAACAGGCTGAAGGCATATACCACCAATATATAAACCACCATGGAAACAATGGCCACCGTTTTGAGATTAGAAGCCCCGTTGTAATAGATCATCAGCAGGACCGGCACCAGAAACAAAGCAGCAATGTAGGCATGTATGCGGTATATGATGGCATAATCTCTGCTCAGCGATGGCTGATAAAACGAAAATGCAAATACATTCTTAAGCCATTGATTGGCCACAAACAATACAATTACGGAAACGGAAATCAGGAGGGCCAGCGTGAAATCATTGACCTCAACATTGTTATAACTCGCTTTTATAACAATGTAAAGCCCCAGCGAAACACACTGGCTGATAATGAACCAGGTCAATATTTTACTGTTTTTGAATACAGACGTCTGGGTACTGAAAAATTCATTAAAACTGATGCTGCTGTACCAGGATTTGTTTAATAGCCGGTATTGCAAGGCATAATTTGCCTTAAAAAAGATGATCAGCAATGTGATGAAAAAGGCCCAGAGCACGACAAGATAGTTGTTCAGGCTTTTTCGGAAAGGCGGGTTTCTGGAAGCCGTAAGCGTCTTGCGCAGATTGATCTTTGAATTTCGCCATATGGTATAGTCATACGGCACGAAAGCGGTATAAAAAAGTGTGTCTTCTAGCGCAGCAGAATCATTCCAGAGACTGTCCATCATCATCAGACTTATAGAATCTTCACGGCTCAGAATGGCAGATGTATCCATAGACTGCGCAGGGAGCAGAGCGCTCAGGCAGAGCAGGGGCAATATGAAAATGAATTTAAAAATAACTGCTGATGCCAAAGTGAAATTTGCCCGCCCGCAGGTCGAATGCATTTGATTTTTCCTTACCAAGCGCATAAATCAAAGTCAGAATACCGGCGCCGGTTTCTATGTTACCGCCTGCACCAAATCCCCAGGGAAAATCAAAAATCTGATCCTGCCTGCCAAACCGTTTGTCTTCATAGTATGCGCCGTTCCAGAATATTCTGAAATGTGAATTCAAACCGAGAATGATGCGGTATTCGAGTTCGAGCATATTGAAATTGCTTGCAAATATACTTTGTTCGTTGAATCCTTTTAAAGAATTGATTCCGCCTTCCCTTTCCAGTTCGTTAAAAAAAATTCTCGGGGCTATAATCTGATTCAGGTATACCCCTATTCTGAAGGTGCCCCTTGCACCTGTGGCAAAAAACCGGTCTGCCCTTAATCTGTATTGGTATTGCGTGGTCTTTAACACCCCGGAGTCGTATAGGTTATATTGGTCCTGACCAAAACGCACTTCAGAAATCAGATTGTCGCGTAAAATCGTTTTACTGCCTACACTGGCGGATGCCTCGACCCAATATCCTTTGCGCGGATTAAACCGGTAATCAAGCTGATTGAAATTCCCCATCAGTCCGTACTGAACAAGTTCTATGGCATTGATGGAAGGAAACTGTCCGGATGCCCGTATTGCCGCTGTATCAACGCTGTTAAGGTTTGTTGTGCTTACCTTATAAAACATTTTAAAACCATTGATACCGGATGTAAAATACTGAAATCCGAGTTGCCGCTGAAAAACGGTGTAAAGGGTGTCGTATTTAAGCAGATCAACTGCAATTTCGGCTCCGAGAGGCTTAGACAAAAGGTAAGGGAAGCTGAAATAGGTTTTAAGTTCCTGAGAGCGCGCCTGAAAACTTTTCCAATTGATGCTAAGCACTTTAGCACTTTTAAAAAGGTTATTCAGACGGAGTGCGAATTCTCCGGTCAGGACTACATTCCCGGAATTACCGCTTTGTGCTGACCCGGAACCGGGCGCCAGTCCTATAATACCATTCACCTGGTCTGTGCGCTTTTTCCTCAGGTAATAATATGGTTTTGCTTTGCCCCCGTGCACAAAAATAAGCTGAGGGATGCGCTCCGAATATAAAAACGGCAACTGGTTTAGTTTATCGTGTGCTTTTCTGAACAATGCCTCATTATAAGGACCGCCCTTCTTAATGCCTGTGTAAGCCTCCAGAAATGATTTTTTAACCACTGCGTCTCCGTCTATGTGACAGGTATCAAATGTGAAAAATGGCCCCTGATTGATTCTGAAAATACAGTTGACATCTGTGCCGGCCAAACTGTTTTCTGCCTGTATTGCACAAAACGGGTATCCGTTGTTTTCCATGTAATTCAGAATCTCATCTGCCATCTGAACCAGCTTTATGGTGTCAAAAGCCGTCTGGATGTAGCGGCTTTTTAACATTTGAAACGTGTTTATGTGGCTGTCTGCTTCAATCTGAATGTCGCTGATGTTGTACCTGGAACCAATGTGCATCCAAGCCTTTGCCACCCCGTTGGCCCAGCTGATGCTGTCGGTATTGCATTCCAGATAGGCATTCAGTATGTACTGGTTACGGATCCGTCCGATTGCCTGCAGAACCCGCATGCTATCGCCTGTTAAGGCGTACTTAAAATTGAGTGGATTTTTGCTGAGCTCCAGCCGGTATGACTGCGCAGAGGCCGAGCCCGTTCTCAGCAATGCTGCAATCAGGACCAGTGAAGATATAAAACAGCGAATGCTCAATGCGATTTACAAAACTAATGGTAATAAACTTAAATCCTTATAACGCATTTTCGGATAATTCATGTTGTGCAATAAGAGGTACGATATTTGCGTTTATAAAGCGTAATGAACAAGCACACTAAAACCACGATTAATTTGTTTCTGATGGCTGCTTTATGCAGCGTAATATTGCTTAGCGCATGCGGAGGACCTAAAAAATGCAACGGCTCACGCGGAACTCAGACCGACATGGGCACTATGTAACAGAATTGTGCTTTACAATTCAAATTGTATTAGATTTGCCCCTCAGCCTGTTTCTTTACAGGCGTTCAGCATGCAGATCACAGCCAGCTTCAGACACAATTCAGAACTCTGCTTTCAGAGCCGTTTTATCCTATGAACGTTTTATTCATCTGTCTCGGAAACATCTGCAGGAGCCCCATGGCGGAGGGACTTTTCAGGCATCACGTCTCCCGGCTCGGCATTGAACAGCATTTCACTATAGATTCTTGCGGAACCGGTGGCTGGCACGCCGGAGAACTTCCGGACCAGCGCATGCGTCAGACTGCAGAAAAGAACGGTATTACACTTACACACCGCGCCAGACAGCTTCAGGAAAGCGATTTTGATCATTTTGACCATCTGCTGGTAATGGATGAGCAGAATTATAAAGATGTAATCCGTGTTAATGCTAAAATGGCCGGTAAAGTAAAACTTATGAGTGATCTGAGCGATACGCATAAGGGGAAAATTATTCCGGATCCTTATTTCGGCGACATTCAGGGATTTGAACAGGTATTTCAACTTTTAGACCAGGTCAGTTCAGAAATTGCTCAAAATTTCCTTCAGCAATACCGCTAATCCAGAACCCGCCGGATTTTATTTCGGGCTCGCATCTGTGTTGTTGATCAGCTCAGGATTGTTTCTGGCAGGCATACAGCCCGGTGACGTTTATACAGACGGCGGTATTTTTTCGGCGGTGGCACTGAAAGATCTTTCGGGTGGCACCTTGTATGCAGATGCCTGGGAAAACAAACCGCCTGCCATATTTTACCTGCTGGAGCTTTTTATGCTGGCAATACCCGAACCTGTTTACGCGGTCTTCACAATGGCATTTACGGCATTTCTGACTACAAGTCTGAGCTTGTATTTACTCATTCAAAAATACCTGAAATCGATTATGGCTTCGGTAATGTTTACGGCAATAGCCCTTTATTTCACTTTAAACCGGAACAACATAGGCGATGGACTTTACACCGAGATATATGGCACCCTCTGCATATTGATTTCACTTGTATTCATGGAACGTTTTGCGGAAAACGGCAGACCTGCCTTTGTTCTTGCATCTGCGTTTGCACTGGGATTGGCCCCATGGTTCAAAGAACCCTTCCTGCTGATATGCCTGCCGGTCTTATTGATCCACTTCAGAGTTCTGAAGACCGGAAGGCTGCGGTATAAATATGCAATCGCAGCAGCAGTGCCTGGAATATTAATGATGCTGATGCTTTGGCTTCAGGGGTCGCTTCAGGGCTTTATAGACGGCATTGAATACAATTTCAGATATCTGCAACCTGAAAATGCAGTGCCGGCGGCGGCAAAACTGCGCGATTACATGCAGAATCTGATTAACCCCCTGACAGGCCTGATCTTGCTGTTTGGTTTGTTTATTTTCCGCAATCTGAAACACAAGAAAACACAGGCTGAAATGTTATTATATCTGGGTTTAATGCTGTCATCAACTATATTTGTATTTTTGTCGCCTTACAACTTCGGACATTATTACTACCCATCCTTTGTATTGTTGTTTGTGCTTGTGGCCAAAGCCTTTCAGTTGCATGCCTCAATCAGACCTGACGCTTCGGGGCTGCTCATCATTTTACTGAGTTTATATACGATTTACCGCATAGACCAGAAACAGTCACCAAAATTTGTTTTTCAAGTCAGGCCCTATCATGGCAACAACATCAGTACATTTCTGAAAGGGCAAAAGGGAAAAACCCTGTTTGTGGATTATGTGGTCAAAAGCGATTATTACATTAAAACAGGTTTGATTTACCCGACATTTCTGCCGGTGGCTTTGCCTGTGCATTTCAGCGAATCACCACAGGGTTTAAAAAACCGTGCGCAGATCTGGCGCGAATTAAGCAAATCGCCCCCGGATTTTCTGCTGACCACTTATACTACTTCTTACTTTTCATGGTATTTGCCTGAAACAGATTTTTACCGTAAAAACTATGAAAAAACAGACAGTTTGCAGGTAAGTGGCGAAGAAATTCTGTATTTGTGGAAGCGGCGGGCGTTGCGCTGAAACATGGAAAACCGTGTTGAAAACCGAATCGCATCTAAGTCAAAATGATATTACCTTTGCCGCATGCAATTTGAAAATTCGCTGGCATTTGCGCGCAAAACAGATGGCGAAGATGTCCTGAGAGCATTCCGCGACGAATTCTACATCCCTGAAGTACACGGAAAACCCTGCGTTTACCTGACCGGCAATTCGCTTGGTTTGCTGCCCAAAGCTGCAGAAAAGGCTTTGAAAGATGAACTTGAAGACTGGAAAAATCTGGGTGTAGAGGGCCATTTTCACGGAAAAAACCCCTGGTTCCACTACCATAAATTCCTGTCCGAAAACACCGCTTTGGTAGTTGGTGCAAAACCATCTGAAGTGGTGGTAATGAATCAGCTGAGCTCCAATCTGCATTTTCTGTTCGTCAGTTTTTACAGGCCAAACGCCAGCAGATTCAAAATCATAATGGAAGCAGGAGCCTTCCCGAGCGATATGTACCTGGTTGAATCTCAGGTGCGTTTTCATGGTTACGACCCTGCGGAGGCCATTATAGAAATTGCGCCCAGAAACGGCGAACACACGCTGCGCCACGAGGATATTATTGATGCGATAGAAACACATAAGGACAGTACAGCCCTGGTATTTTTCAGCGGCGTACAGTATTATACCGGACAGGTATTTAAAATTAAAGAGATTACCGAAAAAGCCCACTCTGTTGGTGCTGTTGCGGGTTTTGATCTTGCACATGCCGCCGGAAATATCGACCTGCAGCTGCACGACTGGATGGTAGATTTTGCAGCATGGTGCAGCTATAAGTATCTGAATTCCGGTCCCGGCAGTGTAGGCGGTGTATTTGTGCACGAAAAACACGGCAACGACAGCAGTCTTCCGCGGTTTGCAGGATGGTGGGGACATCAGGAATCTGAGCGTTTCAAAATGCTCAAAGGGTTTATCCCTGAGGCGGGTGCCGCAGGCTGGCAGTTAAGCAATGCCCCTGTTCTGAGTATGGCGGTGCACAGAGTGGCACTTGACATTTTTGCCCGTGCCGGTATGAAGCGTCTTCAGGAAAAAGGGCGTATGCTGAATGCATACCTCGATTATATCATCAGAGAAAGCAAAGAAGGCAATCCGAATTTAAAAATAGACATCATTACCCCAGCCTATCCAGAGCGGGCTTGTCAGATCAGTATGCTTACCGGTGAGAACGGTAAATCGCTTTTCGACCACCTTACAGCCGGGGGTGTAATTGCAGACTGGCGGAATCCGAATGTGATCCGAATGGCCCCTGTGCCTTTGTACAACCGCTTTGAAGACATATACCGTCTGGGTCAGGTACTTGCTTCCTTTTGAAGAATAAAATTGAATATGAATTATATTGAAGTGACTCTGACGGCCTGCGAACCGGTTGATCAGAATGTTGAGATCATCTCGGCGTATCTGTCTGAAAACGGATTTGAAGGTGTTGCGGAAGATGAGGTGGTAAAAGCGTATGTTCAGGAAAACGAGAAAACAGACGAAGAAATCAGGTTGCTGATTGCCGGACTGATTGAAAAAAAACTCTGTTTTGACGAATACAGTATTGATCTGATCAAACCCAGGAACTGGAATGAGGAGTGGGAAAAGAACTATTTTCAACCCATACTGATTGGCAATCAGTGTCTGATTAAAAGCAGTTTTCACAAAACCGATCTTAAAGCCAGATACGAAATCATTATAGATCCGAAAATGAGTTTTGGTACCGGACATCATGAAACAACCAGTATGATGGCGGAGTACCTGCTTGAATTAGATCTGAAAAATAAGACGGTGCTTGATATGGGCACCGGCACAGGAATATTGGGCATACTGGCCTCCATGATCGGCTGCAGCAAAGTTGTTGGTATAGACAACGACAGCTGGTGTTACGAAAATGCACAGGAAAACATTGAAAAAAACAAGGTTAACAACTTTGAAATGATTCTTGGAGATGCAGGTATGCTGAAATCGTATCCGGCTGCATTCGACCTTGTAATTGCCAACATCAACCGGCATATTCTGCTCGCTGATCTGAAGTATTACGTCAGAACCATGCGCGAGGGGGCAATATTGCTGCTCAGCGGTTTTTACCTGGAAGACTTGCCAGACATAGAGGCTGAATGTGAAAAACAGGGACTGGTGCTAATTGATAAAAAAGTTAAGAAAAACTGGGTCTGTGCCAAATTTATCCAGGCCTGATTTATGGAACTTAAAAACAAAATAGCGGTCGTAACCGGTGTCAGTAAAGGCATCGGTGCCGCCCTGTGCAGGCAACTGCTTGAAAACGGTTGTCGCGTTTACGGACTGGGTCGAAACAACTGTGAAGAGACAGATGCTTCGTTTACATTTATCCATACAGATGTCAGGAATAACGCTGAAGTAGAACTGGCGTTTAAACAGATACTGGCAGATAACGGGAATAAAATCGATATACTGATCAACAATGCCGGATTGGGCTATTTTGGAAATGTGGAAGATCTTCCGCTTTCACAATGGGACGACATGATGCGCACCAATGTTGACGGTATGTTTTTCTGCACGCGCGCCGCAGTACCGGCCATGAAAAGCAATGGCCGCGGGCACATCATCAACATAGCGAGCACAGCAGCACTTGAAGGCATGCCGATGGTTAGCGGATATTGCGCCACGAAATGGGCCGTGAAAGGCTTCAGTGAAAGTTTGTGGCGCGAGCTCAGGGATTTCAAAATCAAGGTCAGCTGTGTATACCCCGGCAGTGTTAAGACCGATTTTTTCAGAAACAGCCCGAACATCAAGCCGCACGACTATATGCTGATGCCTGAGGATGTAGCCGCTATGATGGTCTATGCCCTGAAAACACCCGATAACTTTCATCAGGTTAATCTGGAAGTCAGGCCTTTGCAACCAAAGGGTCCGGCCAAAGTTTAAAACAGAATGCACCGGTATATTTTAATGCCGGACTGTCATATTTCCGAAAACAGACAATATTAGCCCTTCAAAAGCGTTTCCGGATTATAATAACACAAATGAATTCATTAATTTTGTCGATACAACCATGTGCCTGAGCCGTATACTGCCTGTTTTTCTGTTTGTGTCGCTGCTTTTTTCCTGCCGCAAAGACGAGCAGTTTCTTAAGAGCGAAGGCACCCTTAATTTTTCCAAAGACACCATCTACTTCGATACCGTATTTACCCGTCTGCCGGGCAGCAACTATCCGAGATCAATAAACAAACAGTTCATGATCCGCAATCCCTACAAGGAAACCGTAAAAGTGAACGTTCGTCTGATGGCTGGCAGCATAACATCTTACCGCATCAATGTTGACGGACGGACCGGACGAAACATACCCGATGTTGAAATTTTACCGGAAGACAGTGCCTGGGTATTTGTAGAAGCCACCCTTGAGCCCAACAACCAGACCAATCCTGCGCTTGTAAGAGACAGCATCGAATTTGAAACCAATGGCAACAGGCAATATGTTCAGCTGGCCGCTTATGGATGGGATGCTTACTACTTTAAAGATACCGTATTTACCGGGACCAACAGTCTGGTGCTATTCGATAAACCCTATGTGATTGTGAATACGGCATTTGTCGATGCCGGAGCGACCCTTACCATCGGTCAGGGCATACATTTTTACTGCACACCGAACTCGACTGTACCAAGCGGAAACAAATTAATAAACGTAGCTGCTTTAAATGTATTCGGAACGCTTAAAATCAATGGCACAAAAGACAGACCTGTGGTTTTTGAAGGCGACCGTCTCGGACTTGAATTCACTGAAAAGGCCGGTCAATGGCGCGGTTTACACTTTTGGCGGGGCAGCGTGAACAATGAGATAACCCATGCACTTATTAAAAATGCCACCATCGGTATACAGGTAGATTCATTGCCTGAAAGCGGCACCTACAGCCTTATGATCCGGAATACGAGGATACGGAACATCTCTGCCTATGGCATCCTGGGACTGACAGCCAAGCTGTATGTTGAAAATACAGCCGTCAGCAACTGCGGGTTAAATACATTTATCGGTTATTACGGCGGTGATTACACACTGATTCACTGCAGTCTCTATACAGGTACCAATGGCCGAAAAGATCCGCACGTCTTGTTTAACAATGCATTGCGCGATAATAACAATGCATTGATCCGCAGCTACAATCTCAAATATGCCATCGTGAACAGCATACTCTGGGGTCCACTGAAAACCGAGATTGGTTTTGACCTGGTGCCGCCCCCTGATCCGCCACTAACAGCGGTGTTTAACCACAACATTTATCAATCTGAAACCAATCTTGGCGGTATCGCCAACAAACGGAATACAGATCCCAAATTCATAGATGCCGGCAACAGCAATCTGAAATTAAAAAGCGATTCGCCGGCTAAAGATGCAGCGGATCCGGCCAATGCACCGAGCGGTGATCTGGAAGATAAACCCAGAGGTGGCAATCCGGATATGGGTGCTTACGAAATCTGATTGATTTAATCGTTTTCTACCCGTTTGCGCAGGTCTTCTATCTGAGCCAGTATGGCTTTAAAGAATTGTTTTCTCAGTTTTTCACTAACCAGCGTAAGCAGGTTAGACTTACTGATGAGGTTCTTTTGCCAGGAATCAACCTGCTCATTGAAAAAGCGGTTGTTGGTGCGCATATAGTTGAATGTGTTGTAACCGATGTAACTGGCTTCCATACTTTCACCCTTCAGGTAAACACAATTGTTTCCAATCATCAGGTCGCTGGCATAGAGAATATAATCTGCATTGCTGAACTGTCCCGTGTTCAGGTTCATTTTTTTGCCTGTTTCGGCCTGAAGCTCTATGGTATTTATGAGTCTGGTCAATTCATCAATCAGTTCCAGAGCGGTCGATTTTTCGCGAAAAAACCCGGATTCCCAGTAAAAACGGCATTGCTCAATGGTGCTTTTCATGGTATCGCTGTTCCAGATTTCAATAGACTTAACCTTCAGAAACTGATTGGTGATGCGGCCGGCAGTATCGTGCCAGGTTACCGGCAACTCAACATCTTCAATTTTAAGCCGCTGCATTTCCGGTGCATTCAAAATAGACTTGGTCCAATAACACATTTTAAACCTGGCCAGCAAGGGGAATAAAAGGCTGTAAAACACCGGCAGATCTTCAGCGGCATAAATGATTTCCGATTTATCGAACTGCTGCAGCCAGCTCAGATCCGTGTATATGCCCTCAAGATACTGGGTGAAACTGCCGAGATCCTGATTCAGCTTATTGGTTCTGAACGTTACCGCTTCGCTGTAATTGGCAGTCAGCGTTTCCAGCGGCACATCAAAGTGTTTGCACAGCATCAGCGTTTCGCTCAGGGTGAATTCCGTTTCACAACGCAAACGCCTGTATGAACTGTCGTTGCTGATGTCAAGAACCTGAGCAATCTCATCTGCAAGGTTCAGATTAGAAGGTACCGCTTTTCGAAGGGCCTCTACGAATAATGTCTGCGCAAGGTGCTTTTTTTCGGTTTGCATAGGGTTTAAATTTTTGCGAAATTCCGTAATCTGCAAAGCAAATATATGTTAAAACCAATTGTTTGGTCAATTATTTTATTTTTTTCAAGTAAAATTCGAAAATGAAGCCGGCTTAAAGCGCATAGTTTGGCCATAAATACTTAAAAGTAGTTAATATGGTGTACGCAATCGTTTTTCAAGAACTGTTTACGGGTATAGTTTTGCTCCGATAAAACCCATGCGTTATGAAACATTTTAAACACACATTAGCCATGCTGACACTTGGAGTATCAGCATTAATGACTGGTATTGCAGATCTGAATGCTCAGAACAATGCAAGTGAAAACATCAAAAAACCCGGTATTGCCATAGTGGATTTTGATACCCGGGGCTACAATTTTAACCGGCAACAGGCCATCCAATTTGTTATCAATGAGCTGATTGCGTTAGGCACTTACGAAGTGATGGATTTGTATGAAGTGGATTATATTGCCGGAAAAGACAGCCTGAAAAGAGATGGATGTTTTTCAAAAGTCTGTTTGTCTGAATTTGGTAAACACCTGGGCATTGAAAAGATGTTCACCGGCAGCATGCAATTGCTAGGCGACAAAGTGAGCATTACCCTGCGCATGATGGATGTGGCCACGGGCACTTTTGAAAAAACCCTGGTTAAAGAATTTCTGGACATTAAAGGCAACGAACTGATGATGATCAGAGTAAGCATGAATGAAATGTTCGGTGTAAGTTCTAATGATGATCTGGTAAAGAAACTGACCGTGCGCTCAGAATTCGAAAGCACCGTGAACAACCCATATAAACTGGTGCTCAGGTCAGACGGACCGCGCATCGGCATTGTGGGTTTCAGCGGACTTGCAGCAGAAGTGATTCAGAACAAACCCTCCGTTGGCGGATATGGCGGCTATCCCTTCATGTTTCAGTTTGGTTACCAGTTCGAAAAACAATACCTGAATGAAGGCAATTTTCAGGCGCTCATAGAAATGATACCCAACATTACCGGCATGGATCAGGGCAGACTGATACCCAGTTTTACCTTCTTAAACGGCCTTAGAAACAATGTTAACGGGTGGGAATTTGCCTTCGGACCATCGTTTAACATTGCTAAAATGGCCAAAGGCTTTTACTTTGACAGCGACGGAGACGAGAAAAGCGAGTGGTATCTGGAATCACTAGTGTCCGGTTAAAATAAAAAAAGGGAGCTTATACAAGCATCCCTTTCTAGTAGTAAATTTGAATTACCACACTCTAATTAACTACCATGAGCAAAAGTACATTTTTTACCGGACAGCCGATCTTTAATCAGTTACTTTCTTTGATTCCAAAGTTTCATATTCGGGATGCTGTTATAGCTACTAAATCAGACAGGTATTATAAGAAATTTCGATCTTATGAGCATTTGGTTACTATGCTTTACACGTGTTTGCAAAAGTGTTCATCTTTAAGAGAGGTCACCACTGGCATGATGGCATGCCATCATAAGTTGGCGCATTTAGGTTTAAACTATTCTCCGAGGAGAAGTACATTGGCCGAAGCAAATAACAAAAGATGTAGTGATTTTTTTAGTTCTGTCTATTTCCGCCTTTATCATCATTATTATCAATTTTCTCCGGACAGCCGATTGAAAGGCTCAATTGAAAACCGCTTATTTCTTATAGATTCCACTACAATCAGCTTGTTTACAGACATCATGAAGGGCGCAGGATGTAAAGGCGTCAATGGCAAGAAGAAAGGTGGCGCTAAAGCGCATTTGGTTGT
>Ga0154020_10000609_pt1 | contig 43527 bp, 39 predicted proteins | sample Klosneuvirus_201_FD_109709 | JGI IMG/M metagenome (GOLD analysis project Ga0154020, IMG submission 109709) | Active sludge microbial communities from wastewater, Klosterneuburg, Austria - Klosneuvirus_20160825_MG | ecosystem: Engineered > WWTP > Aerobic digester > Activated sludge | place... | reverse complement strand
TCGGCCATGGCGGGCTGGGAGCCGGTCGTGCATATCGCCATCGACACCCTTGTCCTTGGCTACCTGCTGTATTTGACGGGCGGAGCGAGCAATCCGTTCGTGTCGCTGCTGGTCATGCCGATCACGCTGGCCGCCACCGCCCTTCCGCTGCGTTCGGTGGCAATCGTGGCAACCCTCGCCGTGGCAACCTATCTGCTGCTGATGCGTTTCTCCGTTGTCCTGCCGGAAGTCAGCGATGCCGGCAGCAGCGGCCTGTTCTTCAACCTGCACCTGACCGGCATGGCAATCAGCTTCGCCATCACCGCGGGCATGCTCGGTTTCTTCATTGCCCGACTCGCACGTGCCTTGCGTGCGCAGCAGGCGGAAGTCGAACACGAGCGCGTGCGCGCCCTGCGCGACGAAGGCATCCTCGCCATTGCCACGCAGGCGGCGAGTACCGCACACGAGCTGAATACGCCGCTCTCGACCATCCGCACCCTGCTTGCCGAGCTGGCCCGTGAAAACTCCACCAGCGCGACCCTGCAGGCGGATTTCAAGTTGCTCATCGGCCAGGCCGATCGTTGCCGCGACATCCTGCGCGAACTGGTCAAGGTCGGCAGCAACCAGTTGGCCGGCATTGCCGAATGGATCAGTGTCGCCGAACTCTGTGCGGCAACGCGCGATTCGTTCAGCCTGCTGCGCCCGGAAGCGGAAGCCAGTTTCACCATCGACGACGAAGTTGGCACACGCCGCATCGCGGTTGTTCCTGCCTTGCAGCACGCCATCGTCAACCTGCTCAACAATGCCGCCGACGCCTCGCTCGCCAATGGCGATGCGCGCGTCGAGATGACCGCGCGCGCCGATGGCGACATCCTCGAAATCCAGGTGCGCGACCACGGTCGCGGCATGCGCGCCACGTCCGCAGCGGTCAGCGGGTTCGGTTTCCAGACGACCAAGCATGATGGCCTCGGCCTCGGCCTCGCCTTGGCCAATGCCACGGCCGAACGCTTCGGCGGCACCCTCAACGCGGTGGCTGCCGCGGGCGGCGGCACGCGGCAATGTTTGCGTCTGCCACTGCCAAGGCTGGACAATCCACCTCATGAACGTTGAAACCACCGATCGTGTACTGCTCATCGACGACGATGAGGTTTTTCTCCATGTCCTCGGACGCGCGCTCGCCGCACGCGGATTCGAGGTGACCACGGCAAAGGATGGAACCGAGGCACTGGCACGCTGCGCCGAGATGCAACCGCGCTACATCGTCCTCGACCTCAAACTCGGCAGCGAGAGCGGGCTTTCCCTGATCCCGCGCCTCAATGCAGCCCGTCCCGGCGTGCGCATCCTGCTGCTCACCGGTTACGCCTCGATCGCCACCGCCGTCGAAGCGATCAAGCGCGGTGCGCACGATTACCTGGCCAAGCCGGTCGATGCCGACCAGGTGGCACAGGCCCTGCTCGGCCATGCCGGGGCCCAGGCGGATGGTGTCGACAACCTTCCCGACGCACCACCGCCGCTGAAACGCCTGGAGTGGGAACACATCCAGCGTGTCCTCGCCGAGTGCGAGGGCAACATCTCCGAAGCCGCCCGCCGCCTCGGCCTGCATCGCCGCACCCTGCAACGCAAGCTGGCCAAACGCCCGGTGCGGGAAACGCCGAATCGCTGAAGGGCGGAAATCCGTGTTTCGGGATGCGGGATCGATCCCGAATCGCAAGCTACTCCTGACTCTTGGCCGCGCGCTTTGCCGCCAAGGCCTGCATGACCACCGGCAGCACGTTGGCAAGCACCATCGGCTGTGCCGCAGCGGTGGGATGCAGGCCATCGGGTTGCATCAGGGATTCATCAAGGGCGACGCCTTCGAGCAGGAACGGGACCAATGGCACGTTGAATTCCGCCGCCAGATCCCGATACATGTCCCTCAGGCCGTCCCGATACTGCGGGCCGTAGTTGGTGGGAATCTCGGTTCCGACCAGCAACACCGAGGCACCGGAATCCAGGGCCAGGCGGATCATGCGCGACAGGTTCTGTTTCGGCGTGCCCAGTGGCAAGCCGCGCAGGGCATCATTCGCACCCAGTTCGACGACGACAAGGACGGGTTTGTGCTCAGCCAGCAGACTTTCGATGCGGGCCAGGCCGCCCGAGGTGGTTTCACCGCTGATCGAGGCATTGACGACATCAGCAACCGCGCCGGACTCCATGAGGCGCGCGCGCAGCAGATTGACCCAACCGGAATCCACCGGGATTCCATAGGCGGCAGAAAGAGAATCACCGAGCACCAGAACCGGGCGCGGCGATTCACGGGCCTCAAGCGATGTCGCTGGCAAGGCCAGCAGCAGGAACAAACACAGGATGCGCAGCATGTCGATCGATTCCACAACGGTGCTCAGTGCCGAGAAGCTTAGCAAAGCCGTCGATGGCCCTGATGGTCGCCTGCTGATCCTCGACGAGGTCAGCCTGACTGTCGAACGCGGGGCAAGCCTCGCCATCGTCGGCGCCTCCGGTTCGGGCAAGACCACCCTGCTCGGCCTGCTTGCGGGTCTGGATCGGCCGACCAGCGGCAGCATCACCCTTGCGGGCGAGTCACTGGATCGTCTCGATGAAGAGGCCCGTGCACGCGTGCGTCGTCGTCTGATCGGCTTTGTCTTCCAGTCATTCCACCTGCTGCCGGCGCTGAATGCCGAAGAAAACGTCATGCTGCCGCTCGAGCTGGAAGGCCGCAGCGATACCCGCCAGCGCGCCGCCAGCGTGCTCGGCGATGTCGGCCTCGGCAAGCGCCTGCACCACTACCCGCATCAGCTCTCCGGCGGCGAGCAGCAACGGGTCGCCCTCGCCCGCGCCTTCGTGCACGGTCCGCAACTGCTGTTTGCCGACGAACCAACCGGCAATCTCGACCAGCGCACCGGCGCGGCGGTCAGCGACTTGCTGTTCGACTTGAATCGCGAACATGCGACAACCCTGGTCCTCGTCAGCCATGACCTCGATCTTGCCGCACGTTGCGCGCGCATGCTGCGCCTGCGCGACGGGCGCGTCGTCGAGGACGACGCATGAACCCGCTGGTCTTTGCTGCGCGCAGCCTGCGCCGCGAATTCCGCCATGGCGAACTGGCGACGCTGGCCGCTGCCTTGGTGCTTGCTGTCGCTGCGCTGGCCGCCGTCGGCACGCTGGCGAGTCGCGTCGAAACCGCGATCCTCGCCTCGGCCACGGAATTGCTCGGCGGCGATCTCGGCGTCTCCGCGCGGCGCACGCCGCTGCCCGATTCCTTCACTGCCAAGGCAACGGCATTGGGTCTGTCGAGCAGCCGCAGCGTCGAATTCTCCAGCGTGGTGTTTGCCGGCGACAACAGCCAGTTCAGCGAAGTCCGTGCGGTCGATGAGCACTATCCACTGCGCGGCGCACTGCAGGTCAAGGATGCCGCGGGCATGCAGCACAATGCTGCGGCACCGGCACCCGGCCAGGCCTATGCAGATCGCGCCGTGCTCAATGCGCTGGGGCGCAAGGTCGGCGATAGCATGCAACTGGGTGGTCGCGATCTCGTCATCACGGGCGAGATCGTCAGCGCGCCGGGCGGAGCGGTGTTCCAGTTCGCACCCACGGTGTTGATGAATGCGACGGATGCCGAGGCCAGCGGCTTGCTCGGTGCCGGCAGTCGGGCGAACTTCCGCATCCTCGTCGCCGGGGCGATGGAGGCGGTCGCGGATTACGCCGGTTGGGCCAAGGACAACCTGCCGGCCAGCGCACGCCTGATCACCGTCACCGAGGCCCAGGCCAACCTGCGCAATTCCTTCGAGCGTGGCGAAAACTTCCTGCGCCTGGCCGCCTTGCTGGCCGCCTTGCTGGCCGGCATCGCGGTCGCTCTCGCCGCGCAACGCTTTGCCCGGCGCAAGACCGAGGAAGTCGCCGTGCTGCGCTGCCTGGGCGCAAGCCGTCGCGAGATTGTCCTCGGCCTGGCCTTCGAGCTGCTCCTGCTCGCGCTGCCGGCCTGTCTCCTCGGTGCCCTGCTCGGACTCGGCATGCAGCAGATCGCCTTTGTCTTTGCGCGCGAGTTGCTCGGCACGACCACCGGCAGCATTCCGCTGTCAGCATCGGCCTCGGCCTTCCTGATTGGCCTGGCGGTGCTCTTCGGCTTTGCCTTGCCGCCGCTGTTGCGCCTGCGCGATGTCGAGCCGATGCGCGTGTTCCGGCGCGACCTGCAAACCCGCTTGCGCCGCTTCGATGCGCTGTATCTGCTGCCGTTTGCGGTCGGCGGCCTGCTCATCCTGCTGGAAAGTGGCTCGACCCGCCTCGCCGGCGTGCTCGCCGGCGGTCTTGCCGGCGTGGCCCTGGTGACCCTGGTCTTCACGCTGCTGCTGCTGAAGATCCTGCGCGCCGGTTCGCGCCGGCTGCCGGGGGCCTTGCGTTTCGGCCTGGCCAATCTCAACCGGCGTCGCACGCTGACCTTGATCCAGGTCGGCGCGCTTGCCCTCAGCCTGACCGCACTCGATCTGCTTGCCGTGGTCGGCCCTTCCCTGCTCGATCGCTGGCGCGCCGACCTCCCCGCCGACACGCCGAATTATTTCGTCCTCAACCTGCAGGCCGATCAGCGCGAGGAGTTCAGCGGGCGCCTGCAGGCGCTCGGTGCCGACAATCTCAGCCTGCTGCCGCTGGCTGCGGGAAAACTCGTGGCGATCAATGGCAAGCCGGTGCGCGCCACGGATTTCGAGCCGGATTCGCGTGCCGGCAATTTCGTCGAAGGCGAGGTGCGGGTGTCCTGGAGTGCCGACCTGCCGCCGTCCAACCGCATTGTCGACGGGCGCTGGGCGGATGCCCATGCGCAAGCGGCCGAACTCTCCGTCGACACAAGCTGGGTAGAACTGTTCAAGCTCACCCTCGGCGACACCATGACCTTCCGCTTTGCCGACCAGGAAATCACCGCCAGCGTGACCAGCGTGCGTGAGGTCGACTGGGATTCATTCCGGGTCAACTTCTTCATGATGCTCGATCCTGCGCATGCGGAGAACCTTCCGCACAGCCTGATATCAAGCTTCCACCTGCCGCCGCCCGCATCACTGGCCGATCTCTCGCGGGCCATGCCGAACCTGTCGCTGATCGATGTCAGCTCGATCCTCGATCGCATCCGCGACATCATCGGCCGGGTTTCGGCAGCGGTGACCTGGGTGCTCGGCTTCAGCCTCGCCGCGGGCATCCTCGTCCTCTTTGCCGCGCTTGCCGCCACCGCCGAGGAACGCCGCTTCGAGATTGCCCTGCTGCGCACCCTTGGTGCCAACAGCGGCCAGTTGAATGCCGCGGTACTTGGCGAATTCGCCGTGCTCGGCATGCTTGCCGGCCTCATCGCCGCGGCCGGTGCGGCAGCCACCGGTATTGCCCTTGCCGGCAATGTCTTCCGCATGACCGACTACACGCCACCTTGGCTGTCATTGGCGCTGGTTGCACTTGCCTCGGCGGTGATTGTCATGCTCGCCGGCCTGCTCGGCACGCGGCGCATCGCAGGCACGCCACCGATGCTGGTATTGCGTCACGGAACCTGATTTCGCGCAGGGACTCTGCTTGCGCAGTGAAGCATCCGGCGGCTATCGTGAAGGCAATGAGCACCGACGAGAAACGCCGCTTTCCGCGCCTGCCGATCTTCTCGGCAGCCCTGATCACCCATGCCGGCCAAGGCTGGCTCAGCGAAGTGCGCGATCTGTCCCAGGGCGGCGCCTGCCTGGCGCGCCCGCAGCATTGGGCCGGCGATGATCGCCGCCGCTGTCGCATCTATTTCATCTTCGACCAGGAGACCGTGATCGCAGTCGAAGCCGATTGCGTGCGCCATGGCCAGGAAGACCTCGGCTTCGAGTTCCAGCCCGCTCAGGAGGCCGCGGTCGAAGCCTTGCTCTACGAATCCCGATTCATCGGCAAGGACGAGCCGTAAGAGTCAACGTCCGGCAGCCAATGCGGCGCGCAGATCTTCGCTTATGCTGGGCAGGGTCACGGTCCAACCCGGAGATTTCCCGCATGTGGAGCCATATCGCACCGATCCTGCTGCTGGTTGGATCCAACGTCTTCATGACGTTCGCCTGGTACGGCCATCTCAAGTTCACCAATCGCCCACTGCTGCTGGTGATCCTGGTCAGTTGGGGAATCGCCTTCTTCGAATACTGCCTGCAGGTGCCGGCCAACCGCATCGGCTACGCGGTCTACAACCCGGCGCAACTGAAGACGATCCAGGAGATCATCACCCTGATCGTGTTCATGGCATTTTCGGTTTTCTGGCTTGGCGCCAGCATCAAGTGGAACCATCTGCTCGGCTTCGCCCTGATTGTCGTTGCGGCGTTTTTCATCTTTCTCGATTGAGCCGACGCTGATCAGGCGCTCCGCCGCGGGCGTTGTCGCCAGGCCTTGAACGGTGCCAGCAGCCAGTAGTGTGTCCAGATCCCGCAGTAGACAATGCCGCGCAGCAGCGGGCTTTTCGCGGCCGCATCGAACTTGCGGAAATAGCGCCACATGCCGGCGTGCTTGTGCCGCGAGACAAACAAGGGGCGGCGCTGGCTGGAGCTGCCTTGTTCGTGGACCAGAGCGATGGCATGCGCATGGCAGACCTCACCGCCGGCATCGCGCACGCGCCGGCACAGGTCGAGATCCTCGCAGTGCAGGAAATATCCCTCGTCGAAGCCACCGATCGACACGAATACGTCCCGGCGCAGGAACAGACACGCGCCCGATACTGCATCGACGCGCTCGACTACCGTTCCTGCTGGCGCAGGCGGCATTTCGATGCCCGCCAGCGCCGGCCAGCGCTTCTGCAGGCGGGCGAGGCCGCTCAGACTCATCAACGCGCGACGCAAGTCGGGATCACGCCGGCGATTGGCCCGGGCGGGAGTCCCGTCCGGGTTGACGATGCGCACGCCGATGACACCGGCCTGCGGATGCGCGCGGGCGATTGCGCCCAGGCGTGCAATGCTGTCCGGCTCGACCAGGCAATCCGGATTGAGCACGAGCAGCCATTCGCCTTCGCAGGAGTCGGCGGCCTGGTTGGCGGCCGGGCCAAAACCGAGATTCCGGGTATTGCGCAGGATGCGCAGGCGGGGATCCGCACCGAAGCGACGCTGGATCTCGTCAACCTGGCCATCGTCGGAGGCGTTGTCGACAACTGCCAGCGTCAATGGCGCGGTCGAGGCGAGCAGGCGCTCGACGCAGCGCAGGCTGACCGGCCCGCTGTTGGCGGTCACCACGATGACGCTGGTCAGTCCCGGCACGCTGGCGAGCGACGACACCGGCACGATGCGGCCTCAGAATCCGCTGATCAGGCGATCACCCTGTTCGCGCGCGACATTCCACACGGCTGGCCAGTCCCGCCAGGCCTGGGCCATGTCGGCCAGCTCGGCGCGCGCGGCACCGGCACAGGCGCTGGCATCGAACTCCTCCGGCCAATCAGCCAGGCGCGGCGCACCGTGCTTGAGCAAGGCATTGCCATTGTTGCGGACAATCGCACGCACATCCGCCTGCCAGTAGACCGGAGCCTCGGCGGCGAGCAATTCGAATTGGTTCTGCAGGCGTTCGACCACGTCGGCGCGCACAAAGCCGAGGTATTCGCTCAGCGAGGAAACCAGGGTTGCCTCATCGGCGGCGGCGAGGTCGGCCGTCAGGGTGCCGAGCAGTTCCAGGCGACGGCCGGCATCGGCGGCCTTGGCCAGGCCGATTTGATTGCTGGCGTAGTCGCGCAGGTAATGATTGAAGCGCGGCGTATGCGCGGCCATGGTCACCTGCGAGCGCTGGCGATCCGCTTCCTGGGCATGACCCATGGCCAGCGGAAGATGCACGACCAGCGATCCGGGGTGGCAGAACTGCGTCGCCGCACTGGCCAGGCCATCCTCGCCGCGACCGTCCGGATTCGTGCACGGCAGCATCTGCCGGTTGTCGAAGACAAAGGGCGTGAAGTAGGCCTGGCTGGCCGGCTTTGCGCGCAAGTTGCCGAACCAGAGACTCTGCGCCTCGATGTTGCGCAGGTAGGATTCGCGATCCGCCCAGAACTCCGCGCGACTGTCGGCGTCGAGGTGATACAGCCACAGCGCACTCTCGGTGCCCGAACTTCCGCAAGTGCCGTTCAGCGTATTGAGGACGCGGGCATCGCCGCGCAGGTGCTCAAGGCGGCCGAGATTGATTCCGCGCAGGCTGTCGCGGTTGAGGCGATAGTCATCCTGCGCTATGGCCGCGCCCAGACGTTCACCGCAGACGCGCAGGTGTGCTTCAAAGGGATCCTGCTGCTCTTCCTCGCCCGCCGCCAGCGCGTCCTCGAGGCGCCGGTAGAAACGTGCGGCGGCAGCCACGGCGGGATTCGGCTCAAGTCCCGGGCGGACATCGGCATGACGGTGCAAGGGCAGGCGGAAATCCTCATCCAGCATGGCGAACATGCGCCCCGCCGACAGCAACAAGGCCAGGTTCCATGAGCGCCCGCCACCGCCGCGCCGCGTGCGCGGACCGCGATCGAGCAACCATTCGAGGCTTGCGGCAGCCTGTGGCAAGGCCTTGGCAAGGCGTTGGCGCAGCTTTGCCCGTTCGACCGGACCGATGTAGCTGACCGGATTGCCGACCGCGCGGGCGAACTCGCGCAGCAGGTCACGATTGGTGTCGCGATTGCCTTCCTCGATCGAATCATCGAGCAGGATGACATTGCGCGCGACGCGGAAGCGGCGCTCGTAGTTGGCCAGCGAATCGAGCAGCAGGCGCAGTTGCTGCGGACGATCACAGGCACGGATATAGATTGCGTGGAGGCTGCGCGGTTGTGCATCCGGCTCGCGTTCGAGGCCGGCAAGGTAAGCGTTGTCGGCGACCAGCAGACCGGTCGCGGCAAGGCCCTCAAGACCCTTGCGAATGCGGTCGTGCTGGGTAAGGCCCGGTACCACCGATGCCACGCGCGCGACATGCTCCTCGATCGTGCGGAATTCCCGGCATTGATCCAGCGTCTGCAGGACGTGATGGCTGAGCACATGCCGCTCACCTGAGTCCTTGGCGATGAACGCGTATTCGTCGCTGGACAGCGGCGCGATCATGGCGTCGATCGCCGCATAGCGTGGCGCATCCTGCGTGTTGCGCGGACTCTGGCCGGCAAAGCTGAAATTGCCGTAGTTGATCTGGAACTCGGGGGTTGTATTCATCGGCTTGCCGGTTTCGTCATCGACGCAGCCAGCGTGGCCATCGCGATGACGGTGTGATCCTGGTGGAAGTGCGCAACCGATCGATTTCGGCTTCAAGCTCGGCGATGCGGGCACCGGCGCTCATGTTCCTGCGCACCTCGCCATTGTAATGCGAATAGACCGATTCTTCGCGGTCTCCGAAACTGGACAGGCGAGGAAGATCTGCCGGCAATTCCTGTTTCGCGCACACGGCGACGAAATACAGCGGCGCATAGTCCAATCCGGGGGAAACCTTGCCATCCGCGTCGACGGTCTGCATGGCCGCGCCCTCGCCAGAGCCATCCAGCGTCCACAGCATGGACTGGAACAGAAGCTTCTGCCCGTACAGGCGAATGCCGTTGAAATGCGGGCGCAGCAGGTCGAGCAGTTCTTCGCGATAGAGTTCGCGGACGTGGAATTCGTTGCGGAATCCGGCAACTTCGCTGTAGGTGTGCTTGTCCGGCGAGGAAATCAGCAGGATTCCATCGTCGGCGAGCACGCGCGCGAAACCGGCAACCAGTGCCTGCTGGGCAAGCAGGTGCTCCAGCGTCTCGAAGGAAACGACGACATCAAAGCTTTTGTCCGCAAATGCGAGTTGGGCCGCGTCGCCGTCGTGGAACTGCAGGTTGCCGCGATCGCCATAGCGAGTCCGGGCGTGCTCGATTGCCTCGACGGAAATATCGACACCGGTGACGTGCTCGGCAACGCCGGCCAGCAGGTTGGAACCATAACCTTCACCGCAGGCCGCATCGAGAACGCGCTTGCCTCGCGCCACGGCGAGGGCGAACGCATAGCGATGCCAATGTTCATAGCGGATCTCGCGCACGCACTCCGGCGTGAAGCGCTCGCCGGTGAACTCAAGCGCCTTGTCCTGCTCAGCCACCGTGGTCTCCGCTGGACTGATTCCAGCGATGCGGCAGCCGCACCAGGCCGAACTCGCGCGATTCGCCGCGCACGGTCAGGCCGCGCTCCAGCGTGTCGAACAGCCGCAATCCTTCGGTATCCATGGTGTGAATGCGCACCTGATAACTCCCCGGCAAGAGACTGAGTCCTGCAAACTCGATTTCAACCCTGAAATCGTGATCCGAGAGACGCTGTACGCCGACCTCGTCCATCTCGGTACTGACTCCGTAAACCGGAGTGCCATCGGCACGCACGATCCCGAACATGGCAATCGGCAACCTGCCCTCACGCGAGCGAATCCGCGAACTCATGACCAGCTTGCCACCGAAGTCGATCACCACCGCCTGATTGCCGGGACAGTCGTTGACCACCAGGTCGGTGATCTCGAACTCGATTCCGGAACGATCGGGCGCGCGCTGCTCGCTCGCGGCCTGCTTGCGCTCATGCCAGGCCAGGTAAGCCTGGCTCACTTCGAAGACATCGCCAGACTGCATCAGCGCACCATGATCGAGCCACAAGGCATGGCGGCACAATTTCTGCGCGTGATACATGCTGTGGGTGACCAGCAGCAAGGTGCCGCCTTCCTTCAGGTATTCCTCCATCCAGCGGATGCATTTCTTCTGGAAAGACTCGTCACCGACGGCGAGGACTTCGTCGGTGATCAACAGGTCCGGTTTCAACGAGGCAATGATGGCGAAGCCCAGACGCACGACCATGCCCGAGGAATAGTGCTTGACCGGCTCATCGATGTAAGCGCCGATATCGGCAAACTCGATGATCTGCTGCATGCGCGCCGCGAGTTCATCGTGACTCAAGCCATGCAAGGCCGCAGCCATTTCGACATTGTCGCGGCCGCTGTATTCGGGATGGAACCCGGCACCCAGCTCAAGCAAGGCACCGACGCTTCCGGACACCTCGACTTGGCCGCTGGTTGGCGTCAGCACGCCGGTGATCAACTTGAGCAGGGTCGACTTGCCAGCTCCGTTTTGCCCGATGACGGCGATCGACTCGCCACGGCGGACGCAAAGATCGATGTCCTTGACCACGTATTGCGCATCGGCATCGCGGCGTCCGACCAGCAGGCGCGCCAAGGCGCGCAGGCGGTCACCCGAAAGGTAAGCCTTCGGATAGGCCTTGCCGACACCGGCTGCCTTGACCAGGACCTGGCTCACAGGAAATCCTCGAAAAGCGGGTCGAGGCGTCGAAACAACCACAGACCAAAGGCCAGGGTCAGACCCGCCACGAGGATGGCGATCAGCAAGCCATGCCAGGGAAATTCGCCGTAACCAAGGAGCAGGTTGCGCATGCCTTCGACATAGAACGTGAAGGGGTTGAGATCGAGCAGCACCTGGAAGCGTTCCGGCAAATTCGTGCGGTCGTAGAAAATCGGTGCAGCAAACATCATCAGGGTCAGCAATTGACCAATGATCTGCACCAGGTCGCGGACAAACACCTGTAGTGCCGCCAAAGTCAGGCAGATCCCGAATGCGTAGGCAAACATCGGCACGTACAGAAGCAGGGCGAGCGGGACCTTGATCATCTCGATGCCGTGTCCGCTGATGGACAGGACAGTCAGTATGGCGAGGAATCCGACCCCATGCAGGAAGAAGCTCGCCGCGCAGGGCGCCAATACCAGCAGTGCGCGCGGAAGCGCCACCTTTCCGATCAGTGCCGCGTTGTCCTGGATCGCGGTGGTCGAGCGGAAGATCGCCTCCGAGAATGCAATCCACGGCCACATGGCCACGACAAGGAATGGCACATAGCCTGGCGCGCCTGCGCCGGGGACACGCGCCTTGAAAATCTGCACAAACACGAATGCATAGATCGCGAGCTGCAGCAACGGCTGCAGCAAAGCCCAGCCGAATCCAGTAAAGCTGCCGCGATAGCGTTCCTTCAACTCGCGGCGAATGAAATGTGTGGCGAGTGCCAGCTTGTTCATTGCAATCCTTCCCCATGCCGATTCCGCACGCGCGTCAGTCAACTCCACGAAGCGGTTTGGCACACCAAGAAACCCGAAGCTGGCGCGGGATGGCCAACACGGAAGAATACGCGATCCCGCGCGGCCGGCGCACGCTCCTTACCCGTCGATCGCCCGGGCGGAAGGTACGCGGGCAACGGTCGGCCCAGACCGGGGTGGGCCGAAGGCGGGCAGCGTGAAAGGCAAGCGGCGGAGTCTGGAACATGCGCCAATCGGGCATCGGCGACCGTCAATGCCGTCATCCAATGGCCGGGGCTCAGACTGCTCCAATCCCCGCCCAAGCAGGGATTCGATGGTGAGATCCAGATGTATTCCCGATACCCGGTTATTTCGAACCGGGAGCAGCAGGCTCGGCAGACGTTGCGGACGGCAGGTAGCGGCTACGCAAGGAAGCGACGACCTCCGGCTTTGCTGTCAGTTCCAACGCCTTGAGCTCATCGATATGTTCCTTCACGCGGTTGTCGCGCATCCGGTTGGCCAAGTCGCTGATGATGCGCTCCTTTACATCGTCATATGACTGCGACTTCGCGGGATAGCGCGCCTCGAGCTTGATGATGTGGTAGCCGAATGCAGTCTTGACCAAGGGAGAAATCTCACCCTTCTCTTTCAGTTGCTTGACCGCTGCGACGAACTCGGGCACCAGCCCTTCTCCCTCTCCATCAGGGATCTCCCCGTCATTGCTGCGCTTGGAGCCGTCGTCGGAATATTCGGTAACGAGTTTGACAAAGTCCTCGCCGGCAAGTGCCTTGGCGCGAGCGGTCTCTGCCAGCGTCTTTGCCTCTGCGTCACTGCGCGTCTTGGTGTCAATCAGGATATGGCGAACCGTGGCCCTTCCCGGAATCGCGTACGCATCCGGGTTCACGTCATATCGCTCCCTGGCCAACGGCTCGACAATGGCGGGCGACACTTCAGCACGCAGCTTCATGGCCAACTGCTCGGTCAGCATCTTGTCGCTTTGTTGCTGCACGGCACGCTGGAACAGTGGGTCCTGGTCAAGCTTGGCAGCACGCGCCTCATTGGCCAGCTGCTGATTGATCAAAAGGCGTTCGAGCAGTTCCTCAATGCGCTTGGGACTGTTCATGAAGTTGGCACGTTGGTCCGCAGGCATGCCAATCAACGCCGCATCCACATCTTTCATGGTCACCGAAGCGCTGCCACGGCTGGCGACAACAGTCTGTTCGGGGTACGGCGCATCCGCGGCAAGCGACCCTCCCGACAGGAGAAGCACGAGAAAGAACGCAGGGCACATCTGGGTCAAAGACATTTTCAGCACGCGTCAAACCTCCAATACCGGTTCATTTGGTACACGAGAAACAATTCCAGGTTGCAGTCAACGTGGTGCCCCGAAACGGAGCAATGCCCACACGCACGAGGCAATGTTGAGACATGAGCACAGGTTAGAAGTTGCACCGAGGGCTTCCGGCGGGCATTGAAATTCCGCGCCAACGGAGCCAGGGATTTGCGGCGTGCTCGTCAAGCCCACGCAGCAGGGAGGTCACCCACTGAATCGATCAACCACGTCGATTCGAGTGCCAGACTGCAACTCCCGCCGACAGCCAGGCAAGGACGCCGTGGTTCGGCGTCCTCTTGCCACTTCAACAGGCTGCCCGGGCGCCTTTTTCAATAAGAATGGGCGTTGCGCAGCTCGACCTTGCAGGTGGCCGAGGCACAGCCGGATTGGCTTGGCGTGCCGCGCGGGGCATGTATGACATTGAGATAATACGTTTTGCCTGGCTCCAGTTTGCAGCTGGGTGTTGTTCCAGATGTGATCTTCCAGTTGATGTCACTGAACAGCGCCTCTCCCTTGCAGGCGGCACTGATCGGGAACAACGGGTCAGTGTCGAATTGCCCCGGACAAGGCGCGATGGCCGCACTGAAAGGAGTGTTCTGCGGATTGACGGCAAAGGAATAGTAACCAGCCCGCTGGTCCCAGATGGTGTTGGACGGCGCACGGAACTGCAGCGAAATATATTTGTCGCGTGATAAGTTGGTTGCGATCGTGCTCGTATTGTCGCCGGGGAAGCCATAACCCGCCGTGTCCCCGCTACCCGTAGGAAAAGTATTGGCACTGACGCCAAACATAGTGACATAATTCATGAACGAAATATTGCCGGCGTACAACCCGCCGGTGACGATTCCGGACGTCTGCCGCATGGCGTCCGTCATTCCCTTCGGGTTGCTGAGTTCCGTCACGCTCTGGCAATAATTTGCCGGCGGTGCGGTGCCATGCTGTACCGTCACCGACGGTGTGGAATTGATGTTCGAGCGCGCCGTGCTCAGATTGACGTTGGTCTGATCCTGATACGTGCACTTGGCCTTGAATGTAATGTTGCCATCCAGAGTAGCCGAGGTATTTTGCACAACCACACTGCGGGTCGCTATCGCCCCGCAATTGCTGGTGCACAGGTTGGCGGACCATCCTGAGGTGATCGAAACATTGCTGCCGGTAAAGCCATCCGGCGCACAGGTAACTCCCGGGGTTACTGCACTCAGTCCGGTATTGAGCTGAAGGTTGACCGTACCCTCACCAGTCGTTCCGCCCCCTACCGTGGTTGCCCCGGTAACGCTCAAGGTGGCAGCGGCAATTGCGGTGACTGGCAAAGGATAGCCAGTGGAACTTCCGCAGGGAAAGTCCGCGCTGAGATCGATCGACACGTTGCCGGTGTTCGGATCGATGTTGAGCATCGAGCCGACCATCGTGCACTCGGTATTCCCGTTTCGCTTTACCAAAACCTGAAAATCCGCAGCATTCACGGCCGTTGCGGAAAACAGGAGTGCACCAAACGCAAGTGCGACGACGGTTACGGGAGAATATTTGCTGGACTCGATCACTGGCTGGATCTCTCAAATCGCTGGGGAATGGACAGCTAGGGCGTAAAGGATAGACCTTGACACCTTAAAAAAAAAGAAAGCCCCGCATGCGCGGGGCTTTCCGGTCAACTGAATCTGACCTGGGTCACTATTACGAACAAGCCAGCGGAGTTTGCGGATCCGGAACCGAGCAAGCACGCGAACCCTTGTGACGCCACAGGCCCGAGTAGTTGGCCAGCTTGCCCGGAGCGGCATTGGCATTGACGTAGTTGGTGATGGCGAAGCCGGTAACCGGCAGGCCTTCAAACACTTCGCCTTCCGACGACGCTTCCATCAAATGCGCTTCCGACGTCGGGTTCAATGCAATGCGCATCCAACCGTTGTTGAGGGAGTCGGCACGCACGTCGACGTTCGACGCCAACTGCGATCCCAACACCGGCGAGGTGCGGTTTGCAGTGAAGTCGGTGGACGTCTGGAACGAGATGACCTGGGCTTCGTAGCGCAGCACCGGGATCGGGGATTCGCCCGGATCGCACGGCGAGAAGCACACGCCGCAGTTCGGGTTGTCGCTGTCCGAACCGGTACAGGCGCTCGGGTTGCCTTCTTCACGATCGTACGGGAACAGACCCACCTGAACCTTCGACTCACCCGTGCCAGCGCCCGAATAAGCCTTGAAGACTTCCGCGAACGGAGCCAGAGCCGGTGCCGGACGGTCGACGTAGAAGTTCTTGGTCGGGAAGGTAACCACCCAATCCGTCGTCGCAGCGGCACCACCGCCCAGGACATACTCGTTGAAGATGTTGTCATGGGTGAACAGGGCGCTGACTGCATCGATCTTGCGACCGAAACCGCCGCCGTAGGTGGCCTGGATCAGGCGACCATTGTCGAACACATAGGCGGTAACCTGCGCATCGGAGCCACCAACGTTGGCGAGCGACGGGAGGACGTTACCCGGACGGTCGTGCAGGTTGTCCTGGCCATTGGAGACAAAGCCTTCGATGGCGTCGGCGTTGTAACCGGAGCTGACACCATTGGCGACGTCAACCAGCAGGGCGGAACCGAACAGTCCACCGGTCGGCGGATCGATATCGGTGTTGCGATCCTGGATCCAGTAACCCGGAGGCTGGGCAACCCACGCACCGATGACCTGTCCACAATTGTCCGGCACGCCGGCGATGTGGGTGATCGCATCGAGCGATCCTTCCGTATCGTTCGTGACGACGCCCATTTCGATGATCTCGAAATGGCCTTCGCGGGTACGCTCGAGACCGGTCGGACCACCATCAGCGTTCGCACCCGAGAACAGGGCGTTGGTGAACGGCAGATAGCTGCGGCCGTCCGGCAACTGCTGCAACGGCGGCAGGGTCGAACCCTTGATGTCCGGAACCGTGCAGGAATTGTCATCGGTCAGCAGGTTGGCTTGAGCCTGGTCCGGAAGCTTGAACAGGGCTGCGGTCCAGACGTCATACGGCGACAGGTAGACGTGGAAGTCGCGTACTTCACGGCTGTTGTAGCCTTCCATGAAACGCACCTTGATCGCCTTGCCCTGGTCGGTGGTGTTGACCACGGAGAACAGGGTTTGCAGATTGTCACCGACGCCATTCGAGTTGACGGTGTAATACGGGTAAAGAAGAACCTGACCCAGACCATCCGGGTTCAGATTAACTGCGCTCGCGAGATTCGCGATGCCCACCGTACCGGCGATACCGGCGACGACGGCGGTCGTCAAGCTATTTCGCTTCATTACAGACACTCCTAAATTGACCACAGGGCTTTTGCTTACGGCTAACTTCTGTCCAACAGCAGTTTTGTCCCGCTTTTCAGAGGGCAGGGTTAGGCAACAGCGAACCAATCGTACGGCAAGGTTCCACACGGTGCAATCCCTTGCGGACAATTCTTCATTGTCCGCCTCCCCTTTGCCAGCCGGGATGTTTACAGCGGGCAGCGAGCCCCCGGCTCGCACTTGCGGGAACTATACGCACAACCGTTACTTGCTGCCAGTCAAATCGCTGGCATGCGGCAGGAAATACCACTTTCCCCCGCTCAGGATCCAGGTTTCCGAGACGAATCCCACACTGGAAACAACCTGGCTTATCCCCGGCATCTTGACCGCGATATCGACCTGCAGGTCAACCACGCAGGTTTTCGGCTTGTCGCACGTCTCTCGATAGGGCAGGACCTTGTTCCACTTGATCGGGCGATCCTTCATTTCCTTGACATAATCATCGCGCGTCACCGTGGCCCGGTAGCCGGGACTCAGATAGTCATAGGCCTTGTCTGTCTTGTTGGCAATCAGCAGGTCCCAGCGTTGCAGGGCTCGTTCCTGAACGACCTTGTTGGGTACCGCACCCGCAGTCGACTTGCCGGCAGTGGAATCCGCCTTGTCGGGCTTGGCCGTATTCGAGGCGCAGCCCGCGGCAAGCAGCGTTGCTGCAATCAAGACTGCCAGTGACGGCATGGATACTCGTTTCACGGATTGACTCCTCAGTGCTTCAGGGGTGTTGACTGCTGCTCGCCACGCAGCGGGTTCAGGTTCTGGAACTGGCGCTTGTATTCCTCGGTGATCTCGCGCGCCTCATCGGAATTGCTTACAACCTCGGGAGTTATGAGCACTATCAGCTCGGTGCGCTGATGACTTCTGCTCGTGCTGCCGAACAGTTTGCCGAGGACGGGCACCCGGCTCAGGCCAGGCACGCCATCATCGGAATCCTGATCGTCTTCCGAGATCAAACCACCGAGCAGGATGGTCTGCCCGCTCTGTACCGCGATACTGGTATCCAGCGTGCGCTTGTTGATTTCGCGATTTCCATTTGCGCTGACAACGCCCGGTTTGCTCACCTCTTGCGAGACGTCCATGTAAACCAGACCGCCTGGATTGACCCTCGGCTTGACCTGCAGGATCACGCCCGTATCGAGGTAGGTGGTCTGGCCAATGCCCTGATTGGTTGTTGTCCCGGCATTGTTGGTCTGCAGGGTACCAATGCCGATGATGCTCTGCGTCAGCACCGGTATGCGCGTGCCCACGTTGATCTCCGCTTCCTGGTTGTTCATGACCATCAGCGAAGGTGCTGACAGGATCTTGGCCTGCCCGCTGCTTTGCAATGCGCTCAACGCCACCTGGAATTTGCTGTTCAGATACGAATAGAAGAAATTTCCGGCAGCCGCGGGCGAGGTAGCCGCACCCAGCAATGAACGTTGCCGATCCAGACGGTTGGGGATCGGATAGCCGTTGGGATCATTCGGGTTTGTGTATGAAGCGCCGTCATAGCCCTCGCCCTTCAAGCCGGCGAACCACCATTTCACGCCGAACTTGAGATCGCCGGACAGGGTCACTTCGAGGATCTTGGTCTCGATATGCACCTGCAAGGGTGCGATATCGAGCTTGCGGATGGCCGCCTGCATCGAATCCCATTCGGCCGGCGTGGCCATGATGAGGAGCTGGTTGCTTTCCTCGACCGCAGTGATGCGGATGTCCGAATCGCCGTTGCCGGCCACCGCGCCGGTGGCAGCACCCGACTTGGGCTGGCTGCTGGTGCGGCTGCCGAAACGGCTCGAGCGCGCGGAACCGGAGCGGCCCGCACTTGTCTCCGTCCCCGTCGCCCCGGCACCGCCAATGGTCGCGGCGGCAAGGCCCGGCGCGACGGCACCCGAGGTATCAGTGCGGCGCGCACTGCCACCGCTGGCGCTGCCGAGGAAGATCTGCCCGAGATAATCCGCCAGATCGATCGATTTGATGTTCTTCACATCATAGACAAAGAGCTGGGTCGCGCTTTCATCGCCGGCGCGATCAAGCCGCTTCAGCCATTCCTCTGCCTGGCGCAGGTATTCCGGCTGCGCGGTGATCGCGATGATCGCGTTGGAGCGCTCGATGGGAATGAAGCGGAACATGCCGGCCAATGGCGATTCGCCAGTCGCGCCGAAGACTTTCTCCAGCTCGGGCAACAAGGTACCCACCTCGACCCGCTGCAAGGTGAACACGCCGACCGACATGCCCTTGAGCCAATCGACATCGAAAATATCGATCGTCTGCGCATAGTTGGTCAGCTCCGACGCCGTGCCGGCGAGCACGAGCATGCTGCGCGAGGTATCGATGTTGATGAATGCGTCTGCCTTGGCATAGGGCTTGAGCAGCTTGGCCATCTCGCTCGGCGAGATGTAGCGCAGCGGGAAGACCCGCACCTCGTAACCGTTGGCCAGGTTCGGCGCGCCGATTTTCGGCGTCAGGTTGCCGGGCAAGGCATCCTTGATCTGCAGCACCGTGTAGCGGCCATCCTTGTAGACCAGGGTGTTGCCAGTCCATGACAGCAGCATTTCGAGGACCGACATGGCCTGGTCGGCACGGATCGGCTTGGACGTCGAGAACGACACATTGCCGCCGACATTCGGCGCAATCGTGTAATTTTCCTGCAGGAGGTCGCCGAGGATGGCCTTGACCACCGACTGGATCGGATTGTTCTCGAAATTGAAATCGACCTGCCCCTCACCCTTGGCCAGCGGCGCCACCCGGCGCGCGGCAGCCTCGTCGATGAATTTGCCGCTGCCGAGCTGGATCTCGGGTTTCGGCGGCTCGAAGCTCTTGTCCTCGTTGACCTCAACATCGATACCGGTGGATTTCGCCGCCTTGTCGACAGCCGGCTGGCGGTTGGCCGCCACGCTCTCGGCCGTCAGCGGAAGGGTCTCGCCAACATGCGACGCGCCATCGCTTTTCGTCGGCGCACTCGAACAGCCCGCCAGCAACGTGAGGGCCAGAGCGACCGAGATTTTGATGATTCTTGAAGTCACGTGGATCACTCCGTCAATTCTTTTGCCCAGTGGGCGAGTTGCCTCGCTGCGAACGCAGGCGCTCGGCCTCTTCACGCATTTGTCGCCGCCGTTCCTCGATCCGCTTGGCCAGATCCGATGCCGCTTCGTTGGCCTGTTTCGACGGCTCCGCTGGTGCTGACGCGGGCCGGGCGTTGGCCGCTGCCGGTGCCGGTGCGCGTGCAGGAGCCGCGGTGGTGGTCAATTCGATCTCGGCCTTCTCGTCGTTGGCATTCCTGAACGTGGCCAAGCGCGGCTCAAGCGCCTCCAAGGTCCAGCCCGCCTGATCGCCAGTCAGGGGCATTCCGACCTTCAAGGTCAGCGATTCGTTCCGCATGTTGTCACGCAACATGGCAATGCGCAGCTCCGGGCGGGTGCCGCTCGCGCGCACGATGATCACGCCGGTCAGCGTGACATTCAACGCCACCGGCGGCGGACCTTCCGTTACCGGCGCATCGTCGCCAAGGGGCGTCGGCTTGCGATCCTCGTTGAACAGGGGTCGATTCTCGACTTCGGCAAAGCTCGACATGGGGGGAATCTTCAGCGGCGTCTGATCGACCTCCGCAACCCGCAGGCCCTCATCGGCAGCGTCAGCCGGCAGCCAGCCGTAACCGCGGCCATAGCCGGCAAGCTGGATCAAGGCGGTCACCACCAGCAAGCCGCAGATTGCGGCCAGTACCAGGGTCAGCATGCGTGCCGTCCTGATATCCATGCTCAGGGTGCCTCGGCTGGCTTGCCGGGCTGGCGCAGGTAACCGGACAGGTTGAAGCGCACATCCAGCGGACTGGCCACGCGCTTGGCACCCGGCGGCACATAGGTCTGCTGCTTGTAGATCATCAGCTCGTCGACGAAAAGATAAGGTTTCCCATTTTCGAGGTCATAGAGGATGGCCGCCAGCGATTCGAGATCGCAGCGCAAGCGCGCCTGCACGATGACCTTCATGTACAGCTCGTCCTGGCCACCGGTGAACGGCGAGGTATTGATCACCGAACAACGCTGGGGATCGGACTGGTCGGTCTGCGACTGGCGCAGGCGCGTGATCAGGCCCGCCGATGCCGCATTGGCATCGGCCTCGGCGAGGAAGGCCTGGTTGCCCTGCTCGTAGGCGCGCACTTCACCCAGTTTCTTCTCGATGGCCGGGCGTTCCCCGATCACCCGCGCATAACGCTGTTGCTGTTCGCGCAAATCGGCCATCTGCGTGTAGAAGTCGAGATGCGGTGCGACAAACCACCAGTGCACGCCGAACAGATAGATCGAAAGGAGAACGATCAGCAACAGGATCACCGCCAGCGGCCGCCCATCCTTGGGACGCAACTCAAGGCGCGCCATCGCTGGCCTCCCTGGCATCGCCTTGCTGGGCTTTCTCGGTCTTTACATCGTCGGCAGCCGGCTCGGCCGGTTTCGCCGGCCCATGGGCGATGATTTGATCGACCGGCACATCCTTCGGCTCGGCGACGATCGTGAATCGATCCTTGCCGGTGCGCGGATCCGGCTGGATCTGCCCTTCGAGTTTCGGATTGGCCAGGAATGGCGAGGCAGTCAGCACGCTGATCAAGCCTGCCGCATTCTTCGCCTGTCCCTGCAACTGGATCTGGTTGTTCTCGACGCTGAGGCGCTCGAGATAGGTGTCGTCATCGAGGCGGAAGGCGAGATCGTCAAGCAAGGCGATCAACAGCGGGCCATTGCGTTTCCTTTCGGCAAGGAAATTGGCACCGTTGATCGAATCCTGCAAGGTCTTCTTCAGCGCCAGTACGTCACGCGCGGCCACGGCTGCCTTGTCGACCTCCGCCTGCATGGTTTCGACTGCCAGTGCACGGTTGTGCAGGGACTCGGACATGTTGAACACGAGCAGGATCAGGATCAGCGCGGCAAGACCGAGATTGAGCGGCAAGCGCATGTCGCGCCGGCGTGCGCGCCGCTCGGGCGGCAGCAGGTTGACGCCGCGGCGCACGCCATCGACACCTTCGCTGCGCACATCGACGCCATCAAGCTCGATGGCACCTCCGGCAATCGCCGCGATTTGCGGATCGAGCACGCCGCGCGGGATCACCGTGAGCTCGACACGCAGGCTTCGCGTGGCCGGATCCCGGCTGACGATGCGGCTGTCGAAATGAACCTGATCCGCCTTGAATGGCGTCTGCCGATCCATCTCGAAACCGAGCACCTGGCGCAGGTTGTCCTCGGCCGCGGCAGGCAGGGTCAAGACGCGCGTCAAGGCACGCGATTCGGGCACACAGAGCACCGTGCGCAGGCCCGGATTCTCGATGCGCGCGCGCATGCTGCGGAACTCCGCAGCCTGCTCCTCGGCGCTTGCGCTCGCCGCGATCTGGCCGAATCCGGAAATCTCCTTTTCGTGCTCGCGCAAGACGAGGATCGCTTCGTCCGTCGGTTGCAGCAGCAGGGTTTCGGAGTTGCCACTGAAGATCCTCCGCCAACGCGGCGGCAGACAGGCAACCAGCTCTGATCCCCACCACGAAAAGAATCGCGGCAGCGGGGTCTTGGCAAGGCGCGTCCGCAGACGTGCCAATTGTCTGTCCAGGGCTTCTTTCACGATGACTACGCGTTCTCACCATCACGCCAGCGGAGCACCACAAAGGGTCGCCCCGCCGAATTCATCCCGCCCATGCGGATGGTCGCATCGAGCACGGTACCGGCTCCATTGGGGAGCTTGGCACGGGATTTGACACTATACGTGAGCCCTCCACCGTCCGCCATTAGCGGCGAACCGTCCGGCAGCAGCAGGCCGGAACCACCCTGATTCAGCATTCCCGGGGCCAGCTGCTGGCGCTCCTGGATCAACTGCCGGGCAAGGTCCGGTGTCATTCCCGGAATGGCCATCATTGCCTCCATTGGCGCATAGGCAGCGCTCGGCGTACTGCGGCCAGAAAACATCGTGATCGCCGGCTCGATCTTCGAATAAATCGCATAATCCATGCCAAATACCTGCTGGATTTCGGAAAGCGTCTCGAAGGGCGCATTGCGCGGACTGTAGGGCAAGCCGGCGGCACGATAATCGCCCTGTTCGGCACCATGCAGGCCAGTCTGATCATCCGGATCGCGCCAATCCTGGATTGCATCCGCCAGTTCCTCGGCTTTTGACTCCTCGACGCCGGCACCGACAAACAGGCTTTTCAGGGCGACCGGATCGGCGGCGTTGATGTCGATCTTGCCGGAATCGTCGGTCAGCGAGATTTCCACCTCGACCCCATCGAAGACAATCGCGTAGGGTCGGCCGTCGGCGACCCATTTCTGCGTCGGATCGGATTTGCTCAGCCCGTACACGGCGAGGTTGATGCCGGCCTCGGCGGCATAGCGGGCCGTGGTGGTATCAAACAGGTGGCGCGACTGCATGCTCTCCGTTCGTGCGATCAAGGCGAAGCTGCCAAGCAGGACGGACAGCATCGCGATCACCCACATGACCAGCACGAAGGCGACACCACGTGCTCGGCGCCGCGCACGAAAAGGTGCAAACCTGGCGCTGGCGACAAGCGGCATCATCGCGTCGATCCGGAGGCGTTGTTCGGCGGCACGGTCATGCCTTCCCTGGGCAGGATGTCGTCGAAGCGCACGGTGTTGGACTGGCGCGCGGCACCGACATCGAGCATCAGCGGGATCTCCATGTCCGGCCAGCCGACCAGGGCTTCCTTGCGCATCTTCAATTCAATTCGGACCATCACCGGGGTCAGGTTCGGCTCGTCCCAGTCATCCGACCAGTCCTCGAGTTCACCCTGGTCATCGAGTTTCCGGTACTCGAACTTGCCGCTCTCGATCTGATCCATGAGCACTACCGGCTCGCTGTCACCCTTGTTCAACTTGTCCTTGTCGAAACCGTTCAACATCCAGTGATTGAAGAGCAACTGCCGGCCGTTGCGCGTGTTGCTCAGCTCCAGCGTCTGCACGTAGGCGCCGCCGTTCGACAGATAGCCCGGCATCGGGGCGACAAAGCGCATCAGATCGCGCTTGCCCTCGAACAACAGGTTTTCGCCGGTCCCCCGCTCCTGGCCAAACGGCAAGGGCAGGATGCGGCTGACCTGATGGCGGATGAACTCCTGGGCCACGCGCAGGCGGTTGGTGCGGTCCATCAGATCTTCACCGGAGTGCATGCCCTTGACGGCCGAGCGGATGCCGCCGAACGCTGCCGCCAGCAGGACCGCCAGCAAGAGGATGGCCAGCATCACCTCGATAAGGGTGAAGCCGCGTGCGCCTTGAAGAATGCGCATCCTCATCGGCGCCTCCGCTCCGCCGGCGCGGCCTGGCGTTGGCGCACGCCATCGATTCCCGGCTGCACGCCACGCGTGTCAGCCCCCGGAAATCCCTCGGTATTCGGCGATTCCGAGTTGGCCGTGCGCAGCGTGGAGAACTCGGCCCTGCGTTCGTGCGCGTTGTCGCCCCAGGTAACCGTCAATACAACATGGAAAAGATCAATCTGCGGCATGCCGAAGCCCGGCATCGCAGCGGGCGCGAAAGACGGCTGCGCCGAACCGGCAGCCGGGGCGCTTGCGCTGGTGTTGTACTGGGTCACTTCGGCGACCACGAGTTCGGGGTCGATCTGCTCGATCTGCAGGTCCCAGCGGTATTTCCGGTCGAACTCGCCATGGCTGCTGCCGGCCTCGATGCGCTCGCCGATGCCGACGTTGTCGAGCAGCGACTGCGCCCACAGCGCGGCGCGCGTCTCGTCGGCCGAGCGCCTGGCACCGTTCATCGACATGGTCAGGATCTGCATCAACGCGCCGACGGCGATGGCGAAGATCACGAATGCGGCGATCATCTCGATCAGGGTGAAACCGCGGCTGGGCTGGCGGGGAAAGTTGCGCATGACCTGAACAGACCGCGCCGGCGCGAGGGAGTTCGTCACTTCTCGTTGTCCGGCTTGTCGAGGGTGACCTCGCCGGTCAACCAGCCGACATTGATCTTCCACTCGCGCTCGCCCAGCACGACGGCGATATTGCCGCCGGTGGAACTCCCGTCAGGAAAGAAGCGGATGCCGCCGGTCTGGTCGCTGGTCAGCTCCTGCTGCGCCGTGGTCAGGCGCAGGATCATGTCCTTCGGCAATTCCCGTTCGGCCTTGCCCGGCGCAAGCCAGGTATTCTTTTCCAGATCAAGCAAGAGTACCTTCTGCTCACCCTTGACGATCGCCTGGCCCCGCGTATAGCGCAAGCCGGCAACCAGGTCATTGCTGGCTGCCTGGATGCGCGCGCTGGCCAGGGTGCGGGTAAACGCGAAGGTGACAACGCTGGCAACGATGCCGATCAGCACGATCACCACGATCATCTCGATCAGGGTGAAGCCTCTTGAAACGGGAATGGGGAATCGGGAATGGGGAGTGGTGGCAAGCGGGCGCGACTGCACCTCGGAGCTTGTCGCGAGACTTCCGACGCGTGCGTTGAGTGCTGGAGGTTCGACCTTACGCATGCGTTCCGAGGCCCGCTCTCCGATTCCCTATTCTCGATTCCCTATTCTCCGCTCCATCACTCCCAACTCCCGTAATCCTTGTCGGTACTGTCGCCGCCAGGCTTGCCGTCCTTGCCGAGGAAGACGATGTCGAAATCGCGGCCGGCATCACCGGGCTTCTTGTATGCGAAGGCATGCCCGAAGGGATCCTTCAGATCGGTGTCCTTGGCATACGGGCCAAGGCCCTCGCGCTTGGTCAGATCCTCGAGCGAATTCGGGTATGAGCCGACGGCCATCTGGTATTGCTCGACTGCGCCGGCAAGCTTCTTCACCTGGATCGTGCCAGCTTTCCACTTGCCGCCGCCAAAGGTATTCATCATGCCGCCGCCAACGATGGTGATGACGATGCCAAGCAGGACGATCACGGCGATCATCTCCATCAGGGTGAAGCCGGCGGAACGCGGCAGCGGGCGCAGGTTGCGCAGATTTCGGGTATTCATGATCGTGTTCCTCATTGAATCGAACTGGTCAGTTTCAGGATGGGCAGGATGATTGCCATCATGATGATGGCGACGACCACGGTCATCACCACGGTGGTCGCCGGCACCAGCGCGGCAAGCAGGCGCTCAAGCGTGTTGCGTACCTCGACATCGAAGGTGTCGGCCACCTTCAGCAGCATGGTGTCGAGTTCGCCGGATTCCTCGCCGACGCTGATCATCTGCAAGGCAAGTTTTGGAAATTGCTTTGATTGCGCCAGGGCAAAGCCGAGACCACTGCCGGTCTTGACCTCTTCGCTGGCCTTCTCGACAGCCACGGCAAGGAAGGAGTTTCCCATCACGTTGCGGGCGACATTCAGCGCACCCAACAGCGGCACGCCATTCTTGAGCAGGGTGCCGAGGGTACGCGACAGGCGCGCGGTTTCGAGCTTGCGCACGAGCTCACCAGCGATGCGCATGCGCAGCAGGCGTTCGTCGATATTCAGGCGGCTGACCGGATCGGCCAGCTTGCGCCGGAACCAGGCGATGAAGAAAACCAGCCCGGCCAACATCAGCCACCAGAAACTCTGCAGGGTCGAACCGACGCCGACGACGATGCGCGTCAGCAGCGGCAACTCGACATCCATGTCGGCAAACATCTGCTCGAACTGCGGCACGACAACGACAAGGAGGACGAACAACGACACCAGCACCATGCCGACCAGGAACGCAGGATAGATCAGCGCATTGATGACACTCGACTTGAGCGCGCGCGAGCGTTCCAGGTAATCGGCGAGGCGGCGCAAGGTGTCTTCCAGCGATCCGCCCGCCTCGCCGGCGCGCACCATGTTGACGTAGAGACGCGTAAACGTTCCGCGCTCGGCCTCCAGCGCATCCGAGAGGGTCGTGCCACCGCGCACCAGATCGCGCACGCGTTCGAGGAGATTCCTGGCTTTTTCGCTTTCCGGCAGGTCGAGCAGGATCTGCAAGGCGCGATCGAGCGGCTGTCCGGCGCCAAGCAAGGTCGCCAATTGCTGGGTGAACTGCACGATCTGCGCTTCGCTCAGGGTCGGTCGCTTCATCAGCGCCGCCAGCAATCCTCCCGACTCCACACTGTCCGCATCACGCACATCGAGCGGAATATTGCCGGCGTCCTGCAGCTTCATGATGACTTCGTCCGCCGAAGCCACATCCATCTGCCCCTCCAGCGTTTCCCCGGACGGCGTCACGGCCTTGTAGTGAAAAAGGGTCATGGGCTTTGCAGGGAATGGGGAATGGGGAATGGGGAATGGAAAGAGCGGAGGCGGCGCTGGTGGCGAGAAACAGGCTTTTCACCGATTCTCGATTCCCGATTCCCGATTCCCGGCTTCACAAACATCACCCCTCCTGCGTGACGCGCAGGATTTCCTCGATGGTGGTCTGCCCGGCGAGGGCCTTGACCAGTCCGTCTTCGTACATGGTGCGCATGCCGTCGGCGCGGGCCTGAGCTTCGATTTCACCCATGCCGGCGTGTTGCATGACCAGGCGGCGAATGGCGTCGCTCATGACCAGGAACTCCATGATCGTGGTGCGCCCGTAGTAGCCGCTGGGATACGCCGCACTCGGCACCGGCTTGTACAGCTTGATCGGGCGCTCACTGGTGAGTTTCTCCAGGCCGAACTCCTTGACCACTTCGGGCAAGGCCTCGTAGGTTTCCGCACTGTCGCGATCGAGCTTGCGCAGCAGGCGCTGGGCGAGGATGCCGTTGACAGTCGAGGTCAACAGGTAATCCTCGACGCCCATGTCGAGCAGGCGGGTAATGCCGCCTGCAGCGTTGTTGGTATGCAGGGTGGAGAGCACCAGATGGCCGGTCAGCGCCGACTGGATGGCGATCTTCGCCGTTTCCAGATCGCGCATTTCGCCAATCATTATGATGTCCGGATCCTGGCGCACGATCGAGCGCAAGGCGTGTGCGAAATCGAGGCCGATGGCAGGCTTTGCCTGGATCTGGTTGATGCCTTCGATCTGGTACTCGACCGGATCCTCGACGGTGATGATCTTCACATCCGGCGTGTTGAGCTTGCTCAACGCGGTGTAAAGCGTGGTCGTCTTGCCCGAGCCGGTCGGGCCGGTGACGAGCAGGATGCCGTGCGGAAGTTCCAGCACCTTGTTGAACTTGGGCAGAAACTCGTCGGTGAAACCGAGCGTGTGGAAATCGAAGACGACCGCTTCGCGATCGAGGATACGCATGACCACCGATTCGCCATGCGAGGTCGGCATGGTGGAAACGCGCAGGTCGAGTTCCTTGCCCTGCACGCGGATCATGATGCGGCCGTCCTGCGGCAGGCGGCGCTCGGCGATATTCAGCTTGGCCATGATCTTGACGCGCGAAATCACTGCCGCCGTCGAGGCCGCCGGCGGCGATTCGACTTCATGCAGCACGCCGTCGATGCGGTAGCGCACCTTGAGGCGACTCTCGAAGGGTTCAATGTGGATATCCGAGGCGCGTTGTTCGACGGCGCGCTGGATGACCAGGTTGACCAGACGGATGACCGGCGCTTCCGATGCAAGATCGCGCAGGTGCTCGATGTCGTCCTCGCTGCGCGCGTTGTCATCGCTCAGGCTCTCCACGATCGAGCCCATCGCCGAACGCCCCTGCCCGTAATAGCGTTCGATCAGGTCGTCGATTTCCGGGCGCAGGCCGACGCTGAGCGAAACCTTGCGCCCGGTGGCCAGTTCGATGGCTTCCAGCGGATAGTGATCGGCCGGATCGGCAATCAGCAGCTTGACCTCGGTTTCACTCTCGCCGATCGGCACGACATGGTGATGCTTGAGGAAACGCACCGAGAGCTGCACGTTGGGCGGCGGCGATTCGGGGAAATCCTTGGCCGCGACCAGGGGCAGATGCATGATCTCGGCGACCGCATCGGCCATCTCGCGCTCGGAAACGAGGCCGAGCCGGGTCAGCAAGGCCACCAGGCGACCCGAGGGATCTTCCTCGTGCAGGCGCCGACCGCGCGCCAGATCGGCTTCCTTCAGGCGTCCCTTGGCGACCAGGTACTGGCAGATGCGCTCGTCCAGCGCCGGCCCGCTGAGCACGGACGCCGTACTTTCGATCACGGGCATTTCGGAAACAGCCGACATCAGGATTCCTTGGTATCTCGGGTTTGACCCGGCAATTCGCCTTCCGGTTCCTCGGCAGGATGCACCAGGGATTCAATGAAGTCCCGATTGAGTCCCAGCCAGAGCGCAATCGGCGTCACCGCAGGCAGGATCAGATACCCGAACTGGTACGCCAGGGCAACCGGATCGGGCTGGATTCCGGCGGCGGTGATGGCATTGGCCCCGGCCGCGCCGGAATCGAATGCGAGCACCTTCAGCGACTCCGCAACCACGCCCATGGCCTGGGCCAACCAGATCACCGCCAGGGCAATCGCAAACTGCAACAGGCGGCGGCGAAAGCCCAGCGGCGTGGCCATGGCCAGGCCGCTGAACAAGGGCAAGGAATACCCATACAGCAGCGGATTCTGCACCAGGATCAACTCGCCAATGCCGCTGCGACCATCCGGGGCAACCTGGTTGACGAGGATGCGCGTGGTCACTTCCATGCCGTGCCCGTGCTGCACGACATCGGCAAACAGCGACGGCCAGATCGACAGCATGGCCAGCTTGGCCATCTGCACGACCGGCCAGATCAATGGCGAAGAGAATGCGAACCAGATGAAGAAGCTCAGCGGCAGCCAGAGCAGGGCGCGCAAGCCCACCGCACGGACTTCGGAGGCATCCATCAGCGTGTCCACTCCCGGGCATTGCGGAACATGCGCAGCCATGGCGAGGCATCGGGCCAGTCGCGTGGATGCCAACTCATCTGCGCACTGCGAAAGACGCGCTCGGGATGCGGCATGAGGATGGTGATGCGGCCATCCGCCGCGCTGTAGCCCGCGGCTCCGCCAGGCGAGCCGTTTGGATTGAGCGGGTAGTGTTCGGTGGCGCGGCCTGCGTTGTCGACATAGCGCAGGCAAGGCCGCGCATTGCGGGCCGCCGATGCATCCGCAAACACCGCGCGTCCCTCGCCGTGCGCGACGACCACGGGAATGCGCGAGCCGCTCATGCCACGCAGGAAGATCGAGTCCGACTCGGCGACTTCGAGGGTGACCAGGCGCGCTTCATATTGCTCGGAGGCATTGCGTTCGAACGCCGGCCACAGGTTGGCGCCAGGGATGATTTCCTTGAGTGCCGACATCATCTGGCAGCCGTTGCAGACGCCCAGCGCAAAATGCGCAGGATCGGCGAAGAATCCCGCAAACTGCTCGCGCAGCATGTCGTTGAAAAGGATCGAGGCCGCCCAACCGCGACCCGCGCCGAGCACGTCGCCGTAGCTGAATCCGCCGCAGGCTGCGAGTCCCTTGAAATCACGCAGATGATGGCGTCCCTCGGCGAGGTCGCTCATGTGCACATCGACGGCCTCGAAGCCGGCGCGATCAAACGCCGCCGCCATCTCGATCTGGCCGTTGACCCCTTGTTCGCGCAGGATCGCCACACGCGGGCGCGCCTTGCCGATGACATGCGCCGCACAGACATCCTCGTTCAGGTCGAAGGTCAGGCGCGGCTTGATGCCGATATCGTCTTCATCGCAGCGCCAGGCCAGCTCGGCGTCGGCACAGGCGGGATTGTCACGCCGGCGCTGCATGGCATGGCTGGTCTCCGACCATGCCTGCATCAGTTCCGACCATTTCCATGCGGCGACGCGCTCGTTGTCGTGATGGATCTTCACCTTCATGCGCGCATTCGGCGTGCCGACCCTGGCGATCAGCTTGGCCAACCCATGCCGCTGCATGAGCGCGACAAACGATTCACGGTCGCGCTGGCGGATCTGCACGATGGCACCGAGTTCCTCGTTGAACAGGCCGCGCAGCATGTTGTCGGCCCAGCCGGACAATTCGATGTCGAGGCCACAATGCCCGGCCAGAGCCATTTCGATCAGGCAGACGATCGCGCCGCCGTCGGAGCGATCGTGGTAGGCGAGCAGCAAACCATCGGCACTGGCCTCCTGGATGGCATGGAAAAACGACTTCAGCCGCGCCGGGTCATCGACATCGGGCGGCAAGTCACCGGCACGCTGGAACACCTGGGTCAGCACCGAGCCGCCGAGGCGCCCGCGCCTGGCACCGAGGTCGATGATCCACAGCTCGGAGTCGCCCTGGTCCAATTGCAGTTGCGGGGTCAACACGCGGCGCGCATCGCTGCTGCCGGCAAACGCCGTGACGATCAATGAAACCGGCGAGACGGTACGCTGCTTGCCGTCCCCCTGCATCCAGGAAACCTGCATCGACATCGAATCCTTGCCGACCGGAATCGAGATGCCGAGCGCCGGACACAGCTGCATGCCGACCGCATGCACGGCGTCGTACAACGCGGCATCTTCGCCAGGATGATCGACCGCAGCCATCCAGTTGGCCGACAAGCGCACCTCGTCGAGACGCACCGGTGCCGCAGCAAGATTTGTCAATGCCTCGCCGACCGCCATGCGCGCCGAAGCAGCGGCATCGAGCAGGGCCAGCGGCGTGCGCTCGCCGATCGCCATCGCCTCGCCGGCATGGTCGACGAAATCATTCAGGGTCACCGCGCAATCGGCGACCGGAACCTGCCACGGCCCGACCATCGGATCGCGCGAACACAGGCCGCCGACGCTGCGATCGCCGATCGTGATCAGGAACGACTTGCTGCCCACCGCCGGAAAACGCAAGACGCGCTCGATTGCTTCGCCAAGTTCGAGATTCTCGGTATCGGCGATGACCGAAAGCGGCTCCCTGACACGCCGCGTGTCACGCGACATCCGCGGCGGTTTGCCGAACAGGACATCAAGCGGCAGATCGATTGGACGGTGCCTGGAGTCGGCCGTCGGGAAGCGCGAATCGGTGAGCAGCAGCCTGCGTTCGACGATGGCCTGGCCGACCACGGCAAAAGGGCAGCGCTCGCGCGCGCAGATTGTCTCGAACAAGGGCAGATCTTCGGGGCGCACGCCAAGCACGTAGCGTTCCTGTGATTCGTTGCACCAGATCTGCATCGGCGACATCTGCGGGTCGTCGCAGGGGATCTTGCCCAACTCCAGCGCGCCGCCGACTTCGGAATCATTGAGCAGCTCGGGCAGCGCGTTGGACAGGCCCCCGGCACCGACATCGTGGATCGATACCAGCGGATTGCCCGGCCCGCGCGCCCAGCACGCGTCGATGACCTGCTGGCAACGGCGCTGCATCTCGGGGTTCTCGCGCTGCACCGAGGCGAAATCGAGTTCCGCCGAACTGCTGCCGGCGGCAACCGATGAAGCCGCACCTCCGCCCAGGCCGATCAGCATGGCCGGGCCACCAAGCACGATCACCGCATCGCCGGGTTGCAGATTTCTTTTCTGCACGTCGGATGCCCGCAGGTTGGCCAGGCCGCCAGCGAGCATGATCGGCTTGTCGTAACCACGCAGCAGACCGGCTTCATCGGTGGAGTGTTCAAACGTGCGGAAATAACCACCGAGACAGGGGCGACCGAATTCGTTGTTGAACGCGGCCGCACCAAGCGGGCCATCGCGCATGATCTGGTAAGGCGTGGCGAAGCGGGGCGGATGTGCGCGCTCGACTTCCCACGGCCGCGACAGGCCAGGAATGCGCAGGTGCGAGACACTGAAGCCGGTCAGCCCGGCCTTCGGCTTGCCACCACGTCCGGTCGCACCTTCGTCGCGGATCTCGCCACCGGAACCGGTCGCGGCACCGGCAAATGGCGAAATCGCGGTGGGATGGTTGTGCGTCTCGACCTTGATCGCGTACGGCACGGCCTCGTCATGCCCGACATACACGCCGGAATCGGCGTTGGCGAAGAAACGCTTGCCGAGCGTGCCGGCGATGACGGCGGCATTGTCGCTGTAGGCCGACAAGGTGTGCGCCGGCGACAGCTTGTGGGTGTTGCGGATCATCGCGAACAACGACAGCGGCTGTGCCTTGCCGTCGATGGTGAAATCGGCATTGAACACCTTGTGCCGGCAATGCTCGGAGTTGGCCTGGGCGAACATCATCAGTTCGGCGTCGGTCGGATCACGCTCGAGGCCCGCGTAGCTTTTCGCCAGATAATCGATCTCGTCGTCGGCCAGGGCGAGGCCCAGATGCTGGTTGGTCGAGGCCAGCGTCGCCCGCGCATCCGCACCCAAAGCAATGCGTTCCAGCGGCAGCGCAGCGCCGACATCGAACAGGTGGTCCAGCTCGGCACGCGTTGCCAGCACCGATTCGGTCATCGGGTCGTGCAGGATTGCCAGCACCTGTTGCCACGCGCTTGAGGCTCGATCCGGCAGCGCTTCAAGATCCACGGCCAAGGTGCGTTCGACGCGACGAACCGGCAAGCTGCAGCGGCGCAGGATGTCGGTGGCCTTGCTCGACCAAGGCGAAATCGTGCCGAGACGCGGCGCAATCCAGAGTGTGGCAGCGCCGGCCACGCCGGCATTGGCAAGCAGGATGCGCTGCAGGGTGGCGCTGTCGAGTGCGCCATCGTCGCCCGTGGCGACCACATAGACATGGCGCGCAGAGCGCAACCGGCAGCCGCCCGCCACGCGCCCAAGCTCGGCATTGAGTCGGTCAATGCGAAAGGCTGACAGGGCCGGCTGGCCGTCGAGAACGATCATGGCAGTCGGAGTCCGGGATGCTCTGAACAAAAGCGCACGACGTCGCCGTGCGAAGGCTGCGCATGATAGCCGATGCCATGACCGGGCGAGAACCACCCGGCCAGAGCGGGTGTCGCCGCTGCTAGGCGCCGGGCTTCTCCGCGGCAACCCGCTCAAGCTGCGCCTGCAACTGGTCAGGGGTCAGGTAGCCGCCAATCTTGCTGCCATCGGCGGCAAAGACACTGGGCGTGCCGTCAACACCGACGCTGATGCCGAGCTGGAATTCCTCGGCGACCGGGTTGTCGCACTGTTTCGGCTCCGGATTGGCGCCGGCCTTGGCCGCCGTGAACGCCTGTTTCTGGTCCTTCGCGCACCACACCGAAACCGCCTTGGTGAACGACGGCGTGCCCGGGCCGCTGCGCGGGAAGAACAGGTAATCGACCTGGATGCCGCGCGCGTTGTACTCCTCGATATGCGAGTGCATCTTGCGGCAATAGCCACAATCAATATCGGTGAACACGGTAACTTTGTATTTCGGCTTGGAAGACGGCGCAAAGGTGATGCGCTTGGAAGCCGGATAGGCATCGAGCTTGGCGATGTTGACCCGGGCCAGGCGCTTTGCGGTCAGGTCGAGCTTGGCGTCGGCGTCGTACAGGGTGCCTTGCAGCACATAGCGGCCATCTTCGCTGACATACAGCAGCTGGCTGCCGACCACGGCCTGGTAGTAACCGGGCACCGGCGATTTCTCGAAGGCGTCGATCTTGTTGCTGGTGATGAGCTTCTGCACCGCGGCACGGGCGACGGCCTCGCCACTGTCGGCAGCCTGGAGCAACGGGGAAACGGCAAACAGCGCGAGCGCGGCAATCAATGGGAGTTTCATGGACATACCTTGTGCATGGGGTGTGGCGGCCGCGATCAGCGCGGGGCAACCGGATTGTTGGCGAGGTGGGCGAGTTCTTCGACGAGCTTTTCCGGCGACAGGGAAACCTGTGGCGCCACCTTGGTGCCATCCGCGGCCAGCATGGTCGGCGTGCCGGTGATGCCGATCGAGCGCGCGACGCGGGTGGTCTCGGCAACCGGATTCGGACAGGTCGCCGTGCCCGGGTCGGCACCGTTCATGGCCGCGGTGAATGCGCTCTTGCGATCGGCGGCACACCATACGGCTTCAGCCTTCTTGTCCGCACCGGGATGGATGTCCAGCGGCAGGAAAACGTATTCGACCGCGATCCCCGCAGCGTTGTAGGCCTCGATCTGCTGATGGAAGCGGCGACAGAACGGGCAGTCGATGTCGGTGAAAACGGTGACCGCGTACTTCGGCTTGTCCGGGGCAAATATGATGCGCTTGTCGGCACCGATCGTTTTCAGCAGGCCAAGGCGATTGCTGGCGCGTGCCGCTTCGGTGATGTCACGGTTGCTTTGCGCATCGATGGCGCTGCCATCGAGGATGAAGCGGCCATCCTTGCTGACATAGATGAACTGGCTGCCGACAATGGCCTCGTAAAAGCCCGGCACCACCGATTCCTGGACGACGTCGACCTTTACCTGCGGGGCGAGTTTCGAGAAGGCGGCCTGCACGGTCTCCTCCGGTGTTGCCGCAACGACGTTGGCGGCGAGAACGATCAGGATCAAGCAGAACAAATGGCGCATGGATACCTCGGTGGGTTGATCAGCGCCCTGCCGCAGTGGCGGCGAGGGCGGAAGCATCGACTGCTGCCGCCGAGCGCTTCTGCAACTCGGACAACAGGCGTTGGGGCGACAGGAGGATCTTGGAGTCGATCATGCCGCCATCGGCGGCAATCGCGGTTGGCGTTTGCCCGACACCAATCTCGTTGCCGGCCTGGCGCATCTGCAGCAACGGATTCGGGCATGTGGCGCTGTCCATCGCCTGTCCGGCGACGGCCGCGGAATATGCGCCCTTGCGATCGCTGGAACACCAGACCGCGATGGATTTGCGATCCGCATCGGGATGGATGCTCAATGGAAAGAAGACGTAATCAATGGCGATGCCCAGCGCGTTGTACTCGTCGATGCGCGAATGCAGGCGCCGGCAGTACGGGCAATCGACATCGGTGAACACGGTAAGACGGTATTTTGGCTGCGCCGGCGCGAAACTCAGGCGCTGGTCGACGCCAAGCCCGGCCAGTACCTGGAGGCGCTTGGTTGCCATGCTGGCTTCGCTGAGGTCAATCCCCTCGGCGGTGTCCTCGACCGTGCCGCGCAGCAGGTAGCGCCCGTCCGCGCTGGCATAGACGACCTTGCCACCGATCACCCCCTCGTAATAACCCGGCAAGGCGGATTGGCGGAATGCGCTGATCGACTGCAACGGCGCGGTTTTCTGGATGGTCGCCCGCGCCGCGTCGCCCTCGGCCGCAAGCGCGGGAAGCAGGGCCAAGCCGAACACGAGGACGCAAAGCGCGCGCAAAACCGACATCAATGGGCAAACCTTTCGGGGTGGGAACAGCAGAGACTCTCGGCAGCGCCAATGGTTCCGCTCAAGTCATTGATTTTGGCATGGAAGCCGGGGTGGCGAAAGCCCGCGCCGCAGGCTCAACCGCGTGGATGATGTTCGGCATGCAAGCGCTTGAGTCCTTCCTTGGCCACCAGCGTGTAAATCTGCGTCGTCGACAGCGAACTGTGCCCCAGCAGCATCTGCAAGGCGCGCAGATCGGCGCCGTGGTTGAGCAGGTGGGTGGCGAACGAATGCCGCAGCACATGCGGCGAGATGCGCTGGCGGGCGATGCCGGCGCGCTGCGCGTGGTTCTTGACCAGCGTCCAGAACATCTGCCGGGTCATGCCGGAACGCCGCGCGGTGACGAACAGCGCATCGACGCGCATGCCCTTGAGCAGGCCCGCACGCGATTCGCCGATGTAACGCTCCAGCCAGTGCTGCGCTTCCGCGCCGATCGGCACCAGGCGTTCCTTGCCGCCCTTGCCGCTGACCCGCAACACGCCCTGGCGCAGGTTGACCTGATCGGCACGCAGGCCGACCAACTCGCTGACACGCAAGCCGGTGGCGTACATGAGTTCGAGCATTGCGCGATCACGCAAGCCCAGCGCGGTTTCCGCAGGCGCATGCAGCAAGGCCTCGACTTCACCCTCGGCCAGCGCCTTGGGCAGGCTGCGCGGAAGTTTCGGCGCATCTACCAGCAAGGTTGGATCCACATCGATGCGCCCATCGCGTTGCAGCAGCCGATAAAAGTGCCTCAGCGCCGAGAGCAGGCGCGCATTCGAGCGCGGACTGTAGCCACGCCCCTTCCTGCCCCCGCTTTGTGCACGCAGGGAAAGGTAGGCATACAACTGCTCGCGTCGGCACGCCAGCAGGCTCGAGGCAATGGCGGGGGCGGCCAGCCAGCGTGCAAACCCGTCCAGATCGCGCCGGTAGCCGGACAGCGAATTGTCCGCCAGGCCAAGTTCCGACCAGGCGCGTTCGAGGAATGCATCGATGAGGATGCGGTCGTCGGCGCGAACTTCGTGTTTTCCCGGCTGGCTGCTGGTCACCTTTGGCACTCATCGATCTTGCGTGATGCGACACAAACCCGGAGGCTAGCGCGAATTCCAATCCGGCACATGCCCATGTCCACGCCTCCTGGCGCCGCGCTCTGGCGTCGCCTTGCCGCCTTGTTCTACGACCTGCTGGTACTCGTTGCAATCTGGATGTTCGCCGCGGCGCTGATCTTGCTCGCCTTCCACGGCGAGGTCGATGTCGCCCGACAGCCGGCGCTTTATCACTTCGTGCTGCAGGCTACCTTGCTGATCCTGAGCGCGCTGTATTTCGTCATCTCGTGGTCAAGGGGCGGCCAGACCATCGGCATGCGCGCGTGGCGCGTACGCCTGGTCGATGCGCAGGGTCGCTCGCCGGGATGGCGTCGAGCGTTGTTGCGTTTCGTGCTGGCCACGCTGTCGCTGTTGGCGGCGGGTGCAGGATTCATCTATTGCCTGTTCGATGCCGACCGCCGCGCCTGGCACGACGTCATGCTCGGCACGCGCATGCTGCATGTGGGGCGGGCGGATTGAGGCATGGGGATGCAGGCAGGACGTATGCGTGCATGAAGGCGTGCGAGCGCGAAGTATTGTTCCAGTTCCACCAAGAGCATCGCGCCTGAAGCCTGTCCTGAGTTCGTCGAAGGAGCGATCCTGCAGGTGCAGGCAATTCGCCGCCTTACCCATTCCCTATTCCCCATTCCCTATTGCCGGCCTTCAAGCATGTCGGCGAAACCACGCCGTGGCCATGGCGATCAACAGCAGGGGCGGAATCGCATTGGCGATGGCCGGGGCCAAGCCGTAGACACCGCCCATGCTGACCGCGGCGCGCTGCAGGAAATAGAAGCCGATTGCCATGACGATGCCAAGGAACAGGCGCTTGCCCATGCCGCCGCTGCGCAGCGTGCCAAAGGCGAATGGCAAGGCGCAGAAGGCCAGCACGAGCACGTTGAACGGGTAAAAGATGCGCGACCACCAGGCCTCGCGGAAACCACGTGAATCCTGGCCGTTGCGCTCGAGATAGGCGATGTTGCGCGAGAGCTCGCGCAGGTTGAGGTAATCGAGGTTGACAATGCTCAAGGCCAGCACACCGGGATCGAGGCTCGACGGCCATTGCAGCGCACTGGCTTGCGTGCTTGCCGCCGAGGCCTCGCCAAAGACCGTGCGCCGCACGTCGTGGAGGATCCAGTGGCCCTGCACATGTTCGGCGCGTGCCGCCAGCGACAAGGTGGCGAGGCGGCCGTCCTTGTCGAACTCGAAGATGCGCACGCGATTGAGGTCGACCACGCTGCCCTGCTCGGTCTGCCGCGTGCGGCCATTGCCGGCATTGACCACGGTCTCGCCATCGCGCGCCCAGATGCTGCCGCCCTTGGCGAGGGTGACATCGGTGGATTTTGCCGCCAGCGACAAGGCCTTTGCGCTTTGATCGCCCCACGGTGCCAGCGTCTCGCCGATGACCACGACGATTGCCGTCAGCACGCACAAGGAGAGCACCACCGAGGCACAGATGCGCAGCTTGGACATGCCGGCGGCGCGCAATGCGGTGAGCTCGCCGGTGCCTGCCAGTCCACCCAGGCCGACCAGGCCACCAATCAGGGCGGCGTAGCTGAACATCTCGTACATGCGTCGCGGCACGGTCAGCCAGGTGTAGCTCGCCGCCTTGGCCAGGGTGTAGCCGCCATGACCAACGTCATTGAGTTCGCCGACAAAGATGGTGAAGGCATCGAAGCCGACGAGGATGATCCAGACCAGGCCGACTGCGGCAAGCACCGACAGTGCCACCAGGCGATCGACCTGCTTGAAGAACGGCTGCCTCATGCCCGTGACTTCTTGCGCTGGCGCAGGCGCTGGTTGCTGCGGATCAAGCCCAGTGCAATCAGGATCGCCGGCACATAGATCCACCAGAGCCCCGCCGCCAGGGGCATCTTGCCGTGCACCATCCAGACCCGGCCCAGAGCAAGGAAGTTGGCGTAGACGATATAGGCGAGCACGGCCAGGATCAGGCTCGCGTAACGGGGCTGGCGCGGATTCGTGCGCGACAGCGGCATGGCGACCAAGGCCAGCACCAGCACCGAGATGGCCGGTGCCAGGCGCCAGTGCAGCTCGGCGCGCTGCAGGGGATCGACGCTTTCCAGCAGCTCGCTGGTCGGCGCGGCGCGCTTGACGGCTTCGGAATTGTCGACGGCATCATTGTCGGCCAGGCGGATGTCGTTGCGCTCGAAGCGCAGCAGGCGGAAATCATCATTGCCGGGTCGCCCTTCCACGCGAAACCCGTCCTTCAACGCGAGAAAACGATCGCCGCCCGAGGTATCCCGGTACAACTCGCCGCTGCGCGCGGTGATGATGTTGATGCGTGAGGTGCCATCGGCTTCAAGTTGCTCGCTTTCGACGAACATGCGCGTGAACTTCGAGCCCTCCGGCGACATGTCACCCACGTAGATGATGCCTTCGCGCCCAGGCAAGGGCACGAAGCGGCCAGGCTCGAGGCCGGCAATGAGCAGCGAGCGGTTGGCCTCGTCGACGAGATGCTGGGAAAAGCGCACCGCCGCCGGAGCAATCCAGAATGCAACAAGTGCCGCGATGGCGGCAATCGGCACGAACAGCAGGAGCAGCGGCCGCATGAGCCCGCCAATACCCAGTCCCGACGCGCCGAGGACGGCCATCTCGCTGTCCCGGTACATGCGCCCGTAGGCAAGCAGGACGCCGAGGAAGACCGCCAGCGGCAACAGCACATTGAGGCTGTCGATCGAACGCAGGCCGATCATCGCGACCAGCAGGTCGGCGGGAACGCGACCACGTGCAACCTGATTGAGCACGGCAATCACCGTTTCGCCGATGCTGATCAGGAGCAGCACTGCGGTCACCCCGAGAAAGCTCAGGGCAAGTTCGCGTAGCAGGTAGCGGTCGATGATGCGCAGCAACTGGTATCTATGCCTTAGAATGACGGGTTCCGCGCCACTTCCGAGCGCACGCAGGGTGGCAAGTTTACCGGCCTGCCAGTCGCCGCGCGTGGCCAGCGCCCCACTTTGTAGCAGATACGGAACCTTTGATGACCCTGAAGTTCAGCCAGACCTCCGACTCGCCCGAATCCTCGGCCAGCCCTTGCGTGATCGTCGGCGTATTTGCCGATGGCAAGATGAGCGACGCTGCGGCACGCCTGGACCAGGCGAGCTCGGGAGCGCTCAAGCGCCTGCTCGACAGCGGCGATATCACGACCAAGCTTGGCAGCAGTTCGCTGTTGTTCGGTCTCGGCGGAATCCGGACCGAACGCATTCTCGTCGTCGGCCTTGGATCGGCAGACAAGTTCGATGCCGCCGCCTTCAACAAGGCTGCGCTCGAGGCCGGTCGCGCCCTCAAGACCTTGCCGGTCGCCAGCGCGGCCTCGTGGTTGACTTCCCTCGAGGTGCCCGCGCGTGATGGCGCCTGGAAGCTGCGTACCGCCGCTCTCGCCGCCGACATGCACGCGTACCGCTACACCGCCACGTTCAAGCCCAAGGAGCAAGCACGGACCGCGCAGCTCGAAGCCCTGGCCTTTGCCGGCACCGAGGATGCGCGTGCGCTTGCCGAAGCCAATGCCATGGCGAAAGGCGTGCGCTTCGCCCGCGAGCTGGGCAACCTGCCGCCAAACATCTGCAACCCGGCGCACATCGCGGCACAGGCAAAGGCATTTGCCGATGCGCATGCCGGCGTCGCCTGCGAAATCCTCGAACGCGACGACATGGAAAAGCTCGGCATGGGCTCCTTGCTCGGCGTCGCCCGCGGTTCGGCCAATCCGCCAAAACTCGTCGTGCTGCGCTGGAATGGCGGCGGCGAGGCCAAACCTTACGCCCTCGTCGGCAAGGGCATCACCTTCGATTCCGGTGGCATCTCGCTGAAGCCCGGCGCCGGCATGGAAGAAATGAAATTCGACATGTGCGGCGCGGCCGGCATGCTCGGCACCTTCGTTGCGGCGGTCGAACTGGCCCTGCCGCTGAACCTGGTGTGCGTGGTCGCTGCAGTCGAGAACATGCCCGATGGAAATTCGTATCGCCCGAGTGACGTGCTGACCAGCATGTCCGGGCAGACCATCGAAGTACTCAACACCGATGCCGAAGGCCGCCTGATCCTCTGCGATGCGCTGACCTATGTGCAGAAGTTCGAGCCGCAGGTGATCATCGACGCCGCCACGTTGACCGGTGCCTGCGTGGTCGCCCTCGGCAAATACGCCAGCGGCCTGATGACCCAGGACGACGAGCTCGCCAGCGAACTGCTCGATGCGGGCAATCGCGCCCTCGACCGCGCCTGGCGCCTGCCGTTGTGGGATGACTACCAGAGCGCGCTGGATTCGGTGTTTGCCGATTTCACCAACCTCGGCGGCAAGTACGGCGGCGCGATCACCGCCGGTTGCTTCCTTTCGCGCTTCACCACGGGTTATCGCTGGGCGCATCTGGATATTGCCGGCACTGCCTGGAATGAAGGCCGCAAGGGGCTGGCCACCGGCCGTCCCGTGCCGCTGCTCACCCAGTACCTGATCGATCGCTGCGCATGAGCGAAATGCAGGAACGCTGGCAGCGGCAGAAGGCGACGGCGATCGCCGCGATGTTCGGCGTCTCGCTGGCAACCGGCATCGTCGTCGCTGCAATCGCACCGGATGCGGCGGAAGCCGGCCTGCCGCTGGGCATCCAGTTGACCGCCAACGTCCTCCTGTTTGTGCTCGGCTTCCGCTGGCTGCAGGCCGACAGTGCCGTTCTGGATATCCGTCGGCCGACCTGGCTGAACGTCGGCATCATCCTGCTCGCTGCCGTATTCGTCCCTTATTATCTCTACAAGACGCGTGCGGAAGGCGCTCGCCTGGCGCCGATCCTGCGGTTTTTCGGCCTGATTTTCGCCCTTGCCCTGACCTCGGCCGTCGGCTCGACGCTGATGGCCCTGCTGCAGCCCGGCGCTCCGGCACCTGCCACGCTTTGAGCCGATGCCACGCGCCGACTTCTACCTGATCGCCAAACCGCGCTTCCGCGAGGACCCGCTGCTGCTGGTCTGCGAGCTGGTGCGCAAGGCGTTTGCCGGCGAGCAGCCAACCGTGATCCTCGCCCGTTCGCAGGATCAGGCCGAGGAAATCGACGAGCGCTTGTGGAGTTTTTCCGACGACGCCTTCATCCCGCACCAGATTGCCGGTGATGACGATGATGCGATCACCGCCGTGCTGATCGTGCCGCCCGGCATCGAAGTGGAGGATCGTCCGTTGGCGATCAACCTGCGTGATGCATGCGCCTTCGGCAACCACGCCCGCATCCTCGAGGTTGTCGCCGCCGACCCGGCCGAACGCGACGGTTCACGCCGCCGCTGGAAGCAATACCAAAGCCGCGGCTACGAGTTGACCAAGCACGATATGTGAAAGGCCGGGAATGGAGAATGGGGAATCGGGAATGGCAAAAGCCAATCGCCGACACCGACAGTTACCCGAATTCCAAATCCCGGCTTTCAACAGCCAAATGGCTGGTCATCCCGATTCCCGATTCCCCAATCCCGCCTCACTTGGTGCCGAAATAGCGATCGCCGGCATCGCCGAGGCCGGGCACGATGTAGCCGTGATCGTTCAATCCGCTGTCGATCGCCGCGGCGAAGATCGGCACATCGGGATGATGCTTGCGCAGGTTGGCTACACCTTCGGGACAGCCGACCAGGCACACGTAGCGGATCGAGCGCGGCCGGGTTTCCTTGAGCCGGTCCAGCGCGGCGACCGCGGAGTTGCCGGTCGCCAGCATCGGATCGACGACGATCGCATCTCGCGATGCCATGTCACGCGGCATTCGGAAGTAATACTCGACCGCGCGCAAGGTCTGCGCATCGCGATAGAGGCCGACATGGCCGACACGGGCTCCCGGCACGACGCTGAGCATGCCATCGAGGATACCGATGCCGGCGCGCAGTATCGCCACGAAGACGACCTTCTTGCCATCGACGAGATGCCCGGTCGTCGGCCCGACCGGGGTTTCGATGGCCACCTCGTGCAAGGGCAGATCGCGGGTGACCTCGTAGGCCATCAGGGCCGACAGCTCGCCGAGCAGGCGACGGAAATCCACCGTGCTGGTGGTTTTCCTGCGCAACAAGGTCAACTTGTGCTGCACCAGCGGGTGACCGATCACTTCCACGCCTGCCGCCATCGCCCATCCTCCATTGCAAGCCGCAACGATAACCCTTTGGGCGCAGGGCTGTCCTCCCCTACAATGTGCGATTCCCGTCATTTGAAGTGCGCCGCACGCCGAAGCGAATGCAAGCGCCTCGGCCATGCCTTGGATCAGCACGAGAGGTGACGACCGGGAATTGAGAATTGGAATCCTGGGAGCCACTCCCTCGCGTTCCCCTGCTCTGCCCTGGATTGAACCATTCCCCATTCCCCATTCCCGATTTCCCCGCAATGGACAAGAGTTTCGAACCCGGCCAGATCGAACCGAAGTGGTATGCGCAGTGGGAAGCTGCCGGCGCCTTCAAGCCGCAAGGCGATGGCACGCCGTACTGCATCCTGCTGCCGCCGCCCAACGTGACCGGCACCCTGCACATGGGGCATGCCTTCCAGCAGACGATCATGGATGCGCTTTGCCGCTACCAGCGCATGCGCGGCGCGCGCACGCTCTGGCAAGGCGGCACCGACCATGCCGGCATCGCCACCCAGAAAATCGTCGAGAACCAGCTCGCCGCCACCGGCAAGACGCGCCACGATCTCGGCCGCGAAAAGTTCATCGAGCGCGTCTGGGACTGGAAGCAGGAATCCGGCTCGACAATCAGCAACCAGATGCGTCGCATCGGTGCGTCGGTCGACTGGTCGCGCGAACGCTTCACCATGGACGAGGGGCTGTCCGCTGCCGTGCGCCGCGTGTTCGTGCAGTGGTACCGCGACGGCCTGCTCTATCGCGGTCGTCGCCTGGTCAACTGGGATCCGGTGTTGATGACGGCGGTGTCCGATCT
>Ga0154020_10000605_pt1 | contig 43642 bp, 42 predicted proteins | sample Klosneuvirus_201_FD_109709 | JGI IMG/M metagenome (GOLD analysis project Ga0154020, IMG submission 109709) | Active sludge microbial communities from wastewater, Klosterneuburg, Austria - Klosneuvirus_20160825_MG | ecosystem: Engineered > WWTP > Aerobic digester > Activated sludge | place... | reverse complement strand
GAAATGAATTATCGTCGACATCAATTCCAATATAAATTATATTCTTGCTCATAGACGGCTCCTCTCAAATTGTTTTTGGAGATTCAATTGAATCTCCAATTGAGGTACTGCTCAAGTGGTTATGCCACTGGTCACTAGCCCTCGGTTTAAAGTGAGGGCCGTCTATATCTTCTATCCCCTACCAAAACTCTTCTATTTTTCCAGATCGCGTTTTTTTGCATAACGTTTGGAAAATTATTAATGCTAGTGGGAAGTTGACAGAAAAAATCCCCATGGATCTATTGCTCAATCAAGCGGAGGGTTTTCAAGCATTTTGTCGAGCGCTCACCAATGAAAAGTTAGATTCCTACCATCTCAACCTCACTCGCAATAAAAAATAATTGATTCTACTCAAAAAGGCTTCCAAAAAATGACGAATCTTATTCCGTACTTTCACTATTGAGGGTCACCACTTTCATTCGAGTTCCCATCCTTGGGATCTACAACCGTACTGTCATTTAATCTTCGCTGGTAATCTACTCCGTTATCCCTTTTGCATTCATTTATCAAATCGGGTATACCGCCAAAAATGTGATCTGTTCTTTTAAACAGTTCTGCGAAAGTTAAATTGTTGTCTGATTTTTTTAATAAATATGTCCCGTCAATTTTGGCTGTATCAACTTTTTTATATTGATAGTCCCCCGTTGGTAACCCATTAGTATCAAGAGAGCTTAAAATGGAATTACAATCTTCCCTTGTAGTCGTGACCAGATTTTTATTATTGTCAGAAACTATAAGCTGACATCCTTTTTTATTCACTGTTAATACTAATTGTTTTAAGTCTTTAGATTTACCTTCGTAATAAAAAAGAAATTCTGCATATGTCTCTTTTTCTTTCATTTTATTTTTAGTCCTACTTTTAACAATCTGGAAAAGCCGATTATCTTTGCATTTAATTTCGTTAAAATCTTTCGTGGAAATAACTTCGCGGGTTGCAAAACTCAAAAAACTATAAATCAATATTAAGAAAAAACTTAAATATCTAATATTTGTACATGAACACATCTGGGCTCTCCTTATTTTTGCTGTAACTTAATAATAAATTTATTTGCAATACGGTCAATTATTAAATAATCAATTAACTAAGATCAGATTAGCGCTACTCGAAGATTATGACAAGCAAAGCAATGATCTTATAATGTGAAAATCAAAAACAAGGAAGCCACAGACCTAAGATCAGTATTTATTAAAATGAGTGATAAGAAAAGACTCTTTGTGATGCCGTGTGGGCGCAAGAAGTCACTTTTGACTGTAAGTCATAAAGTGGCAGGCTTCCACATGGATCCCAAGACTCCACAACGTTGCATTATTTTGAGCATAAAATAATTTCTTTCATAACGGTTTTAAAAACAAAAGACTGTAATGGTTTTTCATTTAAAATTTTATCAACTATAAATATTTTAACTTTACATTAATAACATGATGCTGTATAAACATACATTCAAAATACCGCTCGGTTGAAACTATGGGAGCTCAATCCCACAACATTTGGAACCTACGGATATACCAATAAACAATCATTTTTAAGAAAGATTTTACAGCGATGCGGATTCCTCAATCATCAACATATTAACACTGACGATCTATTCTATTGTGTAACCCCGTGAAAAATTGGAGAGTTAATCGAGTGACCATTTTTGCCAATTGTCTAAATAATAACAGTTTAAAAATTCAGCAATATACAATATATTCATCACTTCAAGATACTTTCCGGTTAAAATATGGGAAATCAACCCCCAACATTTGGAGTGGTATCGTATAAACAATTATTATGAGGAGAGACTATGAAACACAATTTTAGCCAACTACCGCAATTGATGAAGAAAGTAATGATGATGTCATTACTTTTAACTATTACCAATATTAGTACCAATGCTACTGCAAATGACAAAAAACTTGCACAAGAAAACACAAAAAGTTTCGTCATTAGTGGTGATCAAGATGGTGTTAATAATCAAAAATTAGTTATTAATCAAGCACAGTATATTCCGAAAAAGGACAATGACGAGTTCTCGTGGCACTCACAATTTCATTTAATAATTAATAATAGACCTTTATGGAAGAAGGTGACATTAGGCGGATGTGAGAATAGTAACAGTGAAAATAAATCTATAGTATCCTTGAGTCTAAATGTGACAAAAGAAAATGGTACTTTTCTCTATTATAGCAAAGAATTCTATTCTACGAGAGCTAATGAACAATGTCGTAATTATAGAGCTTATATCCTAGCTGCTGACTCAGATAATCCAGTTACCTTAATCTTGAGCCCAAGTGGCTTTGATATTAGTGAAAACTAAATTTGGTCTTAACTGAATATATCTGAATTTTGCCCCTTAAAAATAAAAAAATACCGAACGATTGATCCTAGACTTGTGGGATCATTCGTAGAAGCAAAAATTTATCTAACATTTTTATAGGTCTCATTCATTGAGATTCTAATAAATTTAATTATTCTGCTTTTTTAGCATATTCTGAGATTGAGATTGAAGTTTTTAGAGTTTCATCGCAAAAATCGTCACCACATTTTTTGCGTAATATATTTTCGTCGGAAAATATTTTAGTTGCATTGATGGTTTGAGTGACTTCAAACATTCCCTCATTTCTGTATTCAAGGGTTTTAATCTGGTAAACGCCTGTGCTCTAAGGGAGTCCCCTCCTTTTCGGAAATAGTCAAGGCGAGCAGAACCCGTAACGATAAATCGGTGATCATCGTGATACTTATCATAGAGGGTCATCGACGCGCTTAACAACTTCAGGATCTTTTGCAATGTTTTGGATTTGATCCAAGGTAGGCATCATACCCAACGCTTCAATCGCTAATAATATACCAGTTTAAGACCGTCGCTTCCAGTGTCGATGTAAGATAGAAGTTTAACCATTCAGACACCTAAAATCGAGGTCTAATTGTGAGATCAATTACTACGCAGTATATGTAATTCAATTAATAATTCTAAAAAATATTAAAGCTCATTGCAAAAATATTCCATATTCGTAGGTTTTGCAGTAAATCCATAGTAACTAACACTCAATCCATGAATTAATTCATCTACAATTTCACTTTTAAATTTATAAGTCGCAGCTTGTTTATCATATGCTTCAATATATGTGTTAAAACTATTGGGAGAAGTAGTAATTCCACCTCCAAGCGTTCGTAAATCTCTTACCATAGTATATCTGAAATTACAGTAAAAAGTCATTTTTGGACATCCCAATGCCTTCAGCTCTTTATGGCTCCAATTCATTTCTTCTTTGGCAAGAGTACATTTTTGATTCAAAGGTAATGACTCCAACGATGTCCCTAATGAGTCATATTTATGAGCATTTGAAATACTAGAAATCATGATTACACCAATTAATAAAATTATACGATTCATATACTTCCTTTTAAATAGTTGTTATTTTGTTTAAAGTTAAAATACTAGAATTAAAGTATTTATAACTAATTTTTCTGCTTAATTCCATCTACATTGATCTACAAAGCTTTTGGAGAAGTTTAGTTGAAAGTTGAGTGGACCAGTCTTTTGTGGAATAATTTCCACTAGTCGGAGAAGGTGGGATTTGAACCCAAATTTCTTGAATTTTATAAAACTAAATAATTGAAGGAAATGACTTATTAGCCTTTTCTCTAAAATGTAACGAATTTTCGTCAGTTAATACTTTGGAGGTACAGATTGAATTTAATGATCCAAAGTGTGTTCGTGAAATTAATTTAGAATTAATGCAGTTTTCATTCAAACCTTCGAATTAACCATCAATAGATAATTATTGTACTATTAAAATCTAGTATTTGGAATGCAGAGGGGACAAGAGTTAACACTTAAGAGAAAATCTTTAGTGATTGGCAACCATATCGGTATTCCTGCGACATCACTAAATAAGCTATGCCCATCTCTACCAAATGCAGGCAACATTTTAAGCTCAGCTTGCCCACCAGTAGATTTAAAGCTGTTTAGCATTTGTTTGGCGATATTTGGCGGAAAGGCTTTATCATTTTCATTATAGATCCAAAATGTTGGAATCCGACTCATCTTTCCTACAAATGCAAAAGCCGATAATACATTTTGCCTACTACAACCATCTGCTCCACGGCCGCCAGCAAAATTAATGACGGCTTTAACACCATGAAACCCATAGCCACTGGCAAAAATCGAGGAAAATCCTCCAGCAGAATGCCCAACTAGAATCACATTAGAGTTATTAATTTGCAAATTCTTCTCGGCAAAATCCAATGCACCTAAAATATCAGAGGAGGCAATTCTCCCGCTCGCAATATTGTCACGGTGATCACAGTCACCGACGATCTCTTCAAAATTCTCTTTTGAATGTCCATAGCCACGTCTCTCCACAATTAAAGCTGCAAAACCAAGTTCTACAAACTTCATGGCTTGAGGAAGCAACTGCTGCGGTACCATTCGCCGTCTATAAGATGGGTCTAATGGAGATCCATGGGAAATTACAACTAAGGGAGGACGAATATATTTAGAGTCTGTTATGAACAATGTATTTACAGAATATGATTCATTCGCATTTTGTATGGGAACTGTTACAAATTTCTGCACGGTCGTTGCGGGAGATACTGTGCTGATAAAAAGGATAAGTAAATAGAGAAAAATCTTCATGTTGACCTTTTAGCTTTTGTCGAGGGGTGAATCAAGCCGTATTAAACATTTGAGACCAGGAATTCTTTAATCAAGTTGCATGAAAATGTTTTCCAACCATCAATCTATACATCGAGATCGTAAGAGTCTCACAAATGAAAGTGGGTTTCTGATCATTTTCCTCTTGGTTTACATATTCATACCATGCTTCTGTTCCCATTTTATCAGAATCAAACACCGATTCAAAAACTGCTTTTCAGAGTCCCGCAAGGACAACTTCCACACGGTGAAGCAAAATAATTTTAATTTGATACAATTATAAATTAAATGAAATATAAATATATTTTATATAGTCTTGTTGTATTTTATATAGACACCCTCCTTATCTGTTTAATTCGAGGCCATGGGCTTAAAAAATGAATCTGTGTAATAAAATAATTAACGACTAAAACTTCGACTCCTTCCTTCAAAGAAAATAAAAGAAATCACTTTAGGTAATAAATATTATTAGTTTATAGTAAAGAGGGCTTAAGGGGAAATTCAATGAGACGGTAAACTGCCAAATAGCATCCCTCATCTTTGTCGCAGACGTGAGATTGAGATGGGCACCTAAAAAAGGCTTCGATGAATATTTGAGTAGCTACGTCACTTTATCAATAGGGAAGGAATCAATAATGAACACCGATCAACATTCAATACAAACGAGCGTCTTTCAGAGATTAATTATTAAGGTATTGCGGATAAAGCAAGTTTCTACAAACAACACTTCTAGATCTAGTTCCGCAATAGTATCGCTATTCATGTTATTGTCATTAGTATCACCACTTGTTTCACTTGATGCATCAGCTGGACTCATAGATAGCATAAAAGCTGATATGCAATTGAATGAGGCGCCACTACTCAACGTGTTAGTTGATGATACGCGCCCCTGGCTGAAGCAAGCAATGATAACTATGGGTAATGCGCCAAGAGGCGATGCTACGCCATCTCCTAAGTGGGATCCATACAATAAAACCTTAAAAACTTCAACGCCCTGGAACGCTATCACTCCTTGGTTTGTCCTCTCTCCAGCTGTTGGTAATGCCGCGACGAATGTTCGCGTTAAGGTGTTTGGAATAAATGTTCATGTACTAGTCAAGTCAACTAACACGTGGAAAAGACTTGATACGGGTTCTTTTGGGAACACAACGTGGGCTAGAAATAAGGACTACAGCGGTGGCGGATCAGCAGATTTCGGAAACGCAAATTCAAGAAAAGAACCTGACGGAACGATTTCCTATAAATTTAATAGTGCCTCAAATGCGATACATGGTGGCGCCCGTATGATCGATATAAAGAAATACGTTGATCCAAGTAATATTGCCGCTGTATTTGTACATTTTAAGACACAACTTATTTTGGATAATACATCAGGTGTAGACGACAGGGCATTAGCGAAAATTTTGCTCAATGCAGCCGCTGATTATTATCCGGAAGTAACTAGCGTAATAAATGATTTTGCGCCAATGGGGTATGCTCCACCATCTGGCTCATCAAGATTTGGTCTGGTAAAAACATTCATAAGAAGCCACTATTTCGCTACTATTGATCCTCCAGGAACTCCAAAACCTATCTCAGAGTATCTTTCAAAAGGTGGAGAGGTAACAATTCCAGCTACTCAGTTTGAAGCTAATATGCCACCATATCTTTTTGACACAACTGCCCCTTCTGCGCCAACTGCTCTTAGCTTGATCTTTAATCACGCAACGACAACGGCTTGGGCATCGAACGATTTATCCTGGCATAATTCGACAGATAATCTCGTCGTTGCGGGATATAATATATACAGAAATGGAAAGTTGATTGGTAAAAGTTCTTCAAATCATTACAAAGATTCTTTTCCAACGGCTGGAACTGGAACCACTTATACATATAAAGTTATAGCTTTTGATAGCGCAGGAAAATTATCTGCCTCAAGCAACACTGTTACGACAGTTTATTAGTTAGAGAAGGAAAGCATGATTGTTCACCTACGTTTGTGAGCGCAGGGTAATCGAGATCACTCAGGAAAGCTGATCCTTAAAAAGGTTGTAAGCCTTGAAAGCATTCGCTGAACTGGTACAGCGAAGTGGTCGATCCTACTGGATCCTTCCGTACAGAAGCCTTTGCCTTTGGCGGAGAGAGAGAATTGAATTTCTATCTCCGCTATTTTCTTGATTCTATTTAGTTCACCTTTTCATAATTTTGCTCTGGGAGCAAAGTCACGAACCCTTCACAAGTAAAGAGCTAAAGAAGGAATCGGTCGACTTAGCCTTCTTGAGTTAATTCAGCCAAAATTTCCCAGCCTAGCTGTTCGATTTTTTTATCACCCATACCCTTGATTTTACGAAGTTCATCAAGGGATTGAGGGTTTTGTTCGGCAATTTCTCTGAGAGTTTTGTCATGTAAAATCATAAAAGATGGTAGATCCTGTTCTTCAGCAAAATCCTTACGCCACAGTCGTAGTTTTTGAAATCTTTCTTCGGATAAACTGTCTAATTGAAAAGGGCTATCTGCTGTTATAGCTGTCTTAGATTTGAAAAAGACATTTGATCTTGTTGTTGTTTTGACATTTATATTTGTGTATTCTTGTTTATCAGTACTAATAATTGTGGGAGCGTTTGTACTGACCGAAATTATTTCGTCCCTCGCGATAGCTTTTTTTACCGATTTTTTTAAAATAGTTAGTTTGCCAACTTTGCGATGAGAATGTGGTTCACACTGATCGCAGTGACCACATTTTTTAAGCCTTTGTGAATCCTTAAAATAGGTTATAATTTCAGAATGCCGGCACTCAGATCCCTCACAATAGCTGAGCAAGGCATTTAGATTGCGCCAGCGCAATTTTTTAATTTCACTAGGTGAATCCGAACTTTCGATAAAGTAAACCTGTAAACCCTTATCTTTTTTTGAGTAAAGCATCAAGCACGTTGAAGGTTGGCCATCACGGCCGGCCCTCCCCATCTCCTGGTAGAGCGAATCAATGTTTGCTGGCATATTATAGTGTACCACCAGGCGTACATCGGGTTGATCTACCCCCATACCGAAAGCATTTGTCGCAACTAATATTTTTAAAATGCCAGCCTGATATTTTTCTTGGATCTGATCCCGTTCACTTTGAGACATTCCCGCATGGTAAAATCCCACTTGAGCGAAATGACTCTTGAGCTCCGAGCAAACATTTTCGGCAGTTTTCCTTGTCCCGCAATAGACAATGGCTCGGCCGTCTTTAAACTGATTTAGTGCTTTTATAAGCCAGTCCATTTTTTCATCTTCATTTACACAAACCTCCACTTGATAAAAAAGATTAGGTCTATAAAATCCATAAACTTTTTTTTCAACTTTATTCATTTGGAGCTGTCGAGCGATATCATTGACTACGTTTGGAGTTGCTGACGCGGTAAGGGCTAATAATGGGACTTCTGGCTTTAAAGTTCGCAGTACAGAAAGTTGAGCGTATTCAGCCCGAAAATCATGACCCCATTGAGAAATACAATGGGCTTCATCAATGGCAAAAAGCGCCACATCTTGGGATTTTATCCACTCTTGAAAGCCTTCTTTTTGAATTCGTTCGGGTGAAAGAAATAAAACAAAAGAGCCGCCCTTTTTGAGCTCTTTAAAAATAATTCTCTTTTCCTCCAGTCCTTGATTGAAATAAACACAACCCGTTGGAATATTCAGTTGTCTCAATGAAGCCACCTGATCTTTCATTAGGGCAATCAATGGTGAAATCACAATTACTAGTTTTTGCGTGTGGATGGCGATAAACTGATAACATAGGGATTTTCCGCCTCCGGTTGGCAATACTCCTAAAATGTCTTTATGTTCTAAAATAGCACTGATGATTTCTTTTTGACCTTTGCGGAATTCAGAAAGATGAAAAAAATTCTTTAAGGTTTGCGAATAGTAATGGTCAGTCAACTCAATCAATTGAGATTCCTTTATGTAATTTCAAGTCCGATGCTGAAGGGGGATTCAATGTTATTGAGCTCTGTATCTACATCAGATTCGGGTTAGAGATAATCAATTTTTAATCTAATATGATGGATGAAATTGATGTTCAAGTTAATTTTGATAAACAGGTTTTCTTCATTTCCGAATAGACTTAAAAATTTGCTAAAACATACCTAACGCATGAAGTCCCAAAAGTAATCCGTACCTGTGTGTGTTCTAAATAATCTCTAGTTATGCAAATAGAGGATTTTTAATCCGATATTTTTGCCCCGGAAAGTTTTGGGTTGAAATTCCATTAAAACCGCAGCGCGAAGTGGTCAGCCTTAAATTAATAAGAATGACTGGTTTCATGCAACCGCTAACCTATACCTAACTTTAGCCAACAGGTTATAAACTTTTGGTCATTGGCAAGCAAAGACTACTGTTTTTACTTATAATCTCCAGTAGTTTTTCTAATTTGAGTTTATTTGAACTTTGGTTGATAATACAAGTACCTTCATAGGAGGATTGTCATGTCGAGCGAGACCTTTAGATTGATTTCACACTATGCACTGAAAAATGTGCAGCTGAATCAGTCTGTCGCTTGCTCGGTGTCAATGCAGTCCTAACACTCTCCTCACATCATTTCAAAACTAAATATTAATTTTAAAGCCGCTGGCAGGTCGTAATTTTGATTTCGCCGTGGCTATGGGAGTGCTTTTATGAACCAAAGTATTTATATCACAACATCTATTCCTTACGTTAACTCCAGACCTCATGTTGGACATGCTCAAGAGTTTATTGTTGCTGATTGTATTGCAAGAATTTATCGATCAAACGACCATCAGGTTACTTTCCAAACTGGAACTGATGAAAATGCGGTTAAGAATGTCCTTGCGGCAAATCAGGCTGGAGTAACAACTCAGGAGTTTGTCGATAAAAATGCACAAGTATTTCAACAGTTAGTTAAAGACTTAAATATCTCGGCGGACACGTTTATCCGCACTACAGATCCAAGGCATCGGAAAGGCGTTGAAAAGTTCTGGTCGAAGTTGAATCCTGAGGATCTCTACTCGAAATCCTATGAAGGATTATATTGTGTGGGCTGTGAGGATTTCTATTTGGAAAAAGATTTAGTGAATGGGCAATGTCCAGATCACAAATCAATTCCAGATAAAGTGCGCGAAGAAAACATTTTTTTTCATCTTAGTCGTTATCAGATTGAATTGGAGAAGCTAATTGAATCCGATGTCATTAAAATTATCCCACAAACAAGGAAAAATGAGGTCCTTAGTTTTATACACCAGGGACTTCACGACATCAGTTTGACGAGAGACAAGTCTCGCTCTTCTGGATGGGGTATTCCTGCTCCTGGTTTTCCTGATCAAATCATCTATGTTTGGATTGATGCCCTAATCAACTATTTGACAGGACAGGGGTTAGGAGAATCTGAAAAATGGAAAGACGTCTGGAATAAGGATGTTAGAAAAATACATGTCATTGGAAAAAATGTTTGGAAATTTCATGCCGTCTACTGGCCCGCTTTATTACTATCTGCAAATCTACCTTTGCCGAATGAAATTGTGGTACATGGGTTTTTGACCACGAATGGAACAAAGATCAGCAAGTCTTTAGGTAATGCCATTGACCCGTTGATCGTTTGTGAAGATTTTGGAGTCGATCCGCTTCGCCACTTTCTTTTAAGCTGTCTTCCAATTTACAGTGATTCTGATTTTTCGCTCGATCGACTGGCGAAGGTATATGAAACGGATCTTGCAAATCGATTGGGTAATTTATATTCGAGGCTGACTACGTTGTGTGAAAAAGCGGAGGTCACTTTGCAATTTTCCACAATCTCTAAAGGCATTCCCGAAGGGCATCTGAAATCTTATTCACTGCAAGAAATTTCGAGGTCTGCCTGGGATGAAGTTGATAAAATCAATCAAGAAATAAATCATGAACGTCCTTGGGATTTATTGAAAGTGCCTACCGATAGAAAGAAATTGGCGGATCTTCTTACAAGTTGGTGTACAAGGCTTTGCGAATCAGCGAATACTCTAAGTTCATTCATCCCTGAAGCCACATTACAAATACGACGAGGTTTGAGCGGAGATCAAATCGGAACTCGTATCCTATTTCCACACAGAAAATAGCTTACATCGTGGCAAAAGAGGTCATAGAGGGATTTTAAACCCGTCTCTAAACTCCTTTTAGCCACTTTATAATAACGTCTTCCTCATATAACTCAGCCTTAGTCGAATATAAAAGTGGTCGAGTAAAACACGATGTCTTTAATTTTAAAGATGACAGTAAACTTGTATCTTGGATGCGCGAAACAAAAGACAATGATTCGCAAACTTTGAATTTCTAATTATCATCATGATTTTTGAACTTCCAAATTCAATTTGAACTGCTTAGCAAAAGCGATGGGCTTGGCTTCTGACTAATGCAGATCTACAAGATCATCACAGTAAAAGAAAATAATGCAGAGTTATGGAGTTTAGGTAACTCGATAGCTCCGCATGAATTTTGACATGGATTCAAAGACACAAACCTTGCAGATCCTTAAATGGAAGTTTTGGAACTTTAGGATAAGAAAGTTTTCGTGCAATAAAAAGTTGATCCAGAAGTGTTCCACCTTGGGCAAGTGTCGTCATTGGATCTTCTTGATAAGCCTCATCAGCACCAGCTTCCGCTAAAGTAATAAACTGAACACCAGCACTCTTATAAGCAGTCAGTAATTTGTCCAACATCAACGAATCAAAAAGACCGATATGTAAAAGTAAGATGTGTTTCATTTGTCGATGGAAGAGACTCTTCGACATAGTCTTTGCGAGATTAAGTCGGTTCATTGAATGCTCAAGGTATGACTTTTCCAGCCATTCCAACGCTTTTTTATTCCCTTGTTTCACGCATCGTACATAGGGAGTGTTCCAAGCCCAATCTTCAAAATCAATTGTGACTTGCGCAATTTGGTAATTCATTTGCGCCAGTTCGCTTCGAACTGCATTTCTTTTCTCTAAAGTGTTTCCCTCATGAAGAAACGGATACCTGAACCATCGAGATGTGTCCCAGGGAGAAAGTTCGCGTACAAGGGATTCGCCAGATTTAACATCTGCCAAAAAATCTTTCGCGGTGTTTTTGGTTAAATCCATATGCGAATAGCTATGATTGCCAAGTGGATAACCCGCCTTGACCCATTCAAGCAGAGTCTCTTTAGTTTCAGGATGTTCGCTCACTTTTTTAGAGTTTGTGAATCCGTAAGCTTCTACAATTTCGTGCTTCTTCAACACTGCTATAAATCGCTTTGCAATATTCAGTCGGGATTCTGCATCCGTCGTGTCGGCGTGAGTCGGTAGATCGTCAACAGTGATTGCTACCTTCATGGGTTCTTCTGCTACAACGAATGATGTCATTACTGATATAAGCAAAACTGTAAATAGTAGCCCCAAAACGCGTAGTTGTCCATTATGATTATTTATCTTCATTTTATTCTCCTCATAGAAAATGAACCGCCTGACTTAGACGAATAAGTCAGGCGAGTTAGGATGGTTACTGAATAAAATTCGGATTCTTCATGACTAAAATAGCTGCCATGAGTTTTGGAAGATATTCTGTAGTTTCACTAGATAGCTGACCAGATCGAATTAATACCCAAGGATCACGCGATTCAGTTTTATTCATTACCTCTTGAACTGCATTCTCTCCTGCATTGTAGGCAAGTGTTGAAAGCTGCCAATCGTTGAAACGAAGCTTATTCCCCAATAGGTATCGTATGGCCGCATCCGAAGCTAGTTCGATAGTCAACCGCTCATCGACCTCGTCATCAACACGAAGACCAAAATTATGTGCGGTAGAGGCAATGAATTGCCATAGTCCCGCTGCTCGTATCGGATTTTCGCTGGGCTCAAGATTTCTATAGCCTGACTCGATTAACGGAATAGCCATCAACTCATTCGGTAGCTGATACTCTTCAAGCTTCTTTTCAATCACTCCACGATAATTTTCCATTCGGGTGAGAGCTGCTTTTACTTTTTCGCGTCCATCCGGCGTTCCCATAAAATAATTTAACCATTTTAGCACTCGTTCATTTACGACGATAGGAAACTCACTCGTTTTTTCGGCAACTCTTCCCATTTCCTGAGCTTGTGATAAAGACACGCGTCGGTCTTGTATCAGACCTTGCGAAGCATAAGCGGTCACACTTAAGACTGCGACAATCGCTGCGCCAATGGGTAGGGCAAGACGCCAACCAAGTTTTGATTTCTTTTGATCTAACATTGTTACTATCCTCCGTTTTAATATTTTGCGATCCACCAAAAACATCAGTCCCGTTGCGCAGATGGGCTGAGGCTCTTGATTGAGCGCTGATTGAGCTACCTGAACCAGGCAGTTTGCATAAGCTAGTGACTCTACTTTTTGGTGGCCAACCAAAGCTTCGTCACAAGCAAATTCTTGAATTTCAGCAACCCATCGGCTCCAAAAATAGACAATGGGGTTGGCAATAAAAAACAAACGCAGTCCCCAAAGCAGATAGACCCACTTGGTATCACTTTGACGGTGATGATGAATTTCATGGAGAATAGCAATTCGATACTCAGGCTTGCCGACGAGAGATTCTGGAATAACGACGTTCTTCTGGCCAGGAACCCAAAAAGAAAACGGCACTTGAATTTCATTGCTAACGTAAATTCGCAGTTGATAAATTTTTCGAACGAGATAGCCGTGCGAACGAATTTGAAGAAGCCTTCTCAAATCTAAAACTAGCTTCACGCTACTTAGAATGAAAAGCAAGAACGCGATACCTATGATAAGGACTCCTATCGAACTGACTTCGAACATCTTAGAAGAATTAGCGGAAGAGGAGATATAGCCCTGAACACCTGATAAAGAATAGTTCTTTACAAAATTCTTTCCAGATTCGGCAACCCAAACTTTGGCAAAGGGTTTGAAAATATCTCTTTGAGGTATGAATGGATGAATTGCAGTAATACCAATCACCATTGCAATGATGAAATATTGAAGCTTCAACTGAATTTGATGGAGAAGAGGTTTTCCCGTAATTTTTAGAATGATTGTTGTACTCAAGATCAAAATGAAAGCGAGACAAAGAAGAATGTTAGAGGCAATATATGTCGTTGCCGATTGTGCGAAAGTCATTTTTTTCTCCCAGCAGCGTCGAGCATGTTGCGAAGTTCATCGATTTCTTTGGAATCAAGTGGAACTGAATCTAAAAGTTGTTTCACGAGAGCAACAGGAGTGCCATTAAAAACTCGACTTACAATGTGTTTGACTGTCTTTGCTTCATAATCTGATTTAGCAGTAGTAGGAATATAGATGTGTCCACGTCCTTCTTTGCGAGTCTTGAGAATCCCTTTCTGCTCTAAAATACGTAGGATCGTAGAAACAGAAGTGTAAGCAAGGTCTCTTCCTTTCGGTAAATTACTGATGACGTCGGCCACAGAGCCTTCGCCGACTCGCCAGAGGATTGTCATCAGCTCTAGTTCTGTTTCAGTTAGGAGTTTTTCGGGTATTGGTGCTTTAGGTTTTAATTTGGACATAGTTCACCTCAAAAAAATTATGAACTAAATCTATAGTTGATTGCAACTAAAATGTTAGTTGAGCTAGACTTGGCGCACAATCATTTGCAAGCGATGCTCTACTTAATAGAGCCATGCAAAAGTTTTTTAAAAAATCTTAGTTTTGGAATTCTAACTCATCATCTATTTAAGCATGCTCTCAATTTCATTAACGAAGTTTTCTGAATCATTATATTTTTGTTTTGACTCTTCTTTCTTGAGAATCATTTGAACTTTTTGTCATTTTCGCACGTCTATGTTTCAGAAAGATCATCTCTTTCTGAAATCTTGATTAGATTATTTAAAACCTGTCTTATTTTTGGAGTCTCACAAAGCTCTTTGGCTAATTGGGAAATTTCACGATGGCCTGCAATCCAAGAGTTACGTTCAAACTTTCCACTAAGGGTATAAGAACAAAACCTAATTAATTCAAACCCATTGGTAAATTCTAACAACTGAATACATGGCTCATGATGCTCGCCAATTATTGAAGCTTCTTCTACAATTAAACCTTTACCCCATGGAAACTCAAATGACCTTGGTATTGGTCGCTTCCGTCTTCCTAATCCTTCAAATGAAAATTGACGCTCTTTGATCATAATTAAAATCCTTTTGTATAAAGTTAAAAACCAAAACTATGCCAAATCAGATTTAGGAGGTTCACGATATTCATACTTTTGCCAATCTTGATAAGTAAAAGAAGAAGATTTACGTCCAATCTTCTTATCCACTTTTTTAAGCCACTGAATTTCAGCAACTAACATGATGGCGGTTCGCTCAAAGGTAAGAGCTGGCAGCTCCAAGTTTCGATCTCGGCACCATTTAAGACGCTCATGAATGTATTCCAGTCTTTCTTGAAGATGAGTTAATGTTTCAGAAATGGCTTTTTCCCTTTCGGATTCATTTAAAAGTGGTAAGGCATAAATTCCAAGATCAATTTCACTTCGCCAATGAGCTGGATTAGCAAGATGTTGATAGCCCTCTTTCTTTAATCTCAGTAATCCTGATTTGGTGATTGAAAAGACCTTTTTTGTTGGGCCTTCTCCTTCCATTAATTCAGTTTTTACTAAACCATTTTTTTCAAGCATTTTAAGCGAATTATAAATGGAGGAGCGACCAAGTTGAGTCCAGAACCGAAAGCCTCGGTTAAATACCAATTTTTCTAAATCATATCCATGCACTTTTCCTTCAGATAGAATGGCCAATACCACATAACTAGAATCTGGAAGTGTTTTTAATTCACTCATTGAAAGACGTCTCCGCTCAATAACTGCAACCCACAAATGATAATAAGAGTACTAATAGTTCCATTAATAACCTCAATAGCTAATAATTGGATTGGATAAGTTGATTGGATCCACATATTCCAAAATCTCGGGTAAACTCTGATTCCGGAAAATAATAATCCCAAAAGCAATGCACCATAGAGTCCTTCAACTTGAATGAGAGGTCTCAGCCATACAAATCCTACTGCTAAAATAAATACCTCTACTTGAGTTCCTAAAAACTGAAATGATAAATACTTAGCTTTAGAAGCCCACTTTTTAACACCAGGCTCTGTTTTCTGTGCCTTTTGATAAATCCCATCAATCCATGGATTGCCATAAAGAATACCAATGACTACAAAATGAATTAATCCCATGAGAAGTCCTAAAATTAAAGCTTGCTGGATCATTACTGTCTCCTAATGTTACTAGTTTATATGTACACTAGTAACTAGTTCATATATAAACTAGTGTAAAGAGAAAACGCACTCATCTGATTTGGTGCAGTAATGGAATAGCTTTTGAATAAAGTAAATGAATTCCATTTTTTTATATCCTTTCTCAATTTAATTATTGATTTAAATTTTAATAAGCTCTATGAATGAATTTGCATACAGGATGCACCCGGTCCGCGGGAAGGGTCGAACCCACCTGATGTTTGATTAATTAATAATGAAACCTTCTTTCATGCTCGCAGAGGCGGACAACGAGCAAACTATGAGAGGAGGTCTATATGACCTTACAATTACCAAGTCGTCCCAATATCCATCACCTTAAAGAGCAAGCCAAAGATTTTTTGGCAGAGCTAAAAAGAGGACAAGAAGCAGCTCTTAAGAGAATGCATCTCCACTTTCCTCACAAGATCGTTCAAGAGACAATTTTTACTCTCAGTGATGTTCAATTCGTTATAGCAAGAGAGTACGGCTTTGAAAGCTGGCCTAAACTAAAACAACATGTTGATGGCAAAGCTTTGAGTGATTCTGTAAAGCAAGCCATCAAAGATCTAAAGGAAGGTCGCTGTTGTATTCTCTTTGATGATGAGGCTCGTGAAAATGAAGGCGATTTAGTTTTATCAGCTGAAAAAGTATCGCCTCAAATGATTAACTTCATTACGAAGTATGGCAGAGGCACTCTATGTCTTGCGCTAACTGAGGAATACACTGAAAAACTAAAACTCTCCCTTGTTAATCCCAACCGACAGAACTTAAATGAACCAGCATTTTTAAATTCGATCGATGCAACAAGTGGCATAACAACAGGAGTCTCCGCTTTTGATCGCTCCAAGACCATAGAAGCTGTTGTCGCAGAGAATGCCAATTACAATTTTATTAAGTCTCCAGGGCATGTGTTTCCTCTCAAAGCTCACCCCGGAGGAATCAAATCCAGAGTGGGGCACACAGAAGGATCATTAGAATTAATGAAGTTAGCAGGGTTAAAGCCAGCGGCTGTAATCTGTGAAATTCTCAATGAGGATGGGACTATGGCACGCATCCCCGACCTTGTTCAGTTTGCTTCTGAAAATGACTTACAGGTGGTTCGAATGTCAGATCTAATATTTAAATAAATAAAATATTCGCAAGATAACAGAACTAGTAAATATGATGGAGCTTTAATTTTAAAATCAAAATGAGGAGAGGCCCACTATATCGGGTCTCTCTTTTTTATAATCTTAATTTTAATGCGAAAGTATTCGCATAAAGAAGTAATATTAAGCTTTCTATACGTATAATTTGACTTCTAATTCATATCCATCAGGATCAATCACAAAGGCTGCATAATAATCAGTCCCATAAGCTGGACGTGGCCCAGGGGCACCATTATCCATTCCTCCATTTTTTAAAGCTTGTTCATAAAAACGATGAACTTCATCTTGCTTATTAGCGTGAAAGGCCAAATGAAATCCCGCGCTTGGAGTTGAAACTTTATCTACTCGTTTTTTGATTTCAAAAACCTCTTTACCTAATGATCTTCCCCATCCTGCACCAGATTCGCTGGTGTATAAGCATTTATGTCCTAGCTCGCCAAGTATGGCATCGTAAAATTTTAACGACTTTTGGAAGTCTGAAACTGAGAATGAAATATGACTAAGAAAATCCATCAAAGGAACCTATCAGAAACTCACTCATTGATCAATCATTGAATTTAAGTCGGCCTTCTTACTTAGTTGTAATTAAGGTTTATTCACCAATATTTATCCAAATGGAAAGAAGGTTGAATATAAACTCTATTAATATTAAAAATTATCAGTTACGAAATAAACTATAAGGAGACGCGCTATGAACATACATGAAAAGGCTGCTACTGGCTTTGATCGTGCAGGAGATTCCTATGAAAGGGGGCGCCCGGAGTATCCGCAAGAAGCTATGGACTTTCTTGCGCAAAAATTGGATATCACTCCTACATCTGTTGTTGTGGATTTAGGAGCTGGAACGGGAAAGTTCACAAAATTTTTAATTCCACTAAGTACCAAAATCATTGCTGTTGAACCCGTGGCAGGAATGCGTAAAAAATTTCAATCCCTGTTTCCAGCTATTCAATCATTGAAGGCTCTGCAGAAAAAATTCCATTAGAAGATAATTCAGTGGACGCCATCATTTCAGCCCAAGCCTTTCATTGGTTTGATGGTCCTGCGGCTATTAAAGAAATTCATCGAGTGCTTAAACCGAAAGGTAAGCTGTGACTTATCTGGAATGCTCGTGATGAATCCATTGATTGGGTTTCTCGCTTAACCGAGATCATTGACCCTTACGAAGGAGGAGCTCCTCGCTATAAAAAAATGATATGGAAGGAAGCATTTAATTATACAGCTCTATTTTCAGCTCTTCATCTCCGCCATTTTTCTTATGCTCAGACTGGAACATCAGAAACCATAGTAGATCGAATTGGCTCCATTAGTTTTATTTCCGCACTTCCAGATGATCAAAGACAAGAGGTTTTAAATCGCGTACGCCATTTGGTAGAAACTCATCCTATGACTCAAAATCAGTCTCAAATTAAATTACTTTATCGAACTGATGTTTATTGGTGCGAAAGAATATAAGATTAAAAGTGGAGAATCGATAACCGTGAAAACCAATGAATCTATAATTATTAAATCCTCTACCATCAATGGAAAGGGTGTTTTTGCGACACGCACTATCCATTGCGGCGAAGTAGTAGTATATTGGAAAAACACACAAGAAATCAGTCAAAGTGAATTAGAGTCTCTTCCTCCAGAAGAGACACATTATATTGATATTCAAAATGGTTAGATTCTTTTGGTTGGCAAGCCTGAACGCTTCATTAACCACTCCTGTGATTCCAACACGCACCCTGGTAATCTTTGTGATATAGTTTCCCGAGACATACAACCTGAAGAAGAGATCACCGCAGACTATAGCAACTTTTATATTCCCTCAGGACAGTTTTAATGCACCTGTAGGAGTAAAAAATGTCGAGGAATTATTCAAGGCTCTTCAGCTGCACAATAACCAGCTAACTAATAATTCTAATAAAATTAAAGCAGATGTAGGTTTTTCCCTTCTTGAAAGACGTATTGACTTGAATTCTCTTCGATAAATACAAATTAAAATCATTTGATATTTAATATTTTTACTCGTCAAAAAACGATATTTATTTAAATAAATATTTTAATTATTCGTATTAATCCCCTACCTATGATTTCTATGGTATGGACTTTGTAAATAAGTGCCAGGACTTCTTCACTTCGGAGATAAAGAGTATCCACTGCGTAAATTTGATGTGATTGCTTGCCCACCAGGAGGCAGAGATATGGCTCATGTAATTACTAATACTGGTAAGAGTGATTTAAAATATTGATGACAACCACATCTTTAGAATTGGACCATTTATTCATCCAAGCAAGTCATTTTTAAAAAATAGTAGACCATCAATCAGAAATATCTCATTATTATTGGGTGACAAAGAAACCTACTGAAAATACTTCGATTGTTTGGTCTGATGATCCTAAAGACAAATGCCAAAAGTGCAATTGCCTTCTATCGTTTTGTAAATGCAAAAAAAATGAAGACTCCCCAAAAACATATAAGTTTGTTGCTGTTTTTCGTTTGGAAAAGAAAAGCCGCGGCGGCAAAACCGTCACGGTCATTGATCAACTTCCCAAAAATGAACTTTTTTTAAAGAACCTCACCAAGGAACTCAAATCAAAGTGCGGAGCTGGAGGCACTTATCTTTTGGATGGGAAAGAAGGTGTTATTGAAATTCAAGGTGATAAACGTCTTCAAATTAAGCTTCTATTTGATACAAAAGGGTATAAATATAAATAGATGTTAATGCCGTTCACTTTTTCCTCTGCATTGTTGATGCCTAGGGGTAGGATTACCAGAATAGCCCTGGATTAAAAAATACCTATTTTTATACATTTCATAGTTTTGATATTCTTGCTCGAAAAAAAAAGTCGAATGAGATGAGAATCAGAAGTTCTTTACCAACGCCGCCGCCCATCAAAACTCTGATGGGACTACATTAAATAGGATAACGGCGCGGTTTTAAAATTATAATGCTAGCGGAAAAGAAACACTTGCTAACCAAGCATTATTATTTAAATTTACATTATCAAATTGAGTTCCTCCTGTGAATGGTCCAATTTGCTCAAGACGTGAAGTACCGTATTTCAATTGTTGATATTCAATATTCAAACTTAAAGAAGCTATTCTGAATCCTGCACCAATTCTATACCCAGTGGCATTTAGAAATTTAACATCAAAACTGCCACTTTTTTCTGGATTCATCTCACCACCCAAAATATAAGATGCCCAAAGTCTCATACCAATGTTCGGCATTTGCATTCCGATAACAGGGCCCCAATTTGTCGCCACTGAATTGGCTGAATAATTCACTGAAGAATCTTTGAAGTAAGGCATAGCGTAACGAGCATCCAATCCAACAAAAAAGGCTTCATTTAAATGAAAACCAAGTCGCGCACCCAATCCAAAACCTTTAACAGTACCAGAGGAATTAGAAAGTGGTGATGGGTAGTTTACTGAACCATCTCCAAGTTCGTAGGTTATAGCAGGTTCGACAAATAGACCAGCTGTTGCTTCTTCCGCCTTGGCTAATGATAATCCACCAATTCCAATAAAGAAACTTAAAGCTAGATTTAGTAAGTTTATATTTTTTAATTTCATGTTATTTTCCTTTGTATGAAATAAATTAATAAGAATATTAATATAGTACTTTAAAATTCACTGCTCAAAATTCGAGATAAATTATTTTTTAATTGTTGATTTAATCTCTTTAACTACATTATCTTTTTTAGATTCAAAAGATTTGTAAATTTGTGATAGCTTTTTATCTGAAATTTCTTGAGCTTCACCATACTTTTGCTGAATGAGTCCACCAATTTGCTTCATATCACCTTTCGTTTTATCTAACTCATCATCGGTTAAATTTCCCCACGCTTTTTTAATTTCACCTTTAATTTCTAACCACTTTCCTTTAATTGTATTTTCATTGAATATCATTTTTGAACTCCTTATTTAAATTGTTTAATAATCGGAAAAATAGCTACTTTAGAAAAAACAGATTTACCTGCTTTTGCGAGAGCCTAGTAAGTGTCTTCCAGTAATCAGTGCGACAACCAACGAAATTACAGCAATGACAAGAAACACTCCTAGTAGAGTTTTACCTATTTCTACTGAAAGACCTGCAATTCCATAAGCTCCAAAAATATATGCTACAATCGCCAAAACAAAAAACGTAATTGCTGCTCTTATCATATTAAACTCCTTGCTGACACCAGAAAATAAATTTCAATTTCATCACACAACTTCATAAAGCAAAGTCCATGCCGTACATTTACTTAAAAAACTCATCCTAATCAGTAAAATATTATAGGACGTACTTATTATGAACGTGTTAAAGTGTATATTATGGTATTTTCATCAGAATATATTTTATAATGAAGCCTTCAACGTTCATTACCAAATAATTAAACATCATTGACTCGATGATATCCGCGAATTTATATTTATTAAACTTGAATATATTATTACTAAGTAGCAATTGTGAGCCCTTTTAAATGTTGTCAATTTGAAAAACGATGAAATGTCCGAAGCTTAAATCTAATGTGGGTGTGCTTAAGAATGCCTTTAGGAATGTGTAACCTCGACATTAATAAATAAAATTTATAATGATTGAAACCCTGTCACGAAGAATTTTTTTAATTTCGTGACACCAACTTTTGATTAAAATTAATCCAATAACTCAACTGGCCCTCAATTTGCTTACACGCTCTTTGTAAGTTGTATTAATGAAACACTAACAAAGGATTACAAATGGGTTCCAATAAGGAAATTAAAAATAACACTACTAATATGAAAGTTGATAAGCAACTTTCAAAGGAGCGTTTATCTGAAAAATCAGATAAACAGCAATGTGATCCAAATCGGGATATGAAGCAATTCGATGGCAAAACAAGTATTAATTCTACTAAATCTGGAAAGAATAATAAGTCGGCCAAAGGTAAATCAAATTAAAAATAATATTAAAATAAAATAATAGATAAACTAGCGTTTTTAAAAAAGCGCTATAAAACACTGACAAGGAGATTATGTTATGTTGGCTAATAAGTTAAAATTTTTTACAGGAGTACTTCCAATAATTGCATTTGTAAGCTGTGCTGGCACCCCACAAAGAGTCGTGGACAGAGAGCATGTTAAAGCTATGTCTGCCGAAGAGGCAGATAGTCGCAATATCAGTAATGCAGCAGCAGTGGAAGCCAAAGCTCATGATTTTGTCGAAATTCAATTTATTCCTGGAAGCTCAACTCTAAGCGATAGTGCGAAAGCATCTCTGGATGCTGTTATCGAACAATCTAAGAAAGCTGGCAAGATTGATGAAGTTATAGTAATGTCCTGGGCAGATGAAGAGTTTCCCTCGAAAAGTCAAAAAAAACTTTCTAAAGAACAAAGAACTTTAGCTGAAAATCGAAGTAAAGAAGTTGAAAGATATTTGCGAAATACACAAAGTGTTGAAGTTGAGGCTTATAATATGGCCACACAGTCAAATGTTTTTTCACGATGGTTTAATACTACCGACAGTAGATTAAAAAAGTCATTAATGGCGGCTGGTCTACCCACAACTTCTGATGTGAATCAATACCCGAGTAAAGCCTCTCACTCCGTAATATTAGTAAAAGTAGAATAAGTTTATATGCGTTGTTATGTGAAGTAACTTAACAACGCATAACTTTCAATCTGTGAGAACAACAATGAAGAAATGAAGACTATTCTATATTATCATTCTTGCAGTCGATCAATGTTCTTTTGTTTACTGAACCGATTTATAATGTAAAAGAAGATCTTGTCGCAACTGGATATCAATCTAATTATGCCGAATTTAATTAGATTGGTAATTCTAGTATTTATTTAATTAAAAATAAGGAGACTATATTATGTCGATTGGAACAATTTTACTTATAGTTTTTGCTTTGATGCTCTTAGGTGTTATCCCAATTTGGCCCCATAGTCGAGAGTGGGGTTACGGACCAAGCGGTGGATTAGGAGCACTACTCCTTATATTACTAATTCTTATTCTGATGGGAAGAATTTAATGTATTTTAATTTAACATTATTAAAGACTTTTAATAAAAGAAAGAGAGACAAATATGGTCAATATCGACTCATTTAATTTTTTAAATATGCCTAAATTTATTTTATTACTTATTCTAATGTCAGCATCAATTGGTTTTGCTGTTGAACAAACGAAAGGACCAATTGAAAAGACTGGACAGAAAATTGATAAAGCAAGTGAAAAAGTAGTTGAATATATCGATGATTCTACAATTACTGCTAAAATCAAATCCGAAATTTTGAAAGATCCGTTAACAAAAATGTATAAGATCAATGTCACAACTAAAAATGGCAATGTAGAACTTACAGGTATCGTTGATTCTCAAGATGTCATTAATAGAGCACTAGAAATTGCTAATAAAAATGTGAGTTCTGTTAAAAATAATTTATTCATTAAAAATGTAAAGTAAATATAACAGTGCTATATTTAACAAGCAGCTTCAAAAAATAACATTAATTAACTAAATTTAGTTAATATTTCAAGTGATATTTATAATCTAGGGTCTTTTTTTCGCAGCTCCCTTAGCATCAATGTCACTGGCAACACCTCTTATTTTTGCTCGAATTTCAGGTGGTAAGTCTTTATAGAATGCTTCTGGATCTGTCTGTGCTTTTTGTAGTAACTCCATAGCTTTATTAGGATCATTTCCTACAGCTTGCATTAGAGTGGGCATAATGTCAGCCGAAATATCATAAAGCTTCTGATTATTAACTGCATCTCCTCCTGTTACAGAATTAACTTTTGAATCAGCTTCTTTTGCTTTTGAATCTTTTTTTATTAACTCATCTCTCTGAGACTTATCTCTTAAAAAATCTTGAGTATCCTTTATGGCTTTATCAGAAGTTTGATCAGTTTGAGCCATTGAACTACTTGAATGACTAAAAATAACAGTAATGAAAAACAATACATTCAAAAAACCAATAAACTTCATATTCACTCCTCAATGATGTAAATGTTATAAATAAAAACATAAAAATCTAATATTACTAAAAGTATACCCCCATTTCTCATTTTTAATCTACTTTTTGAATTGAAACGTTTCAAATTGAATACTTTATTTGCTCGACTCTATAAAAGTCAGATTTTTGAAGGTTGTAAAAAGGTATTAATTTGTTAAAATTAAATATTTTAAAACTTATTTGTAATTCCAATACCAAAAGATACTATCGAATTATCAACGTCTATAACTCTATTATCAAGTTGTGCACTTTCACCAAGATAAGTAGGTCTAGTATTACTATGTGAAATATTTAAGTCTAACCAATCATTAGCTTGCCATTTAATCATCTGAATTAACTCTAAAATATCATTATTAGAATGATCATAATATTCATTAAAAATATGCCCAAAAAGTACTGTTGCAAAAATTGAATCTGTAAATTTAAAATCAAAAAGCAGTGCTTCCCTACCCATCCAATTTCTTTGATTCGTTAACTTATCAGCTTCTTGAACATCTTTCCTCAAACTTAAAGCAGTCGTTATTGTTATAAATTCAGTTCCAAGAAGTTCAGGAGTTGTTTCTAGGATAAATGCAGCACCGTATCCATAAAGCATATTATCTTTATTAATTTCTTTTGGTGTAGCAGGTAAAAAACCACGCATATGATAAGATGGTGTTAAATAACCGCCCCATGGGTCCTGAGGAAATTTAAGCCCAAACTGTACCAATGCCAATTCATTTTTTCCTGATTCATTCATATCAAATCCACCTAGGATACGAGCATTATAATTACATTTAATAGTAAAACATGTAGTATCAAATGTAGGAGCCCAGGCAAAATCAACACTTTTGGCAGGAAACTCTTCGCCAGCATATCGAAAAGCTGAATTACTATATCCAATTGCAAATTGATTTGTAAAACCAATTTTATTTTCTTCAGCATTTAAAATTGGTTTTATACTTTCGTTTTGTTTTGAATTACTGTTGTTCTGAGCAAAAAGGGGTCTTGGTTTTATTTGAATATTAGTTCTAATATCAGGTCTTATTACTTGTTCTTGCTTATTTAAATCTTTATGATCAACATCATTATTAACTACATTTGTCGATTTAATAGGTTCAGAAAAATTTATATATAATTTTCGAATTTTTTGTTTTTTAGTTTTCTTAGATTTCTTATTCACAATTTTTTTAGGTTGAATACGAGATGTATGAACATTCATAGGTTTTGAAAAATCACCATTTATAGTCGCAAAACTTTTATTGCATAAAAGAACTACTATTAAGGATAAATAGATCCTATTTTTACAAAAATTCATTAGAAGCTCCAAATTTTAGCATAATCGATTGAATCCTTAAAATTGATTTTGGTTGTTCTCCATTTTTTACAAAGTGTCTCAATATGATAATTTTAGTCTTATCCTTTATTCATAGCGACAAAGACAATTACCTAATCTATTCTATGCACAAAAAGTGCCGACTTTAAAAGTACATAAAATAGATTTAATTTATAAATTTTGTAAAAGAGTTAGTCAAAAACTCATGGAGTAAACAATTAAATGACTTTTTCATCACCTTTCTAGTTTATTAGTATCTAACTGTTTAGTTTTTACTTAAAACTTCCGAAAGATTAAAAGAGGAAAATAATTTATCTGATAAAGCAAATACGCCTTGTGCATATATGCTTTTACATCAGGGTCAAATGGAGGAAGAATGAGTAAACCACTAAGAATTCTGCTTGTTGATGATTTTGAAATGATAAGATCATTGCTTAAACAAGCTTTAAAACAACTTGGATACACTGATTTATCTGAAGCCGTTGATGGGATCGATGCACTCGATAAAATTAATAAAGCTAATGATGCTGGACAACCTTATGATCTTGTTTTTTTAGATTGGAATATGCCTAAAATGACTGGTATTGAAGTTGTTCAAAAATGCAAATCAGATGAACGACATAAAAACTTACCTTTTATTATGATCACGGCTGAGAGAGAGCAGAAGAGCGTTGTTACTGCTCTTAAAGCAGGAGTTTCTGATTATGTTATAAAACCATTCTCTCCAAGACAATTATCTAGTAAAATTGAGAGAATATTAACTGCAACTAATGCAGCTTAAGTAGGGGTGCAAAAATGAGTACGGCACCAAAATTAACTGAAAGTCATTTGACCCTAGATGAAGATATAGTAAGAATTATAAATAAAGCAATCACTGAAACATTTGGTGCATTCATTGGAATCACACCTGTTTTAAAAAGTTCCGAAAGACATAATAAAGCACTTGCTGAAAAATATGAAATTTCAGGGATTATTGCATTTATTCAAGAATCAATAGAGGGAACTCTAGCAATTCGATTTAAACAAGAAACAATTTTAAAACTACTTAGCAAAGTTTATGGTGAAGAGTTAACTACTTTAGATAACCGAGTGATTGGTGGAGTTGCTGAACTTTCTAATGTTATTCATGGAATTGCTAAAGAAGATTTAAACTTACAAGGTTATCACTACCAAATGTGCCTTCCCGTCGTTATTATTGGTGATAATCACTCCGTTGTTAGTGCGTTAAGTGGTCATAAATTAGTAATGAAATATGACATCGATGGCGAAGAAGCAATCGTTGAATTAGTTCTACATAAACAGTGAAATAACAACTAGAGCAAGCAACGTTAATTGTAGGAAACGAAATTTCATGAAAAGTAAAATTCTAGAGGAACAGTTAAAAAGTATATTTAATTCAACTGATATTTCCAAAGAAATTCAAGAATTAAATTTATTTCTTATTAATGAGAAAAATTTTATTAAATTTAAATCACTATCAGAAAAATTATCAAACTTTAATAAATTTGTTGATTTAGTCGATTTAACCTACTCAAAGTTTGAACAAAAATCAGAAAAAGATATTTCCAAAATAGAACTAACAAATAAATCGGAATCTGAAAAAACGATCGAGTTAGATTCTCTCCTTAACACACTAGACGATGGCTATCTTATCATCGGACGCGATGGAAGCAATATTGAACTAGCCTCTTCTATGGCTAGAAAAATTCTTGGTAGAGACCCAACAGGCGATCAGCTGGTTGATATTATTTCAATACCTCAAGAGACAAAAGATTCATTTAAAGATTGGTTAAAAATGGTATTTATGGAGGCTATACCATTCAAAGACTTAGCGCGCTTAGCTCCAAAAGGTTTTTACTTTGGAAATAGAGATAAATTAATTGAAGTAAAATTTAAACCCATTAGAAATACCTCAGATGGGTCACTTTCAAAAATTGCCATGATTTTATCAGATAATTCTGGTATTTTTGAAGCTGAAAAAATAATTGGTGAACAAAAATTATTTACAGACATGGTCATAAAATATCTAAATGATAAGCCTAATTTTATTAGATTGATTCAAGCCACACGCGAAACTGCTGATACATTAAATTCTTGGAATTTTAATAATAATAACGATATACAAGAGCAAGCAAAGCTACTTTCGGAACGTCTCCATAATTTAAAATTAGAACTTAACAATCTAAGTATGTACTCTCTAGGTTATAAAATTCATCAAATGGAAGATGAAATAGTTACATTTTGTAAAATTACCTCAAATGTCCAAGAATGTGAAAATCTAATTCATCTGCTTGGCCAGGAGATGTTAGATTCCTTAAATAGTTTCCTAAATAAATATCGTCATATTTTTGTATTTGACAACAAACCCACTCAAACAAAAGAAATTTCTGTTGAGAGTATTTATAAGTTTTGCGCAGAACTTTTACGTATGGGCCTTACAGATCTTCTTGATTATTATATTGAAGAAATTGTAGCTGTGCCATTTGCAAGCTTATTTGCACCGATCGAGGCTCGAATATATGCCCAATCTTTAAGTCAAGATAGTACGATTGAATATACACTACTTGATCCTAAGAAAATTAAAGTTATACCCGAATTTTACTCCTATTTTTTTGAACAGTTAGTTCCCATTTTTAATTTTATTGTTAATCATAAAAATGAAACTGGCCCTAGTGCTTGTAAAATTCAAATTGATATAGATGTTATAGATGGAGTTAATAAGTCGAAAATTTTGGTTTCTATCAGATATATCATTGACACTAAAAGCCAATCGTCCGTACTCATTTCAGAACGAGAAGATTCGCTTATTACGGCATTGAACCAATGACTAATTCATATTGGTGGTGAACTGGAAGTTAAAACTGAATCTGACAATGTTGCAATATTAAGTATTCATTTACCTTTTGTTAGCGAAATTAATTCTGATTTAATGAATTGGATTAATAATGGGGGCCCAGAGACAGGTGTTTCATTACGGCCCGTTGGATAAATTAGCTATTTAAATTATAAAGAAAGAAGACTTTGTGAAATTTGAAATTAAACCAGATATTTTTGATAACTTTGTTGATGCCATCTGCATTATCAATGAAGAGTTACGTCCGGTTTATTTTAATTCAAGTTTTGCAAATCTTATTGAAGAATCATCCATGGCATTGATTCGTAAAAAGCCACTTCCTGAATTAATTCAAATTGATGATTTTGATTGGGAAAAAATTAAATTGGGTTGCAAAGCTATTCTTGAATCGCCAGTTCGAGAAGCTATTTTTAGAACAAAAAATAAAGATGGTCGTATGCAAATCACTTGGAAAAGCATGCGAGATCAAGATGGTGTATACAAGGTTTTAATTTATTTCAAAGATGTATCTTTAGAAGATGTTCTTAATAGAAAATATCATGAGGAAATCTCACGAAAAGAAGAGACTATTAAAGCTTTAGATCAACATCTTTTTCAAATATCTTTAATCCGTGATGTTTTAGAAAGAACTACTACTTTTGATGATCCACTTGTCATGCTCAGAAATTTATTCGCACATTTGTCTGGTATTTTAAATATTGACCTTGCGATGTACTTAAGACAAGAGTCCAACTCCTCTTCACTTCAACTCATGACGTATACATCAACTGGAAAAATAGAGTTAGAGCAAAGAGAAATTAGAGATCTTTCTGAAGCTATCAAACCACATCTTTTCACAAACGATTTATCTCATCAAAAATTTGGAGATTATTATTGGTTAAGTTTTAGGTATCTAGATGATTCTGATCGACAAAAATATTTTATATTTGCTAAAAAAGTTGAGTTTTCTTACGATGATGAAAATCTACTAGAAACAATTTGTGAGCCACTTAGCTTCTCTCTTGATAATCGAGAACTTTTCAAAAAAGCAATGACAGATGAACTCACTGATCTTTATAATCATCGTTATTTTAAAGTAAGACTCGACAATGAAATCCACGAACACGCAGAACGGAGACGAACATTTGGACTTCTTTTGCTCGATCTGGATCATTTTAAAAAAGTTAACGACACTTATGGTCACTTAGTCGGTGATATTGTTCTAAAAGTTGCAGCTCAATGCTTAAAAGATTTTTGCCGATCCACTGATGTTGCTGCACGCTATGGTGGAGAAGAATTTGCTTTAATCTTACCTGATATTGATGAGTCAAGTATGTATCTTATTGGCGAAAGACTGCGAGAATCCATCGAAAGTCTTATTATTCCAATTCCAAATCAAGATAAACCATTAAAGATTACAGCCAGTATTGGATTAAGTGTTTTTCCAAAAAATGGAAAAACTACGACAGATCTTATTGCATCTGCTGACGAGGCCCTCTATCAAGTTAAAAACTCTGGTAGAAATGGAGCACTCATAAGCAAAAAAATTGCAGCCTAATAAGCAAAATTAAGACCATTTTTTTATTATAAAATATGATTATTCATATCTCTTTGCTAACTCTACAAAGGTTCGAATCATCACACCACTAGCGCCTTTTTTAGAAGTGTAAGTAAGTCTATTTCCTGTTGCCCAACCCGTTCCTGCTATATCAAAGTGAGCCCAAGGAATTCCTTTTTCTACAAATTGTTCTAAGAAAGCTGCCGCAGTAGCACTTCCTGCTCCTTTACCTGAAGACATATTGGAGAGATCAGCATAAGTCCCTTTCATATCTTTTGTATGAAAATCGCATAATGGCATTTGCCAAACCCACTCACCAGAAGCTTTAGCCGCTTCTTCAATCTGAGATTTGAATTCTGAATCTTTAGTAAAAAAACCTGTGTGCGTGTTTCCAAGCGCAACAACCATGGCTCCTGTTAAAGTTGCAGCATCCACAATAAATTGAGGTTTTAATTCAGATGCTAAACAAAGTGCATCGGAAAGAATGAGACGGCCTTCCGCATCCGTATTATTAATTTCAAATGATTTTCCATTTCTAGAACAAACAACGTCTCCCGGCTTAACAGCTCCTGGCCCTGGCATATTTTCGGTCGATGGAATCAATGCAATCACATTTACTTTTAATTTTAATTTAGCAATGGCGACAATTGTTCCAATGATATTAGCGCCACCACACATATCATATTTCATTTCCTCCATGCCAGCAGAAGGTTTAATGCTGATTCCACCGGAATCGAAAGTTAAACCCTTACCAACATAAACCAGTGGTTTTTGAGTTGCCTTACCACCTTTATATTCCATCTTAATAAATTTAGGTTCTTCTACACTACCTCTAGCAACACAGAGCAATCCACCCAATTTTTCTTTTTTGATTTTAGCTTTATCCCAAATAGAAACTGTAATTTTGGTGCCACGACTCGCTTTTTTAGCCTCTTCAGCTAAAATTGTTGGAGTCATCAAATTGCCAGGCATATCTCCCAGACGTCGTGAAAAACATACCACCTCTGCAATAATCAATGCCGAATTGAATGCATCTTTATGACTCTTAGTAAGAACATGGTAAGCTAAAACGACTTTAGTTTCTTTTGGAGTTTCTTTTTTTGGCGACATCAACTCATTAAAACGATAAGAAGCAAGACTAAGACCTTCAGTGAGAGCTTGCAGCATATTAGGTGACAGTGTGTCACCGAGACTATCTAGCCCAAGAAGTGCCGATGTTATTTTGTGAGTATTTAAAATTCCTTCTAGACTTCCGCCGGCAGATCTTAATGTTTCATGGTTTTCTCCATCCCAGGCCCCAATGGAATAAAATAAAACGTGTTTAAAACCTAAGACACTTTCATTGCGCAAAAAGAGCGATTCCCCTTCTGCCCCAGTCAATATCTTATCAGCTATTAACTCTGAAAAAACTTTTTTAAGCTCCTGTGGTAAACCCTGGCAATGCAGAGATTTATTGGAACTTGAGACCTCACTCTTAGGTTGAGTTACAAATAATACTAAAGTCATCGTATTTGAATGAGACTTAAGTCCTTGCTGGAGTTCAATTTTCATGGAAAAGTCCTTTCTACAAGAATGTCGCACACTGTTGTATTCTCTTAGAATCAAAAAACCAAGTTATTTTCTCTAAAGTGTTTGAGATAAAAACCGAAAAGTGTATTGTAAATTCACAAACCTGCAACGGAATCAAGCAACAAGGGAGATTGATTGGCACTCATTCCATACGTAATAGAACAAACCGCCCGTGGCGAAAGAAGTTATGATATTTATTCGCGTCTATTAAAAGATCGAATTGTTATTCTCGGAAGCGCCGTAACAGATGATGTTGCCAATAGTATTATGGCACAACTACTTTTTTTAGAAGTTGATAACCCAGAGAAGGATATTCATCTTTATATTAATTCACCTGGGGGCAGCGTCAGTGCTGGTCTCGGAATCTATGATCTTATGCAATTTGTTAAATGTGATGTTGCAACATACTGCATCGGAATGGCTGCCAGCATGGGTTCACTCCTTCTTGCTGCAGGCACTCAAGGAAAAAGATACATTATGCCAAATTCTAGGGTCATGGTTCACCAACCCTTAATTCAGGGTGGACTTAGTGGGCAAGCTAGTGATATCGAAATTCAAGCTCGAGAAATGATTCGAACAAAAGACAAATTAACTCGAATTTACGAAACTCATACACAAAAATCATTTGATTTTTTAACTAAAGCTATGGATCGAGATAATTTTATGTCTGCTCAAGAATCTAAAGACTTCGGACTCGTTGACCATGTTGTTGATTTTAGAAAAGCTAGCAAAAGAGGTAATCCATGAACCGCAGTGAAACTTTTGGCACACTTCGATGTAGCTTTTGCGGAAAAACCCAAAGAGAAGTTAAGAAACTGATTGCGGGTCCTGGCGTCTATATTTGTGATGAATGTATAGATCTTTGCAATGATATTATCGTTGAAGAAAAAGACCGTGAAGATCACACCAAAGGTGGCCTTCGTGTTCCAAAGCCCGCTGAAATTAAGGGCTACCTTGATGAGTATGTAATAGGACAAGACTATGCAAAAAAAGCGCTTTGCGTCGCTGTTCATAATCACTATAAGAGAATCAATAGCTCAGGTAAAAGTAAAAAAGAAGATGTTGAGCTCCAAAAGAGTAACATTCTACTTATGGGGCCCACAGGTTCTGGTAAAACTCTCCTTGCACAAACAATTGCAAAAGTTCTCAATGTACCCTTTGCAATGGCCGATGCCACCACCTTAACTGAAGCAGGTTATGTCGGTGAAGATGTTGAAAACGTCGTGCTAAATTTATTACAAGCCGCTGATTATGATGTCGAAAAATGTAAAAAAGGCGTCATCTATATTGATGAGATTGATAAAATTTCTCGTAAGTCTGAAAATCCGTCCATCACTCGAGATGTCAGTGGTGAAGGAGTTCAGCAAGCGCTTTTAAAAATTCTTGAAGGCACCGTTGCAAACTTGCCGCCCAAGGGCGGAAGAAAACACCCTCAACAAGAATTTATTCAAGTTGATACTTCAAATATACTTTTTATTTGCGGAGGAGCTTTCGTTGGTCTTGATAAAATTATTGAAAGTCGAATTTCTAATAAGGCCATGGGTATCGCTGCTGATATTCGTACACAATCTGAGAAAGATCATGCTAAAGAGAATATTTTACGTAAAATAGAGCCTGATGATCTGGCAAAATTTGGACTTATTCCTGAGTTTATTGGTCGACTCCCCGTTTTAGCCGTTCTTGATCCTCTCGAGGAAGATGCTTTGATTGATATTCTTTCTCGACCTAAAAATGCCATCACTAAACAATATCAAAGATTGTTTGGATATGAAGGTGTTGATTTAAAATTTACGGAAGGAGCTCTCCGTGCCGTTGCTCAAATGGCACTAAAACGAAAAACAGGAGCTCGAGGCCTAAGAGGTGTCCTAGAAACATCAATGCTTGATATTATGTATGACATTCCTTCCAAGCCTAATGTCAAGGAGTGCATCATTGATGAAAATGTAATCAATCTTGGCACTCCTCCTAAAATAACACTCCGAACACCAGAAGAACAAGCTGCCGAGGCGGCTAAAAAAGATGGTAGTGAGAGTGCATCATAAATAGCATTTCATTCTATTCTTCAATGCAACTTCTTTATTAATGCTACTTTGTTTTGAGAAACTCTCAAGGTAAAGTAGTGTTAAGTGACTGTCCATCAGACTAAATCTCCGAACTGAGAATAATTCAATACTGTTGAAAAACTTAATAGTTTGGTTTGGAGAAAAAGTTCAAATCTCACTCAATGCAGAAGGATTATACTCAATTCGAATTGAGGTTTTTAATTTTCTCAAATAAGACTTTTTTTGATAAAACCAAAATAGACTAATAACTAGTTATGAGTGAGTTTGAATAGAATTCAAGGTCTCAATTGCTTTGCCTAAATTTCAAATTAATAAACCCGTAATACACCAATTCTTTTAAATTGAACTTCATACTCCCAAAACTGGACTCATTTTAAACATACTGTTACTAATTCTATCGATGATAAGAACATTATCAGACTCATTTAAGGTCACTTCTTAAACTATTGAGTTTGCGTTAAAAATATTTTGTTACTTTTTACTTATTTTTCTTAGACAATATCAATAGGGAACGCATACTTAACAAAATGCGATAAGGAGAATTGTATGAGCGAAAACACTAAAAAGACGAATTCACTTCCTCTTTTGCCTCTAAGGGATCTGATTATTTTTCCTCACATGATGATGCCCTTATTTGTTGGGCGCGAGAAAAGTATCAGTGCGCTTGAAGAGGCAATGAGTAAACAAACCGATATTGTTCTTGCTGCTCAAAGAGATGCCAAAACAAATAATCCTGACCCTAAAGACATCTATGATGTCGGCACCATTGGAACAATCATCCAACTTTTACGCTTACCCGATGGAACAGTTAAAGTCTTAGTTGAAGGTAAAAAAAGAGTAATCATTAAATCTTATCAAGCCACTGAACCTTTCTTTAGAGTTGAAGTCGATGTTATAGAAGAGTCCGCTGGTAGCAAACTCGAAGCACAGGCCTTAGTCCGCTCTGTTAAAGCGACTTTTGAAACCTATGTGAAATTAAATAAAAGAATTCCTCCTGAAATTTTAATGCGCGTTTCAACTATTGAAAGCGAAGGAGAATTGGCTGATATTATCGTAGCCCAATTGAATTTAAAAATCGAAGAGAAGCAAAAAGTACTTGAGATTTTTGATCCTGCCAAAAGGCTCGAACATCTGCTTAATTTAATGACCGGTGAAATTGAAATTCTTGAAGTAGAACGAAAAATTAGAAGTCGCGTTAAGAAGCAAATGGAGAAATCTCAAAAAGAATATTATTTAAATGAACAAATGCAGGCGATTCAAAAAGAGCTGGGTGAAAAAGATGATTACCAAGCTGAGCTTCAAGAGCTAGAAGAAAAAACTAAAGCCAAAAAAATGAGTAAGGAAGCCAAAGAAAAAGTTCATAAAGAAATTAAAAAACTTAAATTAATGTCACCGATGAGTGCTGAGGCGACCGTTGTCCGCAACTATATAGACTGGGTGCTATCACTCCCCTGGCAGGATTACTCAGAGGATCGTCATGATATCATTGAGGCCGAAAGAATCCTGGATCATGATCATTGGGGACTAGAAAAAGTAAAAGAAAGAATCACTGAATTTCTATCTGTACTAGCCCTTTCCAAAAATATGAAAGGACCAATCTTATGCTTAGTCGGTCCTCCAGGAGTAGGTAAGACCTCACTGGCGCGTTCTATTGCCCAAGCACTCAATAGACCTTTTGCAAGAATATCACTTGGTGGTGTGCGAGATGAAGCTGAAATTCGCGGACACAGAAAAACTTATGTTGGTGCGATGCCAGGTAAAATCCTGCAAGCTCTGCGCAAAGTAGACCGAGGCAACCCCCTTCTACTCCTTGATGAAATCGACAAAATGGCCTCTGACTTTAGGGGTGATCCCGCTTCAGCTATGCTGGAGGTTTTAGATCCAGAACAAAACCATACTTTTCAAGATCATTACTTAGAAATTGACTATGATTTATCAAAAGTAATGTTCATTGCCACAGCAAACACTTTGCACACTGTACCGCGTCCCCTCTTAGATCGAATGGAAATCATCGGCTTAGAGGGTTATACTGAAACAGAAAAGTTTCATATCGCTAAAAATTATTTAGTACCAAAGCAAATTGAAGCCCATGGTTTAAAAGATCGTAAAATTGAAATACAAGATCAGACTATACGAAATATCATTCGTTATTACACCCGTGAAGCAGGAGTTCGAAATTTAGAAAGACAACTGGCTAATGTGAGTCGAAAAGTAGCACGTGATATCGTAAAAGCAGATATGACTCTATCCGTTGAAAAAAAGGAGAAAGGGAGCAAAAAATCTACAGCCACTCCAACTCCTGTTATTACAAAGTATGTCGTCACACCAAAAAAACTTGTCGAATTACTTGGGCCACATAAATATAAATTTGGAATGATCGAAGAAAAAAATGAAATTGGATTAACCAATGGAATGGCTTGGACCGAAGTTGGTGGTGACCTTCTAGCTGTAGAAGTTAGCGTTGTCCCAGGTGGCGGAAAATTTACAATTACAGGGCAATTAGGAGATGTCATGAAGGAATCTTGCTCTGCAGCAATGAGTTATGTTCGCTCTAGAGGTCCACTTTTTGGCTTGGGTAAAGAATACTTCCAAAATATAGATGTTCATATCCATCTACCTGAAGGTTCTGTTCCTAAAGATGGCCCCTCGGCGGGAATTGCTCTCACCACAAGCATTGTTTCTGCTATCACAAAAACTCCTGTAAAAAGAACTGTGGCCATGACTGGAGAAATATCTCTTCGAGGAAAGGTTTTGCCTATTGGGGGATTAAAAGAAAAAATCCTCGCAGCCCATCGTGGAGGCATTAAAATAATCATATGTCCCAAAGAAAATGAAAAAGACTTAAAAGATATTCCAAAAGAAATCCTTAAAGATCTTAAAGTCATTCTGGTAGATCATGTTGACCAAGTTCTTGTGAATGCACTTGATATAAAAAATGCTAAGGAACTTTTTAAAAGTAGAGGTGGACCAGATAGCGGCTTGAAGGCTCAATATACTGGCCAATCTGTTCATGCCACGCATTAGAACCTACTTTTAATTGCATTAAAGGCAGGTACTTATTGACCTGCTGTTAAGATCCTGTAAGAAATACGAGATCTCTTATTTACTTGTTTCTAAAGAGCTCTTACACCTTACATGGAGAAGTATGGTTCACGCAAAGCAAGCACTTGAAATTGGAATGCTCTACTTCGAAAGAGGTGATTTTCACTTGGCTCTTCCCAAACTAAAGGAAGCTGCAAGTAAATACTTTGCTCACCGTGAATTTGGCGAATACCTTAAGTGTCATAATTTGATTTTGAGAATGTACGCTGAAAGAGAAGATTTCGATGAAATCAATGCGACTAAGGAAGTCCTCCAAGATTTAGTTCTCAAAGAGGGCTTTGAACTCAATGCGAAAACTTATTACACTTTAGCGCTTTGTGCAGCCTATAAACTCCAGTATGATACGTCTCTTGAATACCTTCAAAAATCCTTATCTATAGCCCTTGCCACTGATAATAAAGTGGATATGTGTTATGCTATTTGTGGCCTTGCTATCTGTTATAATATTTTAGGACGGCATACTGATGCCTTAAGAGAGATTTATAATTTACAAGTATTCTTTCAAGTTTTAGAACTCTCTGATCTCAAAATGTCATCGCAATTAATTAATGGTAAAATCCTGAGAGATTTAAAGAAACCGGAAGAAGCTCTTGTTATTTTTTGGTCTTGTTATGATATCCTTAAAGAAACCAAAAGCCTTCGGTATTATATCTATGTGCTTTATGAGTTAGGGCAAACCTATCTTGAACTCGGTGATAAAAATCTAGCAAAAACCTATTTTCAACTAGTATTAAAATCCATTGACCCAGTAAATATGAAATATATTCATAGAAAACTTACAGAAGTGATGAGTCAAATTGGACATTCAGAAAATCACAGTTACGATATTATTTTCGATGGTGAAAACAATACTATTATTGAAAATAAAATTGGAAAAGTAGATTTCAAGAATCAATTTATTCTTCTCGATTTACTAAAGTTATTCCTCGTCAATCCAGGAAAAATTTATTCCAAAGAGGCTTTGGTTGAAGAGATTTGGCGTCAACCCTATGACCCCTCTGTTCACGATAATAAAATCTATGTAACCATTAAACGTCTTAGAAAAATGATTGAGCCGGATTTTGATAAACCAAAGTACATATTTCGCTCTAAAAATGGTTACTTTTTAAATAAAACAGCAAAAATTTTAATGGATCAATAATTGAGGGGTTAATTATATGAAAAGAATTTTGTCTCTATCTTTGCTTCTTACTTTTATAGCAATAGCACCATTTGGAGTTCAAAGTATCTGCCAAGCTCAAGTTCATCCTTGGCCGTGGGCAAGTACAAAACCATTTCCATGGAATAATATTCAGGGAACTTGGACTGAAAAAACAGATGAATACACCCTTTCTTTTCAAGTTATTAAAAATAGTTCAGGTGAGAAACTTATTAAAATTAATCAATTAGATTCAAAAACAGGTGAAATTATTGCCCGTGGATTAGGAAGTGAAAATTCATCTAATATCGTTGTCGCTGCTATGAGTGGTGGCCACTTAGGTCAATTTACACTCACTATTCGCTATCTTCAAAGTGTCTATAGTTGGGATCAAAAAGACTTTATTGGAGTTACAATCGAATCTTTAGATAATGATTTACTCACCTACTTTGAAATTTATAAAATTAACGATTTACCATTGACTACAGACGAAAGAAAAATATATAAAGGCCCTCGTTGTAACGATATATTCAATCATCACAAAGACTAATTCTTTGAGTTGATCTATATAGGGAGTTAGCTCAGTTGGTAGAGCGCCACCCTTACAAGGTGGATGTCGCAGGTTCGAATCCTGTACTCCCTACCACTCTTGGGTAGCCCCGCAGGGGCAAAGCCCCGAGGAGCTGGGACCCAAGAGTATTACCCAAGTTTGTAGATAGGTGTTCGAACACCCGACAAAACGATTCTCGGAGCGGTATTTCAAAAGTGGTTTAGAGGCAGGCTTGGTGAGATCCACCAGGCCTTTTTTATTTGTAAAATCGGTATTTATTGATCCATCTCTTCATATGGCAACTAATTTTACTGTTCACAATATTTAAACTCTACTAAAGAGTTTGGCATACCAAGTTCATCACCCAGTTCAATCATTCCATTGATTATTTGAGCTGGAACTATTTTTCCATCAATGGTTGTAACCAAACTAGTCGGATCAATATTATCTTTATAGTTCAACTTCACTTCACTTATGAGTTGTATCCGCTTTGTTGCGAGAGAACCAATATCTTTAAGACCTTTATGAAAATCAGCTACAGATAAATCAACTGAGAGTCCCTTATTCAACTGAATAAGATCAAGATAACCATAACCAATTTCATCCTCTCCACCCTTTTTACCCATTGTCATAGTATTATTATAAAGAATTCCACTGATTACCAATGGTCGTTCTTGCATGTATAGTTTTAATTTTTCGTAAACAGTTTCTGGAAATATTGAGTCGCAATCTCTGATAAATGCAGGCGCTTCTAACTTGTCTCCATCAGGCACAGGAATAATTGAAGCAGGATAACGATAACAAATATCATTTTCATCCGATACGAATACAATTGCGAGAGCTGCATCTGGTCTAAGAAAATCAAGTTCTCTGAAAGTGAGTAAATTAGATTCATCAAGTGCTCTTGAAAGGGAATAAAGTCCTTCTTCGCCTCCATCAGAATAATAGTCTGATGGAATATTATTAAAATTATCAACTAAGATCTTGCTAATATCTGTCAAAGACAAATCAGAAGATTTTATTACAGCTGGGTTTTTTCCATTTTGAAATAAATGACCGGTATATTTACTGACACTACCATGTGCAGGCATCACACCTATATGATAGTTTATATTACTCGGTAACTCTTCCACAAATGCTCTCATTTCTGTAGCAATAGAAGTTCGTTCTGCTGCTAAAGAACCCGATGTATCTGATATAAATAGAATATCAATTTTATTCACTAATTCTGCTAAGGGTTGCCTTAACTCTTGAGTATAGCACATTTTATTATTGTTCTGAGTCGTACCGTTAGTACTATTTGATTCTGTTACATCTGTTGGTTGAGTTGAGTCAACATTTGATGACTGACTGCCAGAATCAGCATCGACAACGGCTATATCGTAGTTTGATGTACAGTTTTGAAAAAACAGAGTAAGACAAAACAGTCCTACATTTACCTTGATAAACGATTTATTAAATCTCATTTTCTCCTCCATCCATTAGAGATAAATTATATTTTTTTTGTTGAGACTTTTGCTTGGAATCGAAAGGTGGGGTTCTAAGGTGCTTCATTTATATAATAGCAGGTTCTTTTTATATTAATGAATTTTTTTTTTATGAATAACAACTTAACAAAATACTGAAAAAGTATGAGCACGTTGATTATAAAGTCAATAGTATCAGTCAAAGTTCTAATCAATCTTACCTTACTTTTAATTACTTATTCATTTTGATATCTGAAAACTGGCTCTAGCTGTGATTCTAAATTGGATTAGATACTATATGATATTTTTACCAAATAAATCACTGAATTGCATATTAATGAATTGCCTGCTTCAATATTATTTAAATATAATCGATAAATTTAGCAACATGGAAACCCATCACTCTCTCGTTTTCTAGGTTATTATTAAACACTTCTCAATGACTATAGACTGCTTTTAATTTTTTAACATTGGATTAGAAAGTTTTTGATAGTTCAGTGGAATCCTAAAGTCCTCGCACCAAAAATATTTTATAAAAATATTTAAAGACCTTAACTTAGAAGAAATAGACTATAAAAAAAAGGCTGAAATCATGTTCATTGCAAGTAAAACTCTTAAATATTTAAAAAAATAGAAAATCTTGATCATTATATCCATATGCGCTAGGCAATTCTATTTCGAGGTCCATAATTGCTCAGAAGAAGATATTACCATAAATCATCAATAATTATCGCAAGAGTAGCTATAGCATTCCCTTTTGTGGTATAATCATATGATATGCGCATATGCGCGCAAGATTCCAGAGACTAGTTTAGTATTAATTTTTTCATTTTTCTGGTCGATTTCAAAGGAGGCTTAATGGAGCATATTCAATCTTCAATATTTTTAAAAGTTGAACGACATTAATGTCTTTTCTTCGATGATAAACGAATCGAAAGGAATAGCTTATGCTTTACAAATTCTTAATAGAAAATGAAAAAGAAATCTTAGGGATGACTGAAAGGAAAACTCTCGCTTTAGCAGGAGTCCGTCCAAGCTCCGAACAACTCAAAATGGGTTTACCAATCTTTTATAAACAACTTTTAAACGTGTTACTCTTAAATCGCGGTCACGCAAACTTATCAACAATGAACCTTGAAGGCATGGCAAAGGCTGCAGCAAACAGTGATGAACCTGCAATGGCCATGGCAGCAGGGCGCCCTGATGACGCCGCTGTTGCAACATCAGCCGGAATTCATGGCATTGAACTCCTTCGGCTCGGTTATACGCTTTCTCATGTGGTTCATGCATACGGAGCTATGTGCCAATCCATTACCGAGCTTGCTACAACTAAAAATATCATCATTACATCAAGTGAATTCCGTGACCTCAATCTTTGCTTAGATGTTGCCATTGCAGGTGCAGTCACTGAGTATCAATCAATTAGAAATACTCAAGAAAGCACTCGAGAGCTTGAACATCTCGGTTTTTTAGCTCACGAACTTAGAAATGCAATTGGTACAGTCAAAATGGCGCTCGAACTGATAAAAGACGGTACCGTGGGTTTTGGCGGGAGTCTCGGGCAAGTTTTAGATCGTGGAGTAAAACGGATTGAGGAACTTATTGATCGTTCACTGACGGAAGTCAGGCTTCGCGTAGACCCATCTGTTCGCCAAGAAACTGTATCTTTGATCCAAATTGTAAATCAGCTTATGGTGACTGCAGAAATTGAAGCTCAGTTGAAGAATCAAATATTAGAATTATACATCGATCCAACTTTAGTTGCTGAAGCTGATCAGCAACTTGTTTACTCCGCAGTATCTAATCTTATTCAGAATGCTCTAAAGTACACACACGTCGGTGGAAAAATTCAGATACGGGGAGCTTACGCAGGTAATAATATAGTCATTGAAGTCGAAGATGAGTGTGGAGGTCTTTCGGAACGGGCGTCTGATATTTTCAAACCCTTTGAGCAACAACATGAAAATCGCAAAGGACTTGGGCTAGGTCTTACGATTGCCCAGAAGGCAATAAATCTAAACAACGGCACGATCGAGGTTCGCAATCTGCCAGGAAAAGGCTGTGTATTCACAATCACCTTACCAAAAAAATTTAGTAAATGAATATTATTTAATTACTTTTATCAACAGGTCTTCCTATTGTTTCGTCGTATTTAATCACTATAATAAAACGGCAGCGATTTTGCAATCCTTTTACTTCTATTCAGGAGTAACGAAATGCATACTTCAATGATTATATTGAAAGCATTTAAATGCGCTATAAATAAAATAAGTACGATAATTGTCATCAATGTCTTTTTGATTGTCATCCCTTGGGTGTGTTATGCGAATTTTGTAAAACCACCATTTAAAATTGACCAATCTCAATTTCCTCCACTTTCAGATTCTTATATTCAACCTAATGAATGGTTTGATGGAGTATATGAAAACGACGTTGGCCAACTATCAGGAGCAATGATTTCTGTTGGAACCTTTAGAGCGTTTCAAAAAATTCTCTACGGAAATTTTAAATGGGCGATCATCGTTGACATTGATCCTGCGGTAGCCCATTTCAATGAACTCAATTATAATGCTATTACACAAGCTAAATCGTTAAAACAGTATCTAGAGAACTTTCCTGAGTTCTATAGCTCTCAATACGGTGTCGAACCAAAGGGATTTCATTTTGGAGTAGCAACGAAAGAGTTTAGACGATCGCATTCACTCTTTGATTACGTTGAAAAAGACATAGGTGAATCAATATATTTTGTCTCCGGCAAAGATGATCCACAGAACTCAAAATACTTTAAGCCATTTTTTTTCAGTAATGAAAAACAATTTCAATTGATGAAATCGAAGCTCAATGCGACCAATATCATGAGTATCATTGGATCATTCACAGATCCTAAATTGGCCCATAAACTTAATCAATTTCTATTATCTCAAGGATTATCGCTGTCACTTCTCGATCTATCAAATGTAATGGACTATGTACTCCCAGAAAATGTTTCATCAACTGAAAGAATTCAATTTACCAAAGGTCTGCGTGGGTTTTTGCAAAACTTATCATTTACCTCTATAGCTAAAGTTATTTTTACCTCTAGTATACCTGGAAAAGAGATCCCAATATTACAAAGAACACTCCACTTTTCCTCAACTGAGGAAAATGACGATACTTTCAGGTATTACAAATCGACACCCCAAAAACTCTTAGACATTCTAAGTGGTGGAACAGCAAGTGCAGATGATCCAAAAATTCTGACTTTGGCTGATTTTCCCAAGAACCAGCCACGTAAACTTAAATGTAATGCAGTTTTTTGAACCTTATAATACCTTGAAAAGAGCACGTAGCCATCGCATCTCCCGAATGGCTAATCGATAATACAAGGCACATATTTTGAGGGGCAAGTTGATATTAACTTAACCCTGGGGCTGTTGTTTATAGTTAAATTCTTTATCTTTTGAAGAACTTGTGGAAAATAATCCGGTGATCGTGTCCAGAACATGATGTTCGCCTTCAAATTAACACGTCCAAAATCTAATAAGTCATCAATTGATTGCGGAGGACTACTTGGATCTCCGGCTATGGAATGTATGTAATTACCATTCATAACAGATGGTGTGAGGGCCACTACTCCTGAGAGTTTTGGATAATAAGTATAGACACCTGCATAATTATATTGATCACCAATCATCTTGAGTCCTGGATCATCCATAAAAATATCAGGTCCTCCTAAAGCGGCACCCATGTTCTTTAAGCTTGTAGTAAATGATTCCAACATTTTTCTGGAATAATTCGTAAATTGAGACGTAATAGTATTGGGAAAAGCATAACGCATTTTTTGATTAATATATATCAGATTATTGTAAAATGCGGTTTCTTGTGCATCTGTAACGGCTGGTCCACTAACCCGAGTCCCCATCGATGTTTCGTTAAGTATGATTCCAGCAAAATGACTATGGGAATTGTAGCGAGCACCCAATTTATTCATAAGCTTTACGAATCGGTCGCGAATATTATTATTCCACAACTTGGAATTGGTTCCTTTTATTTCACCTGTTTTAGGGTCTCCATGGTAATAAAAT